>JACCDM011405758.1_pt1 | contig 10147 bp, 11 predicted proteins | sample 7445851 | NCBI WGS metagenome assembly JACCDM01 (sample SAMN15323438, study PRJNA562643) | freshwater metagenome | isolation source: river surface water | place: USA:Blue River Watershed | collected 2017-08-16
ACTAAAATCAGAAAGTGATCTGGTTAAACGATCAATCTTGTAAACAATAATACAGTCAATTCTGCCAGCTTTAATATCGTTAAATAGTCTTTTGAGTGCCGGACGATCAAGGCTACCGCCAGAATATCCACCATCATCATAATGTTCGTTAACCAGAGTCCATCCTTCATGCGCTTGCGACAGGATATAATTTTCTGCGGAGAGTCTTTGAGCGTCAAGCGAGTTAAATTCCTTCTCCAATCCTTCTTCGCAGGATTTTCTGGTGTAAATAGCACACCTTTTTTTGGTTTTGGTTTTATCAAAATTATCAATCATTTTCAGGTAATTTTAAAAAATTTAAGACCATTCCATTTGGTGCCGGTAATTACTTTTGCAATTGCTGACAGGCTTTTAAAATTCTGACCCGCATAAACAAATCCGTCTTTTAGAATTTCTACCTCATGAACAACATCACCCCACTTTTTACATATTTTAGTTCCTGGCAGCAATTTCCTCGGCTCTATGCGATTTTGACAATTTTGGTTGTCAGCGATTTTTAGTAATTTGTTTTTTATCTCATCTTTTAATCCGCCAAATGCTAACTCCTGCAAACGATGGGATATTCTTGGTTTTAAATAATCTTTACTCACATGAGTTTTTATGGGAGATGTCATAATTTTGTCATAAATTTCCCTTAACTCCTCCACAGATTTACTATCTAATTCGATAATTTGCCTGATTACTGATTTATCTTTCATAAGCCTCCTAGATTCAGGTTATTATTGGCTTCATGAACGCTTTTTTTAGTCGTGTAGTCAAGTTGATTGAGATTGTTTTTTGATACCTCCCGATCTATTAGTCGCTTTATTCCAGCACATAAAATCCGACCTATTTCAGCAAGTCGCTCCTGCGCTTGTTTTACTGATTCGTTTTCTTCTTTTTTTGATGTCATTTGTTTGCTCACAATGGTTGTTGAAATTGTGAGCTAAACTTAAAATGGGAGGGGTATGGAAATCGGTATGGCTGCGGTATTAAAATCGGTATGATTTTGGTTATACTGGGGGATGTGAGCTTTAAGCAGCAACTGGGCTGTAATCTCTGATAACTCTGGTCACCACTCCCCAGATTCTATCAAGAGAGCTTTCATCAATTTCCATGTCAGGACAATTGTCATTACTACAGGTGAGCCTGATTTTATCACCTTCTTTGATTAATTTTTTAATAACAGCTTTGCCGGTATCGGCGGTGGCAATCACGATGTTGTTATCTCGAAGGTCTTTTGTTTGATTAACTAGCAAAAGATCATTCTCCAATATGCCTTCTTCCTTCAGGTGGCATCCAGACATTTTAACAAAAAAGTGATTTTGAATATTGTTTATCAGTAGCTTGTCGGTTGGTTTATGGCTTTCATATTGCTCTTTGTCTGCTATGGAGGCAACTCCGTCTTCGATCTTCATTTCATAAAATGGGATATCATGTTTTTTATATGCGGTTAAAAGCCTGATATCATCAATTGTGATTTCTGCTGGGATGCGCCTAGATTTTGTCTTACCTAATTCCAGCTTTCTGCCTGCGCCAGCTCTATACCCTCCATGTTTACTTTTTTCATCGGATTTCATCGTTAATTGTCCTAAAATGATACAGTGTTATTCATAAAATTTGAAAAAACTTGATTTATGTGGTAAAAATCAAGTTAAATAGGTATGATGCCTTCCCACTGGGTCAGTTTGGGGAATTTATTATTAAGCAATAATAGTATCACAATGCATAAAAATGAAGTTTTATTTAGAAAATCTTTCAATATTTCGCAAAATTTTGAGAAATTGATAGATAGTTTTAAGTTTTCTACAGATCCAAGAGACGGAATCAAAGATGTCAAAATTAAGGATGTGACAGTAGTGTCCCCTTGTGAAAGCTATGATTTTTCTTTTGTCGTTAATGATAACAAAAAAGCCATATTTGACGCCATCAAAGCAAAAAACATCTCTACAAGGTGTCTTGCTGTCAAAGAGATCGGTCTCGATGTGTTGTTTTATGAAGGATTTCTTGATAAAAAGAAAAACAGAATACTGGTCAAAATAAAGTATTTCAGTCAGATCAAAACCACGATTAAAAATCCCGTTATCAACAAATATCTGGAATCTTGGGGACTGCTGGAGGCGCGAAGTGTCTGAATAGTTGCACTCGTAGTTAAAACTTTTCGTTTCCCGAAATGACTACTACAATAAACAATCAAATTTCCAGAGAATCTTTTCTGTTTGCTTGCGAGATATGCGAAAATGATAACCCATCCGTAACTCACCGAATAGCTACTCACTTTGCCGATGAGATGAGTAATCTTGTGTCCAATGGCGCATTTGCAAAAGACAGCCTTGATTATTGCGTTAACAAGAATGGAGAGGCTGAAGATTTATGTTTCAGAAACAACCAGCCTGGATATTTCGATCAAAACGACAAATTTGTTCCCGTCTCTTTTGAGAATTTCACAAAGTATAATCTAAAGCTGGATTGGATGGTAAAATCCATAAGCAGTGTTCTTGGTATCAACAAAGATTTTGAAGAAATATTGCCGAATCTGTTATGGCATGTTGGGTTTGCCAATCTTGATGTGGAAGTTCCGATTTTCTTTGCCAGAAAAATAAAAGATGAAGAAACTTTTGATAAGGTTAGCAAGGCTTTAAAAAGGCGCAGATCAGATTTTGAAGGCGCGATTCTGACCAGTCACAGCAACATCCCCAGTTATTTTAGTTCAAAAATTGCCGGCAATAAAATCATTTCTCTCAAAAATTGTTTATCTGCAGATAGGAAGGATTTTTATATCGATAAAAATGCTCTGAAATCAGCAATACTCAAAACCAAAAAAGATGGCTTTACCACTGGCTATCGAAGCGCTTGCTTTAATGGCGAGTATTTCAGATTTACCAAACAAGAGGCTGATGTTCTTGAGTATCTGCACAAGGCAGGAAAGCCAGTGCATAAAGATGAAATAATGGTCGAAGTTACCGAAAGCAGCACCGAGTTAAAAACATTATTTCGCAATCCGGATTCAAGGAATATTCGCCAGAATATTTTGCAGCACGACAGTAAAGGATATTACTGGCTCAACTTGAATTAATTCCCCTCTCATCTCCCCCCAAAAGTTCATCGTATAACCAAAATCATACCGATTTTAATACCGCAGCCATACCGATTTCCATACCCCTCACTTTCTAGCTTTGTGCAAGTCAAATCACTTACTCCGTTTTGGGCTATGTGACTTTGATTTTATCAATCAACACAAGGCAGAAATGACAGAAGAAAAATACCTCACCGAAAAATCGCTCGCCAAAAGATGGGGCATCGACTTCAGAACTCTTCAAAAATGGCGCTGTCAAGGAATAGGACCGCCATTCATCAAAATCGGCATCGCTGTCCGATACACTCCTGAAAGTATCAAAAAATTCGAAGAAGAGCACATGCACTCAGCAACAAGCAGAAGCCGCTTTTCTCACAACAAAATTCCTTCAACAACAAAGAAATAAATTATGAACCTCGACAAAATTAATTTAACCGATGTTCCAAATATTCCAATAGGAACATTGTCAAAAATGTCGCCAGAGCAATTGCTCTCGCTTCAAGAACAGGCAACTCAGCATCTACAAAGAGCCAAGATGCTTAAAGATTGGCTGGATAACAGCATCGCTTTGAAATATCGCGATGTTGCATCAAACATTCGCAGGCTTGATTCCAAAGATACCGGCACTGTCCATTTCACCGATGGCGAGTATAAAGTAACTTCGGTTTTAACAAAAAAAGTCGAATGGAATCAGGACAGATTGAAAGATGTTGTCATCGCAATCAGAAAGCACGGCGACAATCCTGACGAATATGTCGATACCTCCTATAAAATCTCTGAAACCAAATATACAGCATGGCCAGAGCATATCAAAAATATCTTCAAACCAGCTCGTCTTCTAAAAACCGGCGCAGAAACTTTTAAGATTCAGCCGCAAGCTGAAGGAGGTAGAAATGAGTAATCTACCAATCATCAGCGCTGATGAACGCTTAAAAGAAACGCGCGGCATTAAAGGCTGCATCTTCGGTAAATCCGGTATCGGCAAAACTTCTCTGCTTTGGACTCTCAATCCGAAAACCACTCTCTTCTTTGATCTTGAAGCCGGTGACCTCGCTGTTGAAGGCTGGCAAGGTGACACAATCCGACCGAAAACTTGGCAGGAATGTTGCGACTTTGCAGTCTTTATCGGCGGACCAAATCGCGCGCTTCGTCCTGATCAAAAGTTTAGTCAGCGCCACTTTGACGAGGTTTGTCAAAAATATGGCGATCCTTCCTTTCTTGATAAATACGAGACCATCTTCATCGACAGCATAACAGTCGCCGGTCGTTTGTGTTTTGGATATTGCCAAGGTCAACCTGAAGCATTTAGCGAGAAGTCGGGAAAACCGGATACTCGCGGAGCTTATGGTTTGCATGGTCGCGAGATGATTTCCTGGCTTACCCATCTTCAACATACTCGCAGCAAGAATATTTGGTTTGTCGGCATCTTGGACGAAAAGCTCGATGACTTTAACCGCAAATATTACCAGCCGCAAATCGAAGGCAGCAAAACCGGTTTAGAGCTTCCAGGCATTGTCGATCAGGTGATCACAATGGCAGAAGTTCAACCGGAAGAGAAAGGCAATTCCTACCGCGCCTTCATCTGTCAGACCATCAATCAATTCAACTATCCGGCGAAAGACCGCTCAAGAAGACTCGAAGCTATCGAGGAACCACATCTGGGCAGATTGATGGAAAAAATAAGGTCTGAAGCCAAGCCAATCAACGAACATCTCATTTTTAATAATAACTAAAAACAACAAGGAGCAACTATGTCTATCGATTTTAACAACAGTGAAAACCAATCAAATTTTGACTTAATTCCAAATAACACTCTGGCCAAGGTCAGAATGTCAATCAAGCCAGGTGGATATGACGATCCAAATCAAGGATGGGTCGGAGGTTATGCAACTAGAAACGAAGCAACCGGCTCGATCTATCTTTCCTGCGAATTTGTGATTTTGGAGGGTGAATATGCCAAACGAAAAGTTTGGGGAATCCTCGGTCTTCACAGCAACAAAGGACCGGAATGGGGAAATATGGGAAGGTCTTTCATCAAGGCAATTCTCAATTCTGCCCGCGGATTTTCTGAAAGTGATAATTCACCAGCCGCGCAAAGCGCCAGAAAAATCAACGGCATTGGCGATTTAGACGGCATCGAATTTGTGGCAAAAATTACCACCAAAAAAGATCAAAACGAAGAGCTCAGAAATGAAATCCGTTTTGCCATAACTCCCGATAACAAGGATTACAAAGCGATCATGGGATCAATTGCCGCGCCAATGGCAAAAACCTCTGTGAATCAAACTCCTGCGCCTGCCGCCAATCGTCCTGCTTGGGCTAGATAATTGAGGCAGCCATGATACTTCGCAAAAGACAACAGGAGTTCGTAGAAAAGAGTGTCGCCGCGCTTGAACAGCATGGCAACACTCTTGGCATCGCGCCAACAGGAGCAGGAAAAACTTTAATGCTTTCTGCTGTTGTTGGCGAGGTTCTGAAAGCTGATCACAAAGCGTTAATTCTTGCCCATCGTGACGAACTGACTTCACAAAATCAGGATAAATTTCTTCGCATAAATCCGAATAAAAGCACTTCGGTTTTTGATGCTAAAAGTAAGTCTTTTGCCGGTCAGGTTGTCTTTGCGATGGTGCAAACTTTATCACGCAAAGAAAACCTGAAAACCATTCCGCACTTTGATCTTTTGGTAATTGACGAAGCGCATCACTGTCCTTCCGAAAGCTATCGCAACATCATCTCAGAGGTAAAAAGTAAAAATCCCTCAACTCTGATTTATGGCGTAACGGCCACACCAAACCGCGGCGATAAAAAAGATTTGGGCGCAATTTTTTCCAATGTTGCTGATCAGATCAGAATTTCCGAGCTTGTTGCATCCGGTCATTTGGTGCGTCCAAGAACTTACATCATTGATGTCGGAACTCAGGCAGATTTGAAGAAAGTTAAAAAAACTGCCGGCGATTTCGACATGAAAGCGGTGGAAGAAATTATGAATAAATTTCCGATCACCGAGGAAGTTTTTTCAAAATGGCAGGAGTTTGCGGGCAATAGAAAAACGGTGATTTTTTGTTCCACTGTTGCTCACGCCAAATCGGTGACAGAAGTTTTTAATGATCACCGCGTTAAGACAGTTTTGATTCACGGAGACTTAAGCGAAGCAGAAAGAAAAGATGCTCTTTTTAGCTTCGAGAAAGGTGATGCGAAGGTGATCGTCAATGTTGCGGTTCTGACTGAAGGCTGGGATTATCAGCCAACTTCCTGCGTAGTTTTGCTTCGGCCAAGCTCATACAAATCTACGATGATTCAGATGATTGGCCGCGGGCTTAGAGTTGTTGATCAGGAACTTTATCCGGATGTCATAAAAGAAGATTGCATCATTTTAGATTTCGGAACTTCAAGCCTGATTCATGGCTGTCTGGAAGTTGATGCTAATTTAGAAAAAGCAAAAAAACCGAAAAAGAAAAACGAAAATTCAGCGCAGAAAAAATGTCCGTCCTGTGACATGCTTATTCCTTCAGCCTGCCATTGCTGCCCACTATGTGACTATGATTTTACTGCTGAAGATGACGATTCCGTCAAAGGTGAATTGTCAGGATTTACGATGTCGGAAATTGATCTGCTCACCGCCAAATCAAATTTCCAATGGTGCGATATTTTCAGCGATGAAGCAGCTTTCATGGCTTGTGGCTTCAATGCTTTTAGCGGTGTTTTCCTGCTCAATGATCACTGGTATAGCATCGGTGGAAGTGATTTCGGTCTTAAGTTTTTAATATGCGGAACGAAGGAAGTTTGCCTGGCAAAAGCTGATGATTTTCTCAATGAAAATGAAACCGCGGATAACGCTCACAAATCAAAACGCTGGTTAAACGAAACTGCATCAAGCCGGCAACTTCAATGCCTGCCGCTGGAATATCGCAACGATTTCAGCATCACCAAATACAAGGCTGCGAACCTTCTCAAATTCTACTTCAACAAATCCTCAATCCAAAAACTTCTATTTGAAGCTGATGCCAAAAGGCAGACAGGAGGTGCTGTATGAAAATCTGCGCTGTCTGCAAAAGAGAATCTCACGGATTTGGTTTTATCCAACCACCGCTGCGCGCCAGCCATCCGGCTAACCGCAAGATGATGAAGCATTTCTGCTCGATGAATTGTCAGAAAATTTTTAGCAATAATTTCAAAGAAAATAACATGATCGACTTAACCAAAACAGAAAAGGAAGCCATTGAATCTGCATTAAAGCCAGTCGGCGAATATGTGGCAGAAATCGGCATGAACAGACCTTTAGCCGAATATTCCAGGGAAGAAGTTTTGTGCTTAATTGAAGTGGCACTCAGCGCCTATTTCGACTTTATGCAAGGCAAAGAAGCAGAAACAGAAATGTCGGAGGTGCTGCCATGCTAGATTTTAACCACCGGCCGAAAATTTCAGAAAAAATAAATCTGCTGATCGATAAGGCACTAACAACAGAACATTCAAAACAAACTTCCAGAGATTATCTTGGTGCATCAAGGCTTGGCGTTGAGTGCAACCGTGCTTTGCAATTTGAATATACCGACACTCCGAAAGATGAAGATCAGAATTTCACCGGCAGAATTTTAAAAATATTTCAAGCCGGACATGTCTTTGAAGATTTGATAATCGGCTGGTTAAAAAATGCCGGATTCAATCTTGTCACCCGAAAACAAAATGGTGATCAGTTCGGATTTTTTGCCGCTAAAGGCAAACTTAAAGGCCATATTGACGGATTGATAATTGACGCTCCGGAAGATTTAGGTTTTGCATTTCCAATGCTCTTTGAGTGCAAATCGCTCAATAACAAATCATGGAAAGAAGTTGAGAAAAAAGGTCTGGCAGTTGCAAAGCCAATCTATGCTGCACAAGTCGCAATTTATCAGGCTTACATGGAAAGCCAGATTGAAGGCATTTGCAAAAATCCTGCGCTCTTTACCGCGATCAACAAAGACACTGCCGAAATTTATTTTGAGCTAATTGAGTTCGATAAAACGCTCGCACAAAAAACCAGCGACAAAGCAGTGATGATTTTTCGCGCTACAGAAGCTCACGAATTACTGCCGAGAATTGCAACCGATTCAACTCACTTCGAGTGCAAATTCTGTCCGTGGCAACAACGTTGCTGGAGGTTGTAGCGTATGGAAAATTTACTCGATTTTAACAGCGCTGATAATCAGCAAAATAATTCTGAAAGACTTAGTAGTGAAGAAATCAGAGAAGCATTACTCGGCAGAATTGAAGATGCTTTATTTTATCTTTTACCAAGTGGCCATGTTCGCAATAACTGCTTTCACATTGGAAATACCAAAGGTGAACCAGGCAAAAGTTTGATCGTTCAGCTTGGTGGAGAAAAGCAAGGCAACTGGTATGATTTTTCTGAAAATACCGGCGGAGATATTTTTAGTCTTTGGTCAGAAGTCAGAGGTTATCACAAAGCAGAATTTAATAAGCTGCTCAAGGAAATATCAGACTGGCTTGGCAATCCTTCAACTTCTTATGTAGCGCCAAAACCTGCGCAGCGCAGCTTCGCCGATGACTTGGGAAAACCAACTGCAAAGTGGGATTATTTTGATCGTGAAAATAAACTGATCGCCTGCGTTTACCGATACGATACCGAAGACGGAAAAGAATTCAGAGTCTGGGATGTCAAAAACAGAAAAGCCAAATCACCTGATCCGCGACCGCTTTACAATATTCCTGGCATCGTTGCCGCTAAAAAAATTATTCTTGTCGAAGGTGAAAAATCCGCTGACAGTTTAATTGCTTATGGTCTCACCGCAACAACTGCAATGTTTGGCGCAAATGCTCCAATCAATAAAACCGACTGGTCACCGCTAATTGGTAAAGAAGTAATAATCTGGCCAGACAATGACGAAGCAGGAAAAGAATACGCGCAGAAAGTTGCCGCTCATTTGCTTAAAGTTGCATCTTTTGTTTCACTGATAACTCCACCAAAACATAAACCTCACAAGTGGGATGCTTTTGATGCGGTTGCCGAAGGCTTTAACATCAACTCACTTTTTGAGAGTGCTAAAAGTTTTGAGCAAAGATTCCCGCGTTATCTTGGCGATGATTTGTGGAATGATAACAGCCCGATGCCGGATGATTTAATTTCGCCAAGATTTTTGACACCGCGTGGAATGTTGCTAATCGGCGGTGCGCCGAAAGTTGGTAAAAGTGATTTTTTGATCAATTTCCTGATTCATATCGCAGCAGGAGAAAGTTTTTTAGGATTAAAACCACCGAAGCCGCTCAAAGTTTTTTACCTGCAATCAGAGATCAGCTATCACTATCTGCGCGAGCGCATCAAGAAACTACAAATCCCTCAAGATATTCTTCATCGCGGATTAAAAAATTTCTGTGCCACTCCGCAAATTGAAACGATCTTAAATGATCATGGTGTTGAGATGGCTTACAACACGATCAGAAATTGCTTTGGTGATGATTCTCCCCCTGACATTGTGTGTATCGATCCAATTCGAAATGTCTTTGATAGCGGCGCAGAAAGCGGCAGCGAGAACGACAACAATGCAATGTTATTTTTCTTACAAAATCGCGTAGGAAAACTTCGTTCAATGATCAATCCCGATATCGGAATTATCCTCTGCCATCACACCAAAAAAATAAAAAAGAAGGATGTTGAAGATGATCCATTTCAAGCATTTTCCGGCGCCGGAAGTTTAAGAAGTTTCTACACCAGCGGCTTAATAATGCATCGCCCCAACGAGCATGAAGCAAAGATTAATCTTTATTTTGAACTACGAAACGGCTCATCAATTCCAAAAAAAATCGTTGAGAAAGTTGATGGTAAATGGATCGAATTAAATCCGTTTTCAGAAAGATTAATTCAACAGGATTATGGTCAAAAGCTAGATGCGGAAAGGATTCGTAAAGGCGATGTTATTTTGCAGCTCGTTGCTGATGAAGCTCTCAAAGGAAAATTATACACTGGAAATCAGTTTGCTGAGCAGTTCGAAAATCAGGCTGGGCTTGGCTGCAAAACCACCATCAATGATCGAATTTCAGTCTTATCCACAAAAGGAT
>JACCDM010328627.1_pt1 | contig 10146 bp, 9 predicted proteins | sample 7445851 | NCBI WGS metagenome assembly JACCDM01 (sample SAMN15323438, study PRJNA562643) | freshwater metagenome | isolation source: river surface water | place: USA:Blue River Watershed | collected 2017-08-16
CGGCAAGTACACCCGCGACTGGCTCTATGTCATCGACCACGCCATCGCGATCGACACCGTGTACCGCGACGGCAAGAACGGCGAAACCTACTGCATCGGCGGATGGAATGAGTGGCAAAACATCGACCTAGTTCACCTGCTGTGCCGCGCCATGGACGCCAAACTCGGACGCCCCGAGGGCGACAGCGCCCAGCTGATCACCTTTGTCAAGGACCGTCCAGGCCACGACAAGCGCTACGCCATCGACGCCACCAAGATCCACCGCGAGCTCGGCTGGAAGCCTTCGGTGACCTTCGAAGAGGGCCTGAGCGCCACCATCGACTGGTACCTTAGCAATGAGACCTGGCTGCGCAACGTCACCAGCGGAGCATACATGGACTACTACAGCGCCCAGTACGGCACTACCGACCAAACCTTCTAGGCTCATCAAATTGGAATACTATATCGAGTATTATTCCTTGTAATATTTTAAGACTTTCAGGGGGAATAAAATTACATTTGAACCACGCTCATAATTGAGATACATCAAAAAATAACGAGTTTAATACTTTCTAATTAAGTAGTAAACTAATCAAGCGCCGCTGGCAAAAGGCAACCCGTTATACCAGTAACTAGTTTTGCTTGCTACGCCGGTAAACTTTGCTCGTCACTAGTTTCCTTTAACCAATCCTTCCGCATAATAGCTGCTTCCTGCTTATTTAAGTCCTTAATTAAAGCCTTGGCGCCCAAAAACAATAAGGTTAATAAGATGCCCAGTACCCCACCGATCGCGGCCGACTTCAGCTTGGATTCGCGCACGCGAAGCGGGTAGTGCGGACGGTCAATTACTGTGATCAAGGGCTCTTCGCGGGCCGCCATGGTCTTCGATAACTCGAGGTTCTTCACCAACTCACCATACAAGGTTGTCAGCATAGTCACCTTCATTTGCTTCTGGACTGAAGGCACCTTGGCCGTGCTCAGGACGGTGTACGAGTTTTGGTCTAGAGAAGATGCATAGCCCACCATTGCAGCTTGGAGCTCAGCTGAAACGGAATCCACACGATGCTCAAGCTTGGCAATGTTGGCAGTAGAGTTGGCCATCTTGCTCTCAACATAGAATTTAGTAGACTTAGTTGAAAGTAGCTCCACAAAAGCGCCTGTAAAGATTGGGTCACGCCCAGTGTAACTCACGGAAACAAGGCTAAGTTTTTTGTCAAATTTATTTACGATCAAGGATTTCTCCAGAATGTATTCCACAACTTTACCAAGTGCAGAATCTTCTTTGGGCTCACAGCACGTTCGTGCATCAATTGGGTAGAGTCTTTGGGCATCCCATTTGGCCTTGAGCTTTGGTTCTGAATCAACGTACTGATTAATGAGGAGTACGGAGTCACCTTCAACATAAATCTTGCTCAGTAGTACGTCCTGAACAATACGGCGGCTCGTCATCAACTTGAGAAGGTTTTCACCCCCAAGGCCTTCACCACCACCTCCTATCGAGAATCCAAACTGCGAAGCAAGGCCACCTAAATTTCCTATTTTATCTCCTTGCTCTAACGCAAACGTCAAATTGGCCCTATAGGCTGGCTTTGCGATTATGACTTTAAGATAACCGCCCAAGGCAAATAGTAGGGTAATACCGAATATTAAAATTCTCGATAACCATAGATAGCGTAAGATTGACTTGGCCTTCAGCCAGAGCTCAACTAAGCTTATCTCTTCTAAGTTAACATGTTCTCTTGATTCTAGGCCGACCGGCCTAATAGCCTCATGAGTGTCCTGCCTTCGCGGACTTTCATTTACGTCCCGTTCGTCTTGGCCTTTTATCGATTCGTATTTTAATGAGTCGTTCATAGACCAAAATTAACGTCATAACAGGAATTACTAAAGCAAATACTTATTGCCGGAGAATTTCTTTTGCATCTACAGCTGTTTAAGAGATACTAAATGCACCATTTTGGCTGCTGTACTTGTTGAAAGATCTAAAATTTGATTGTTTCTTTGTGTTCTAATTTCTTGCTCACTACAACCTTCTAGAGATGCGATTAGGAGGAACTAGGCGAAGTCGTCACTTCTAATTATCAGTCATACGTTACAATCTACAGTCATGCTAACATCCTTAATAACTAGCAAGACTCGTCTAAAACTTTTGTTGAAGTTTTTTAGCCACCCAGAGGCTCAAGGTCATTTGCGAGGACTAGCTGAAGAGTTCGGTGATTCAACGAATTCGGTACGAATCGAGCTCATTAAGTTAGAGCAAGCAGGCCTTATCCAGCGCCAGGCAAGTGGCCAAAAGGTGCTTTACAGGGTTAACAAGTCTAATCCCTTTTATTTTAACTTGGTTTCAATGGTGTACAAGTATCTTAAGTTTGATAAAATACTTAAATCCTTCTTGAAACAGATCGAAGGTTTAAAGGAGGCATATGTGGTGGGTGATTATGCACGCGGAGTTGAAACCGGTACGATTGAACTACTTTTAGTCGGCCATCTTAACACTGAGACTATAGATAATTTGGCAGAACGAGTCTCGATCCAAATCGACAGAAAGATAACTTATAGAATTAAACAAAGTCAAAATGAACTCAATCCCCAGCTTCAATTGAGATTGATTTAATACCCAACATCAGAAAAAATAAATTAAAATATTTCTTAATAAAGAAAATTCAAATGAAAATTTTAGTTACAGGCGCAGCTGGATTCATTGGATTTCATACATGTTTAAAATTAGCTGAACAAGGTCATGAAGTCTACGGCATTGACAACATCAATAATTACTACGATCCCAATTTAAAATTTGATCGTTTGAAAATCTTAGGTCTTGAAAAAGCCGATTCTATCATATTTAAAAGAGAAGTACAAAGCTATAAATTCAAAAATCTAAGATTTTCCAGAATTGACATTGTTGATGATGAAAGCATTAATAATTTATTTGAGCAAGAAAAATTTGAAGTTGTATGTAACCTTGCAGCACAAGCAGGAGTAAGATATTCGATAGAAAATCCAAAAGCCTATATAGAAAGTAATGTCATTGGGTTTTTAAACATTCTTGAAGGTTGTCGACATTATAAAGTAAAACACTTAGTTTATGCAAGTAGTTCAAGTGTTTACGGTTCAAATAGCAAAGTACCTTTTGAAATTTCGGATAAAGTCGACGCCCCAATAAGTTTCTATGCTGCAACAAAAAAAACAAATGAATTAATGGCACATACATACAGCCATTTGTATGAATTTAAAACCACGGGATTAAGATTTTTTACCGTTTACGGACCTTGGGGAAGACCCGATATGGCTTATTTTTTATTTGCAAATGCTATCACAAATGATTTACCTATCAAGGTTTTTAATAACGGCCGTATGGAGCGAGACTTTACCTACATTGATGACATCGTTCAAAGTTTAATTAAAATTATTGAAAAAAATATTGACAAAAGAAACCATTATCAATTATACAACATAGGCAATAATAAAACTGTAAGTTTAAATGACTTTATTACGACTATCGAAACAGAATTAGGCAAAAAAGGAATAAGGGAAATGCACCCCATGCAACCAGGAGACGTCATGAAAACCTTTGCCGACGTGAATCAACTAATTAATGATTATGAATATGCACCAAGAACAGACATTAAAATAGGGATTAAACGATTTGTTGATTGGTACAAAGATTATTACAAAGTCAAAAATAATAAAATTGTCTAAAACAAGTGTTGCAAAGCTTATGGAAATTTCAAAAAATATTAATTTAAGATTCATATTCATAAACTTTCCAAATGCATTGAATATCGCTATACCCATCATTCTAATCCCTGTTGTTATTGCTGCCACAGGAATCGTAGAATTTGGACGAATTATTTACTATCAGGGTTATATTAGTATTGCACTTATAATTTCCGAAAATGGATTAAATACGATTGTACTGTCTGCAATTAAAGAGGATAATTCAAATCAAGTCGTTTTTCACACAATATTAATTAAAGTTTTATTAGCGATTTGCCTTTTTGGCGTTATGATTCTCCTTGTTCCAGAGGATGATATTGTATTGTTCAGTGCAATGTACTTTTCAGTTTTTGGACAAGCGCTAAATGTCTCATACCTATATGTCTTTCAAAAGCGGGAAGGCTTTTATTCATTTATTTTATTAACAACAAAATTCATTTTATTAGGTGTATTTTTTCTTTTGAAAATTATAAATATCTTACAATACGCCCTCTTCTTAGGAATATCAGAGTTTTTAACAGGTCTTTTTAGTTTATTACTTTCAGGCCATTTCAAAGGCATTATTTGCAATAAAATTGATCTTCCCAATTTGAAAATACTCGCTTTAAGAGGATTGAATTTTTCCAGTATAAATCTATTAAGTTCCGGCTACTCAATTTCAATACCAATATATCTCAAAATATTTTCAGGACTAGAGATAACAGGAATATATGGTGCTATTGAAAAAATCTACCGGGGTTTCTGTAATGTCACAGCTCCATTTAATCTTATGCTCCTTGGTGAGCGCAATTTTGTTTCAGTTGTTGATTTTTTCAGAATGAGACAAGTAAGGTTATTTTTTGCTATATTTATTTCTGTTCTTGTATTGGTCGGTTTTTTTGACGAGATCCTAATGTTTTACATTCTTCCAAGTGTAAACTACAAAATATTTAAATATTCATTTTTACTTTCATTAATAATACCAATTATCGTGTTTTTCAGTAGGATGTTTGTTATAAATTTTTTCATCAAGCGCTCTTTAGAACACAAACTGATTCCAATATACTTTCTCGTCTTTGCAGTTTCCATTCCAACACACCTTACTCTAATCTATTTTTTTGGCCTTATTGGAAGTATCTTTGCAGTAATAATATCGGAACTTATTTGTCTTTACAAATTGAACAATTTTTACCGCATTAATTTTTAAGTTAAGTATGATAACCAAATCTTTTGCGTTAATATGTTCGCACAACGGGGAAAAATACATTAAACAACAAATAGATTCTATATACGCTACTAATGAGCATTTCGAAATACTCATATATGATTTTAACTCTCAAGATAATACCCTGAGTGTTTGTACAGAGCTCTCGAAACAAATAAATTTAACAATCTACAGTTATTCATTTACGCCAGGAGCGAAAGTGTCATTCTTATTCGCTCTCAATAAGTTCAAAGAAAAATATCATAACCTATATGAAGATTACATTTTATTCATAAGCGACCAGGATGATATCTGGAAAAAGGACAAATTCTATGAAATTTCCAAATTTCATATGAGAATTGGCAACTCAGTGCCTCAATTTGTACACCATAATGTAAGCTTAATTGATGAGTATGGAAAGAACATACCCAGAGACTTCTATAAATTCCCGTCGTCTATAATCAAAACAAGATTTTCCACTTTATATTTTAGCGTCGTCATTGGCCACACAATATCCATTAATAAGCAATTCGTAGAACTATTGAAAACATTTGATGGTGAGGATATCATAATGCACGATTGGTGGTTATCAATAATTGCTGATCTCAATGATTGCAGATATTTTTTGGATTATAAACTGGGCTACTACAGAATTCATACCAATAACGTCTATGGTTTAAATTTATCAGGTCGAAATTTTTTGAAGAAATTCCAGAATTTTCTAAGTAATTGTCGCACTATCACCAGACAAAGGAAGAAGATTTTGTCAAATATTAATGACAACCATCAGTTTCGAGAAGTTTTCATTATCCTACTAAAAAATTTTCGGTTTAAGCTTATAATATTATTAATAGGTCAAAGAATTTTAACATATAATGAATAATTTAGCTATAGTTTACGTATTGTACAATACGAATATAGACCTACTCAATAGGTCAATTGAATCACTTGAAAAAAGTATTCCAAAATCCCTATGTGTAAAGTTTTTCATACACAATAATTCTAATTACGATTTACTCCACAAGCTCAGGATTAAAAGTGAATTTCAATACTATTATGATAGCATTAATATTGGACTCGCCGCAGCTCAAAACAAAATAATTAAAGAGAATTTAACCACTTTTGACTATTTTTTAACTAGTGATCAAGATTCAATTTATTCGGCAAATTATCTGGAAAATGGTATTAATTATTTACAACAACAAGCTCAATGTGGCTGCGTCGTCCCAGTCTGGCGAAATATATACTCAAATAAGGACGATTTTGAGGGACAAATAATTTTACATCAGGGCCGATTAAAAATGATTAAACCAGATGATCTACCCGAGGATAATTTTCAAGTAACGCACGCAATAAGCTCCGGATCCATTATTAAAGCCGAAACTTTTTACAAAATTGGTTTTTTTAATGAAGATTTCTTCATTGATTGGATTGATAATGAGTGGATGTGGAGAGCATATGAATCAGAAATAAGCATAATGTGTTACAAAAAATTACAAATCATTCATCAATGGGGGGATGCGCCTACAAGAATTCTAAATGTAAGAATTCCGAAAAAATCAGAAGTGCGTATTTATTTTACCTTCCGGAATGGTTTAGCTCTAATTTTTCATAAGGAACTCAATTACATTTTTAAACATTATATACTTATACAGTTGTCAAAATATCTGATCTATTTAATATTTTCATTTAATATCAGAAAATACAAGAAACTGTATGATGCAGTTCGCGCCTTCAAGAAAATTGAATTTCAACATGTCGCCAAATAAACTAAAACTGCTATTAAATACTTTAGCCTTAACTATTTTAGTATATAGTATAAATATATATTTTAGTCCGGATTTTTCCACATATCATTCCAATTGGCAATATTTCACAAGCTTAGACTATTCTGAATTACTTTGGTCCGTATTAACCCTGCTGAGTAAATTTCTCTTTTCAAACTATTACATTTATCTTTTCCTTCTTAGCTTCATAGTATTATATTACAAACTTAAATATTTGAAGTTACTCACCAAATCTGACTTAGTCATAATTTTTTATATCAGCAGTTTTTTATTTTTGCACGAAGCTATACAAATTAGACTAGCCTTGGGTTTGATATTCGTACTAAAGTCCTTCAAGCTTAGGTTTGACGGAAGAATTTACAAGTCTTTCGTTTATTTAACAATCGCATCACTTATTCATTTATCATTACTTTTTTACTTTGTCGTATTAATTCTAAGACTCGTAACAAATAACAAATTTGCCCTGTTCCTTTTATTTTCTCTTATTGCTATTTTTTATAGTTTCATTTCATATCTAGACAACATAGAATTATTGATGGGATATATCTCTGAAGGCGGCGAGGACTGGAGCCTTAAACTTGCTAACTACTTATATGAGTTCTTAGAAATAGGAACTGTTAAGACTCCACCTCTACAACTATATTATGTTAGCATCGTATATTTCACTAATTTAGTTTTCAATTTTAAAGACAAAAACGAAAAATTAAATGAATTGAGCAATTTTTCTTTGATTTTAGCATTCCCACTCTTGCTGATTCCAAACGATACAATGACTTCAAGATTTTTAGAATTGTGCTTTTATTTTTTACCAATCGTCCAATTCCAAATAGTAAGCAAATTGACTAAACTACGACTCAGTGTAGTAAGTTTTTCAGTATCATTAATTTTCATTTTACTAAATCTAAAAATTTTCACAAATCAACTTTTTTTATAAATGTGCGGTATATATCTACACGTCTCAAAAACTGATAAATCAGCCGACCTTGTCTTGGATTCCTTAAAAAAAAGGGGACCTGACAATCAGTCAATGAACAGGTTAAAATATACAGATAAATACGTGACGATAGCTCACACAAGATTAGGCATATTAGATGTTAATAATCCGGCATCCAATCAGCCAATTGTATCTCAAGGTCGGCTGTTATCTTTCAACGGCGAAATTTACAATTATAAAGAATTAGGCGAACTACACTTTCCAAACAAATCCTACAACAGTGATTCACTATTATTATTTGACTTTTTAAGTCAATTCCCAGAAAGAATCTTTGAACTTAAAGGCATGTTTGCCTTTTGCTTCGTTGATTTGAATCTGGGAAAAGCAATAATAGCAAGTGATCCATTTGGCAAGAAGCCTATATATTACTCAACTGTCAATAATGAATTCACGTTGGCCTCAACCATTAAAACAATTCAAAGCACAACACATATAAATAAAAACTACATTTCTAAAACTGCTCTGAATCATTATTTAAAGTACAATTACACCCCTATAGATCAATCAATTTTTGAAGAAATCAAAAAACTCCCAGGAGGCAATATAATTAAATTAGATCTGAATTCGTTAGAGCTTAACATTGAAAAATATTTTGATCTCAAACAAATTCCATTCGGCCCAACATTTGAATCAGATAACAAATACGAACAAATATATTCTAAACTCAAGACAGCAGTAAATAGAAGACTCGTAGCAGACGTTCCAGTGGGCGTTCAACTATCGTCAGGTGTAGATTCTTCACTAGTAGCAGCAGTGGCAAGTAAAGATTTTGGAATAAAGCCCCAAGCGTTCACTATAACATATGATGATCCTAATCACTCTGAAGAAAATGCGGCAGTTGAAATCGCAAAAAATCTAGGTCTGAAACATACCATCATTAAAATGACTCCATCAGATTTTGACAATGTAATAACAAATTACTATAAAATCTACGACGAGCCTTTTGCAGATCCATCGGCAATTCCAACAATACATTTAAATAAAGTAGTCAACAGTAAAAATATACGTGTCTTGTTAACAGGAGACGGTGGCGACGAGTTTTGGCTAGGGTATAACAGATATGTTAATTGGCCGAAAGTTATAACTATATTTAAATATAAATGGCTTCTAAAGCCGTTTTTAAACTTATTGAAAATAAAAGAATTTCAAAATCTTATAAAGCAAATTCCTCAATTTAAAAGATTCGACCTACGCCAATTCGATATTAGATTGAATCAAATAATTAAACTCTGCAAGCAGAATAATTTAGTCTCAGTATACGAATCTTTTTTATCCCAAAGCGATAATCAATCCGTATTAAATATCGAACATATTCAGATGATTTCTCAGCTAACTGGAAGCAAGGTTGATATTAAACAAATGGCTAATAACGATATCAACAACTATTTACAGGGAGACATTCTAGTGAAAAATGATCGCGCGAGCATGTATTATTCAATTGAGACGAGATCACCACTCTTAGATTTTGATTTAGCAGAAGAGGCATTACAAACCAATGACAACTTGAAGATCTCTGCAATAGAAGGTAAAAAGCCGTTAAGAACGTTTTTATCTCATTTATTGCCTGAATACACAGAAATGCACAAAAAAGGTTTCGGATTTCCAATAACAGACTGGGTAACGAAAGAAGATACATATAAAAGCATTAAAAAAATAATCCTAAATCTTAAGGTATATTCTATCATAAATAAAGATGTTATCGACTCAAAATTAAAACAATTTGAGTTGAATCCGGATTCTAATATTTATTCCATTTGGAACTTATTCTTATTAATGAAATTTTTCGAGGATAATGAAATCAATGAACCCATCTTGAATGATTAATACTCGAACAAAATGAAAAAAATCGCGATAGTCTGCAACACAGACGGAGCATTGTACAATTTCAGAAAACCGTTAATCGAACTACACGTTAACGACGGATGGGAAGTTCAGACTTTTTCGAATAATTTTGATAATTATTTTCCGGAATTACGTAAATTAAATTGTACTCCTAATTATGTTAACTTTAATAAGCAAAATAGCCTGCTCGAAAATTTCCGATGTACATTTTCAGCAATTTCGAAAATAAGAAAATTTAATCCGGATATAATTCATATTTATACTCTTCAACCAATTATACTTCTCTCAATACCCTTAAGAATTTATGGTTTTGACTGTATTTACTCTACGGTCACAGGGATGGGCATAAATTTTAATGTGGGCAACGGTCCATTAACGTTAAAGCAAAAATTAATACTTGTTATACTCAAAATTTCGTTTTATGCTAATCGTAAAATTCAAGTACAAAACAATTATGATTACAACTTCTTCATTAAATATAACGTATTAAGTGCTGGTAAAATTTTAAAAGTAAATGGCAGTGGAATATATTTAAAGAATAGGGCCTCAGACTTAAGTGAAAATAAGCTTAGCATTTATCAAAAGATATCTTTCAATTTAGATCCTAAGAAAAAAATAATTCTTTTCGCCTCGCGAGGGCTCAA
>JACCDM010363902.1_pt1 | contig 10146 bp, 9 predicted proteins | sample 7445851 | NCBI WGS metagenome assembly JACCDM01 (sample SAMN15323438, study PRJNA562643) | freshwater metagenome | isolation source: river surface water | place: USA:Blue River Watershed | collected 2017-08-16
CTGTTCCAAAAATTAGCTCAATTCCTCACCCTACACGGCCTCCACGGCAAACCCCTTCTCTCGCTAGAAATACTCAGGGAAATTTAAGCAACCTTAAAATGGATGCGAATTTTGAGAAGCAAAAGTTTTCAAATTTGCTTCTGACAAGGCTACCCCAACAAAAAGTGGGTGGCGGTGCCTGAATTCTGTTGCAGTAGAATGTGTTTGGTGGAATGCCAATCCCTTGGCAATACATCCCCTACCGCACCCAGGGTATTTTGAGGATGGTACACACTCAACAATTCCAAATTCTCCGTAATCTCTACGTGAAGACCCAATGCCTGTAAATCGCGCTCCAACGGCTGGTGTCGGTTTTCCTTGTTATCAATAACACATCGAAATTCTATTGCCGAATTTTGCATCAAATTCACACGGACCTTGCTATTCGCCATCGCCGTAAAAATATCTTTGAGATGGTCCTCCGCAATAAACGTGAAATCTTGGGTACTAATCTTTAACAATAACTGATTGCTCTTGTGGATTTTACAAGCCACCCGCAACGAGGCTCCGTCCGATGAAACCTTGGTTCCCATGGCTTCGGGGTGTAAAAACGATTTCACAAACAACGGTATCCCCTGGTTCTGCAACGGCTGTATGGTCTTGGGATGTATCACCGAAGCTCCGTAATACGCCAATTCAATAGCATCGCTATACCTCAACTCGGAAATCAATTCCGCATCGTTGAATTTCCTTGGATCGGCACTCATCACCCCCGCTACATCCTTCCATATCGTGATGGATTCTGCCTGCAACATGCTGCCAAAAATCGCTGCAGAATAATCAGACCCTTCCCTACCTAAGGTTGTGGTCTCCCCCGTATTCCCCCTACCAATAAACCCTTGGGTTACTACCAAATTTTTACGTGCAATGGGCAACAATCGCTTGCTAATCAATCGCTTGGTGGTTTCCCAATCCACCCGAGCATCCCGGTACCTGCTATCGGTGATGATAAAATTACGGGCATCCAACCATTGATTGCTAACGCGTTGCGACACTAAATAATTGCTTACTATTTTGGTTGAAATCAATTCTCCGTACCCAATGATTTGATCGTACAAATAATCGTAATCTTCCGCAGCGCTGGGACTATCCACAAAACATTCAAGCTCTAAATAAAGATTTTTGATGTCGTTTATTCCGTACAAATCCCCCGATTCAAACAAATCGGCTAAGATAGCATCGTGGTATTCAAATACCACTGACAACGCCTCCTGGGCCTTGCCCGTTTGATGATAACAGTGCTTCACTACTTCCTCTAACGCATTGGTTGTCTTGCCCATAGCGGAAACAACCACCAACAAATCATCCCCACCGAAATCACGAATGACAGCAGCCACGTTTCTAACACCGTCTGCATCTTTCACCGATGCCCCACCAAATTTAAAAATTCTCATAGTTTCACCCCAGTCTCGTATTAATAATCGTTTATTTAACTATTTTGTTGTTGTTTTGCAAAATAAATACCTACGGGACGTAAAACTGCTATGCCGTATTCAAAACTTATTACCCTCGAACAATTTATCGTAGATCAACAATCTTTGTACAAAGATGCACAAGGATCGTTAAGTAAAATATTCCGCTCGCTGGAATTGGCAGCCAAAGTTGTAAACCGCGATGTGCGCAAAGCGGGTTTGGTGGATATTCTTGGAAATCACGGAGCTACCAACATTCAAGGCGAAGAACAAAAAAAGTTAGACGTAATTGCCAACGACGTATTTATCGCCGCTATCAGTAGAAGCGGTGAAGTCTGCATGATCATTTCGGAAGAAATGGACGATGTTTACTACGTAGAAGGTGCAGAAAACGAAAAGTATATTGTGGCGATGGACCCCTTGGACGGAAGCAGCAACATCGATGTGAACGCCTCCATCGGCACCATTTTCTCCATCTACCTGCGAACCAACCTGAACGAAAAGCCCAACGTTTCGGATTGCCTACAAAAAGGAAAACACCAAGTAGCAGCAGGCTACTTTATCTATGGCAGCAGTACCATGTTGGTGTACACCACCGGCACCGGAGTGAATGGATTTACCCTGGACGATTCTATTCAGGAATTCTGCTTGTCGCACCCCAACATCACCACCCCCGAAAACGGCAAAATATATTCTGTGAACGAAGGAAACTTAAACGATTTCCCCGAAGGCGTTCAGGAATATGTGGCTTACTGCAAGGAAAAAGACAAACCCACGAATCGACCCTATTCGGCTCGATATATTGGCAGTTTAATTGCCGATTTTCATCGAAACTTATTGAAAGGAGGAATTTACTTGTATCCTTCCACTGAGAAATCGCCCAACGGTAAATTGAGATTGATGTACGAATGCAACCCCATGGCATTTTTAGCAGAACAAGCCGGAGGTTTAGCAAACACTGGGAACGGCAGGGTTATGGACGTAAAACCCACCGAATTGCATCAGCGAGTACCTCTGTATATCGGCTCCAAAAACATGGTAGAAAAGGTTTTGGGAATGATGGTTTCCGAAGAGCTGCAAGAAGCCCGAATGTAATTCCAGCCTCTTCGCTATTTCACCTTCAACCGCTGCCCTACGCGAATCTGATTGTCCGCAATCTTGTTTAGGTATTTGATAGAATCCACGGTAACACCGTATTTCTTGGATATTGCGTACAACGTTTCCCCCGGTTGAACAAAATGATAGGTGTCCTCTGCCGGTGCCTCTACTTTGTTATTACCATTTAACCTCGACTCAGGAACATCCGCTCCCACCGGTTTCACATTGGGTTTTAATACCAAAATCTGGCCGGCCGATACCTCCAACATATCCAAATTATTCCATCGCGCTAAATTCAACGGCGTGGTATTGAATCGGGCCGCAATCTGCTGTAGCGTTTCTCCTTTCTGCACCTCGTACACAGAACCGCTGGCTAACATCTGCGCAGGGTTCACCGAGTTTTCTACCTTCTGTTGATTTAAAATGATATCCACCGCATTGGTGCTAACCACCGCACTTGCCGTTTTGGGGGCTTGTTCCCGTTTTTCTCTCAAATTAATAATCTCCCCAATTTGTGCTTCTTGCCCAGGCGATAGCTTATTGAGCTTGTATAAATGCTTCATTTTGATGCCATACATCTGAGATATGTCGTGCAGGCTTTCCCCTTGCTTCACCGTATGGGTTAACTCCGATGATCGTTTCTTTTTGGGCTTTAAATAGATGATTTCTCCCGGATTAATCTGATCTCCCTGTTTGATATCGTTGTATTTATAGATTTGCCAAACTTCCAAATTGTATCTTGCCGCTAATTGCTCCGGTGTCTCCCCTGGCCTAGCCATGATAGCAGGAATGCCGTTAACGTCCGATGCCGCTACACCGTTGGGCGATGGCGTATAAAAATCCTCTCCCATCACCACCATGGAATCGAACATGGCCAATCGATACTTTTCAATTACACCGATCAGTAAATTTCCATAAGAGGGATTGGTTGCATACCCGGCCGTCCTCAGTCCATGAGCCCAGTTCTTGTAATCGGTAGAAGCCAACTCAAACAAATCCATGTATCGCTTGCTTTCGTACAAAAACAGCGAGTGATCGCGATAACTTTCGTTGGCGGTTAAGTACCCCCGAAAACATTCGTCTTTGGCATCGTCATCGGCCAAACAAAACCTCCCGGTCCAAGTAGATCTGCATTTTATACCAAAATGATTATTGCACTCTTTGGCTAGTTTGCTATTGCCGGACGCGCTTTCCAAAATCCCCTGACCCAACGTGATTGAGGCGGGAATCCCATAAGCTTTCATTTCAATCATAGCCGCTACCTTAAAACTATCGATGTAGGCTCGGGTTGTCATTTTGGGCTTCACAGCCGGTGCAGGCTCCGCCGGTGGATCTACCTGCTTTACGGTCTGTTGCGCGATGGAATCGGCCATAAAAAATAGAGAAATCACCCAGGAATATCTTCCAAATCGTGCTGCTATCGTCTCGAATTTCCGCATGAACCCCCAAAATTAACCATTACTCAAGCAACGCGCGAAAAAGGTTATCAAGTAGTCACCGTATCGAACAATTTTCTATGCACAACGGAAACCAACAACTTTGAACCCACCAAAACACGGACTTTCAAGAAAATATCCGATTTTTGTAAAACGATGCTAAAACGATTGGGTTTATTGATTGCCTTATTCATTGGAATATTAGGATTGCAAGCGGCTGGTTTCCCCAAACCAACTTTTACCGCAAGTTTTTCGAAAAATTCAGCCAAAGCTGGAGATATCGTTGAATTGATCATACGGTTTGATGTGGCTGCCGGATTTCATGTGTACAGCGAAAAATCGGATTGCCCGGAAGACGATGGGCCGATAAGAGCTAGCATCGACTTCTCACCAAACAACAGTTACCAACTCGTAGGGAAATTCTATGGAGTTGGCGATCGAATGGTGAAAGAAACCGAAGTGTTTAATTGCGCAACCGGGGAATTTACGAGCAAAGGAGAATTTAGACAGAAAATCAAAGTACTGAAGTCGATTCCTGCTGGGGGAATTGAAATGATTTTCAACGGTCAGATTTGCAACGAAGGCGGTTGCGATAATATAAGAAACGTAAAAATTTCAAGTCCGTCATTGTCCGTTGCAGGCAGTATTGAACCCAGTTCCACTGCCACCTCCGGTACTCCAACAAGTACGGATGGTTCTAAAGCGAATCCGGCAATTACCGAGGGATCGGGCATCGTTAACCCCGATACCAACAGCACCAACGCTACAGCAGTAACAACACCAGGTTCAGGATTATCTACCACAGCAGCCTACAAAACATGGAAGGCCGGCGATAAGAAAAAATTCCAAGGCAAATCGGTGAAAGACGGCAACGCCAACGAAGAAGGCGATAGCTATTGGGGATTGTTCTTACTGGCTTTCATCAGTGGATTGGCAGCCTTGTTAACCCCATGCGTATTCCCTATGATTCCCATGACGGTGGCATTTTTTATCAAAAGCAACAACAACCGGGCGGCCGCCATCCGCGATGCGTCGGTATTCGCGCTTTCCATCATTGCTATTTACACCGTGTTAGGAACCATTACCGCAATGGTTTTCGGGCCCCAAGCAGCCAATTGGTTAAGTACCCATTGGATTCCAAACCTATTTTTCACCGTAATATTCTTGGTATTTGCAGCGAGTTTCTTTGGTGCGTTTGAAATTGTCTTACCCGCGTGGATCGTAAATAAAATGGACTCTAAGTCCAACGGCGGAGGTATTGCCGGTTCATTTTTCATGGCCATCACCATCGCCTTGGTATCGTTTTCTTGCACCGGTCCAATTGTGGGTACAGTACTGGTAGAAGCAGTGCACGGCGGTGCAGGTCGACCCATAGTTGGAATGTTTGGATTTTCATTAGCCTTTGCATTGCCCTTTGGTCTGCTGGCTATGTTCCCCAACCTAATGAAGAATTTGCCCAAATCGGGCGGCTGGTTGAACAGCGTTAAAGTGGTTTTGGGATTCATCGAAGTAGCTTTTGCCTTGAAATTCCTCAGTATTCCCGATCAAACCTACCATTGGGGCATATTGGATCGCGAGATTTATTTAGCTCTCTGGATTGTGATTTTCACCCTGCTGGGCATGTACTTGTTGGGAAAATTAAAATTCCCACACGATTCGGAAGTTCCACATATCAGTATCCTGCGTTTGTTTCTTGCGATTGCTTCCTTCTCCTTTGTGGTATACATGCTTCCTGGCATGTGGGGTGCTCCTCTAAAAGGACTGGCCGGATACATGCCTCCTTTATCTACCCAAGATTTTAACAGCAACCTAAAAGCATCCAAATCCGGTGAAGGCAACATTGCCAATCCCCCCAGTTACACCAATACCAAATTGCATATCCCACACGATATCGCAGGCTATTTCGATTACGACGAAGCACTAACTGCAGCCCGTACGTTAAACAAACCCTTGTTCATTGATTTCACAGGACATGGGTGCGTAAACTGCCGAAAAATGGAAGAAAAAGTATGGTCCGATCCCGCTGTACTGAAAATGCTGAAAGAAGATTTTGTGGTTGTGAGTTTGTACGTAGACGATAAGAGCATTTCGCTCCCTTCGAACCAACAGTTCACCACCTCATCCGGTCAAAAAATCACCATGCTCAGTGATAAAAACGCTTACATCGAGGAAGCCTATTTTGGCCAAACTACGCAGCCCCTGTATTGCATCATCGATGGAAACGAAAATCTACTTGAACAGCCTTTAGGTGCGGATTACTTCCAATTTAAAATAGATCCATTCCGCGACTTTTTGGCGAATGGGAAAAAGAATTTCAATTCCAATAAACAATAGTTACTTTTCCAAATTAGCATGGATTCCATCAGCAACATCAAGCGTCATTTCACAGAAGCACGGTCCATTTTAGACCAGTTTCTAAGCGATGAGCAGCAATTAACCCACATTGCTAATGCCGCACAGTTAATGATCACTTCCCTAAAAAATGGAGGTAAAATTTTATCGTGTGGAAACGGTGGAAGTCACTGCGACGCCATGCACTTTGCCGAAGAATTAACCGGTAGATACAGAAATAATAGACCCGGGATTGCAGCAATCGCCATCGCGGATCCTTCGCATCTTTCCTGCGTGGGCAACGATTACGGTTACGATTTTGTTTTCAGCAGATACGTGGAAGCTTTGGGGAAACCCGGCGATATTTTATTAGGAATCAGTACATCCGGCAACAGCAAAAACATTGTGAATGCGATGGAAACCGCGCAACAGATTGGCATGAAGACCATTGGACTAACCGGTAAAGACGGAGGACTAATTCGATCTCTCTGCGATATTGAAATTCGTGCACCCCACTCCGAATTTGCAGACAGAGCCCAAGAAATACACATCAAAGTCATCCACAGCCTTATAGACGCTATCGAAATCGGATTAGGATACCAATAATTCAACGCAATAATTTCGGAATATTGCCGTAATATTGTTACCGATGAATTTTATTGGAATTATTGGATTTATTACCATTTTAGTCCTGGCATTTGCCTTATCCAACAACCGCAAAGCAATCAATTACCGAACCGTGGGCGTAGGTCTGCTCATGCAAATATTATTGGCAGTCTTTATTTTAAAAACTAGTTTGGGGAAGTCGGTTTTCCTTTTTCTCGGTAAAATCGTCCAAAAACTGTTGATGTTTTCCGATAAGGGTGCTGAGTTTGTCTTTGGACCCTTGGCCAGGGATAAAGCCATGGCCGATACCTTCGGACAAAATTTCATTTTCTTTTTCCGCGTAATTCCTACCATCATTTTTGTTGCCGTATTGGTGAAGATATTTTACCACTTGGGAGTATTGCAATGGATCATCAAGCAATTTGCCCGATTCATGAATAAAACCATGCGCGTAAGTGGCAGCGAATCGTTAAGTAATATTTCCTCCGCATTTGTTGGACAAGTAGAGGCGCAATTAATGATTGGACCCTACGTAAAAGGCATGACCATGAGCGAATTATTGGCCAGTATGAGTGGATCCATGGCTTGTATTGCCGGAGGCGTTATGGCCACCTACATTGCATTAGGCATTGATGCTTCCAGCTTACTGGCTGCCAGTATCATGGCTGCACCTGGAGCTCTGGTTATTTCTAAAATTGTATGGCCAGAAACAGAACCCAGCGAAACCACCGGTGAAGTAAAATTGGAAGTCAAAAAAGAAAATGCCAACCTCTTGGATGCCATCAGTCAAGGTGCCGCCGAAGGTCTTGGCGTTGCACTAAACGTGGTGGCCATGCTCATCGGATTTTTGGCATTAATTGCTTTTGTAGACTTTTTGTTGGGTCAATTAGGTTCCGCCGCTGGACTCTCTAATTTATCATTGGAATGGCTTTTGGGTTACGTATTTTCAGGCTTTGCCTGGATCATGGGCGTACCCTCCAAGGATATCCATGCTGTGGGCGGATTGATGGGCACCAAATTGGTTGTCAATGAATTTGTAGGCTATTTAAAACTCAAAGACATACAATCTTCCTTGCAACCCATCAGCGCTACCATTGCCACTTTTGCATTATGTGGATTTGCAAATTTCAGTTCCATTGCCATCCAAGTAGGAGGAATTGGTAAAATCGCTCCCAGCAGACGAACCGATTTAGCAAAATTGGGCTTCAAAGCACTGTTGGTGGGTACTTTGGCCAACTACATGAGCGCTACCATAGCTGGACTTATGTTGCAATTCTAAGTTGTTGTAAGGAATTGGGTGATGCTATACATCTATACATCCACCCACACATTCACCCAACCTTCGTCGAAGTTGGCGTTGAATTTCTTATAAAATTCAATGGCCGGAGTATTCCAGTCCAAGACCTGCCATACCAAGCGCTTGTACTGTTTCTCTTTGGCAAACTGGATACAAGCTTCCAACAATGCTCGTCCGATTCCCTGCCCGCGCATGGACTCTTCTACCACCAAATCTTCCAAGTACAGGGTGATACCTTTCCAAGTGGAATACCGTAAATAACAGATAGACATACCGCACACTACACCATTCACCTCAGCAACCCACGCTATAGCCACCGGATTCTCGGAGAACAATGCATGGTGCAGCATGGATTCCGTTGCAATAAATTCTTGTGGCGCCTGCTCGTATTCGGCCAACTGACCAATCAACAAATGGATGGACGAAACATCCTCTACTTGAGCAGGGCGAACAATAAACACGGTAGAAATAAAAAATTACAATTACAAAATTAGCGAATCGCTAACTTCAATGTTTTGGTGGCATCGCCACTCTTAACTTGCACGAAATAAACGCCTTTGTCCAACATAGCATCGGCAACATCGATACGGATTCTACCTGAAACATAATCGTTTTTGGTTAGACCATACGAATAAACCGTTTTACCCAAAACATCGTTGATGATAATTCCTGCTTCTGGATATTGTGCTTCGGAAAATGCTAAATTGACGTAAAAATGAGACCCGGTAACAGGATTGGGCGTAAGTGAAAATGAAGGGCCTACTACAGACACTGATGCTGGCGGATTATCCCCGTTTTCAAAGGACTCTGCGCGTAGCACCGGCACCAGTAATAACAACATTGCTATGGCCAGATTTTTCTTCATCAATACAAAAATAATAAAAAAAGCGCTTGTTTCCAAGCGCTTTCAAAATTTCTTTTTAATTTACTGATTAGTGAGCAGCAGGAGCAGGTGCAGCAGCAGGAGCAGCAGCAGTGTTGCTATCAGTTGCGTTAGAATCAGTAGCGTTGCTATCTGCAGGAGCGGCTACGTTAGAATCGTTGTTAGTAGCAGAATCAGCAGGAGCAGTTTCAGTTCCGTTAGAACAAGCAGCGAAAGCAAACAAAGCTACAGCTGCAAATGCGAAAGAGATCTTTTTCATTTTTTTGTTTTTCCTATTTAAGTGTGGTGCAAAAATATATTGGAAATTACAAATAGCAAAAAAAAAATAAAAAAAAATTTAAATGTCAACTAAATTAGACAAATCCAAGTAAATCAATGGTTTAAACTAGGCAAAAACAGAAATTACTATTCCAAACGGGTATTTTTTGAAACAAGTTTTCATAGAGGTTGTTCCATAATGATGAAAATCGCGGTAATTGGAGCCGGTGTAGGTGGCCTCGCTGCAGCCATTCAACTGTCAAAAAACGGTCATGAAATCCACTTGTTTGAAAGCAGCAGTTCACCTGGAGGAAAATTAAAACAAATTACATTAAAAGATTATCGTTTCGACGCGGGCCCATCCCTTTTTACGCAACCCAATTGGTTGCTATCGATTCTTTCAGATAAACAAAAAACAAATTTTCCTATTATTCAATTGCAAACTATTTGTAATTATTTCTTTTCCGATAACACTCGATTCTCAGCACCAGCCTCCATCGAGGAATTTATGCAGAAAGCTTCATTAATATTTAATGAAAATCCCACCAAAATCAAACGCTATATTAACAAATACAAACAAATCTACACCGTTACAAAACCCGTATTCTTAGAAAATTCGCTGCATACATTTCGTACCTACTTTTCAAAATCCGGCTTGTATGGCATTGCCAATTTATGGCGAATCGACATGCTACGAACCATGCACCAAGCCAATTCGGCTTATTTTACCAATCCCAACCTGATTCAATTGTTCAATCGGTATGGAACGTACAACGGTTCCAATCC
>JACCDM010598026.1_pt1 | contig 10135 bp, 6 predicted proteins | sample 7445851 | NCBI WGS metagenome assembly JACCDM01 (sample SAMN15323438, study PRJNA562643) | freshwater metagenome | isolation source: river surface water | place: USA:Blue River Watershed | collected 2017-08-16
GGTAGTCCCCGACGACCCCGCTGACGGTCTGGGAGACGGTAGGCACTGAAGCGCCATCCCCTGCATCGACAATATCCCAAGTGCCATCTGAGGGAGCCCGAACAAACACCTTGACCGTGCCCAGGTCTCGACCAACACCGGGCACCACACGCAGGAGCTCATCGAGGCTGACTGGCGAGCCCTCATCTCCCTTCACGCCCGCGACCGCGCTCAGGATTGGCACCACCGGTTGATCAACGAATGGAATGACCGCCTGGGTCACGTCAGAAAATGCTGGATCAGCCACCCCGTCTGTAGCCACTGCACGGACGCGGATGGTCACGGGTGCAGCGGTCGTAGCCGGCAACAATAGATCCACTGAAGTCATGTCGCCCGGCACCCTCGTCCACAGGGTCTGAGTGGCGCCTGTCGACCAACTGGCCAAGGAGAGGTTAGCGAAATGCTGCGCGACCGTGTTGGCAGTCACGTCGCTGGTAGCCGCATAAGTCTGCCCGCCAATCGAGATCGACTGGCCTGCCCTCATTGCCGAGAAAGTCACGCGGCAGACCTCTGCCATAGACGCATTACCTGGCTCGGTTTGCAGGTATGCAACACCGGTCCCTTGGCGAGAAAGGTTAGCTACATCGCCAAGCACACGACTGGTAAATGTAACGCTTGCCCCCGCCGGATCCGTCTCCACGACAACCACAGGCGTTGCCACCCCACGCAAATCGACCGTTGCTCCGGAGCGCAGGAGGTCTGCCGTCCGAAGATCAGTAAAAGCAGCCTCGGACCCGTCACTGTCTGTTGAGGTGCTCGCCAAAGACAGTCCAACCCTATACTGCCCCCCGACCAGATGGTTTGATTGCGACCAGACCCCCTCGTCAAGATCATTAGTCAGAAGGGTAAGACTTAAATTAGGAACGTCCGAGATAGGAAGGATGTCGAGGCTTGTAGAGACCTGACCGGTGACCCTTGGATCAGCAAGCGTGAGCACACCGTTGACCTCTACTTGATCCTGGGTCCCAAAGCGCGCAGAAACTGTGACCGATCCGGAGAAGTCCTCTGGCGACTCAAGTAATACACCAGCCAGCGCAGCCTTTAACTGCGCTGCACTGCCGCTGAGCGGCAATGTGGTGTCCGCGTTGCCACCATTGCTAAGCCCAAATCCCGTCGGCACCGATAGCTCGATGACAAGCTTCTCTGAGCCATCTGTGTCGACCTTTAGTCCGTCGAGCCTGTCGATCAGCGCATCCCACTGGCCAGCAGCAAACGAGTAACCGTTGTCCTCTTCACCCACCCCTGCTAAGGCGTTATCAAACGCTTGACCAAGCTCTGCAAGAATCCCCGGCGAGACAGCGAGTCCGTCGGTCACCGGGACAAGGCGGACCAGAGTCGGGAAGGATGCGGCGTACCAATTAATGGCATCTGCCTGGGGAAGTCCGGTCGATCCTGGCTCGTAGGTCCCGAACTCAAAGGTAATGCTTCCAATGTCACCTGATAGGTTGTCAGTCGCCGCAAACTGCAGTCTCGACAGCGAGTGGATAACCGGCACGCTGGAGGATCCAAAAACCTCCAGCACCATTGGTTCGGTGGGGTCGGTGCTGACGATCCTCGCCTGGGGCAGAGTCCCGACCCCTAGAGCTTGGACACCCGAGGGAAGCTTTAGCCGGACAGCCAAGTACTCGGATAGATCGTGAATCTTTGACGACAGCGAATCAACGAGGGTGCCCACGGCACTGCCAAGACCGAACACCGAGTCCTCATCTGATACTGCCGGGCCTACATCAACCACTAACTGTCCGACACTGAGACTATCGCCTGGCTCAAGGGTCAATCCGTCAGGTCTGGAGCTTACTTTGATATCGATCGTTGCTGTGGTGCTGGTCGATAACCCGGCATAGCGTGCAGTAGCCTGAACGGATGCTGTGAAGGTGCCAGAGTAGTCAGAGGGCACATAGACGGTCAGCGTGCTGTAGTCCCCAACGAACGCATCCGTCCCTCTGAGGACCCATGTGGGGGCGGCCCTACTGCCAGACATTTCAACGATGCGTGTCTGGCCACCATCCACACCGACGGACAGAACGCTGCCAGGAGGAAGTCCTTTAACGATGAAAGCCCCGTCTGGACTGAGTCCAGAGAGCTCAAGGGGCACCGAGACCTTGGTGTAGGGTTGACCATTGAGAAGCGTGGGGCCCTGCTCTGGGCTATCGGGGGATACGTCGATCGCCTCAAGAACCGAGACTGATCCGCCTGAAGTGCTAGCCAGCGTCGGTGCTGGGGGATCCACCGACAGGGTCACCAGACCGGTCTTGGCGCGCTCAGTGACAGTGTCCTGGGCTACGTAGACTAGGCTGTACGAACCAAATTGATAACTTGGGTCGTAAGCGTTACTGACTACCAGCTGATTGGTTGCAGCATCGATAGACAACTGAAGGTTGGGCGGCAGTGTCTGGGAGACCAGGTAGTCCAGCGACTCTCCCTCCCCAAGCCCCGAGATGCGGACAAACAGGTCACCCGGGAGATCCGCATCCAGCGTTGCAACCTTGGTGGTGGGGTCATAGGAGGCAATCCTGAACACCTCAACCCCGGAGCCCGTCGGAATCGTCAGACTTAAGCCCGCGTAATCAACCCCGTCCCTGGCTGACTCACCGAGTAAGACCTGCCGAGGGGACTGTCCTGCCGAGAGTGAAGTACCAAAGAACGCCTTGGTGTCAAAGAGCCCCACTGCCAGCAGCTTTAAGTCGCCACCACCGGTGACGCTGTCGTTGGCCAAGGGAGAGAACCTCTGTATCGAGGGGTTCTGTGCGTCCTGGGCACTTGTCGGAGCGGTTACGCTGAAGGCATCTGCAACTGTCTTGACCGGGTTGGTTGGGTCCTGGGAATTAAAGGCGAGCTTGGCCTGGGCCGTGGCCTTGAGGCTAGTCAAAGATGACGAGAGGTTGGCACTGCTCCACTTCGACACCGTCGCCGAAACGTCCTCGCCGGCGATTGCACTCGCCGCAAATGTCTTAATCTCGGAGAGCAAGGCCTGCTGACCGGCCTGTGCGTAGGTGAGGAGGTCACCAGATCGCACTGCCTCTGACGACAGACCTGCCATTGCAGCTGTGATGGCGGATGCTGCGCTGGAGGCAGTCGTGATAGCAGCCTGAACCCCGCTGTCTGTGGCATCTCCCCCGAATGAGGTGACCGCACTGGTCATCAACGCCACCAACTGCGACTGTGATGCTGCGCTATCTGTTCCGACCAAGTCCTGCATCTGGGCACTGGTCAGACTGGCCATCTGGGCGAAGACACCAGCCGCAGCAGAGGTTTCGCTGACGCCACCGGCCGCGGAGGTCACCACCGCCGATGCGTTGTTCACCAGTGTCAACAAAGCTGCGCCAACTTTTAGGACCTGATCGGCATTTGCATTTTGACCAAGCGTGGGGTCGTAGAGCAGGTCTGAGGTCCCCAGGCCCATGGCTGACAGCAGTGAAGACCCGGTACCAGGCGAAGACGCCTCGGCATAGGCATAAACGGTAGAGATCGGTGTGACGTAGGAACTGCCGGCGACTGCCTTGAGCATGGTGACCGTGGCGCCAGTGGTGACATCAGTGCCACCAATCGACACAATCGAGCCGGAGGAGTTACCGGCCGAGTCGAACACGTACCGTCCGGAACTGTCGGTAGTAGTCCAGACCTCGCCCTCTCCGGCATCCCACAGGTTGTTACCGTTGGCATCAACCCAATCCAGAGTGGCATCGCCATCGAGGTCGGAAAATACCGTGGCGCCACTCACGTAGCCGTCGATTACAAAACCCGAACCACCGGCAGCGCCACCTCCACTGCCGGATCCCCCACTACCCCCACCACCGCCGCCGAGTCCCAACCCAGAAAACGGTGTCCCGAACATGCCGCCAGATTTTGGATCCTTCGGGTCGATCTGAGTGACCTCTGCGATCACCTCATAGTTGGCGTAATCGTGAATATCAAAGTCAGATAAATCGCTTTGGCGCTCTTGGGAAGATCCCGGCCTATCGCTACCGACTCTCTCTTCGCCAGGACTTAGGGCCAGCGCCCTGGTCGGCTCTACAAGGGAGGAGACATACAGATCAGACGGCGCGACTGCGATAGAGTCCCCAGAGGTCACCACCTCAAATGCAGCTCCACCAATCGAGAATGAGGCTTGAACACCAACACCGATATCGGCGGTAGCCTGATTGTCTTTAGGAGACGAAAACTCGGATGTGACGGACGTTCCTGCTGCTGCCACCTCAACAGTTGCATCCACACGGATGGCTAGGGTCTCAATTAAGGTGAGAGTGGCGGCTGAGAGGTCTGGTCGTTCGGCCTCAGCGGCAAGCGCGAGGGAAGAGCCCAGGAATGTCGCTCCACGGTAATCCGTGTCAGTGGATATAAGCCAGTCAGCAATTTCGCTGGTCAAGGCTCCTTGCAGAAAAAGGTTGACGCCTGTTGACGGGTGCGAGCCTGCCTCCACCGACGCACTCTTCGAAGCGGCATTCGCGTCAAGCCCTGAATTAGCCTTTGCTGTGTCGGTTGTGTAGAGCGACTGAGCTATTAGGGCGGCTGAACCCCCAACGGAGAACAACATGCCTGGACCGGTGGCCCGGGAACGACCATTTACTGACTTACGTCTCGGTCTGCTAACACCACGTTTGGGTTGCACGATCGATCTCTCAGTCAGGCGATTTCACCGGCTACTTAGTCCCCGCGGACTTGCCCGTCGATTTACCCTGAGGGGTTGCTGCAGTCTCGCGTCTTTTGATCACGCCCTTTCCTTCAAGTTGCTCCACAACCTTCTGACAAGCCTGATGAAGCCGCAGAAACGCATCAATTGGCATAACCAACTGAGAGGACACAACCTGAGACTGCTGGGGAGATTCGGTATTCAGCCCATTGAGTACCGTTAACTCTATGCGTGCCATGCCATTGATCACGGCAACCTGACCAATTCCGTCAATAAAACGTGGCTCAATAGACATAAAAGCTCCTTCGATTTTTTGTGGAAAACACCAACTTCATAATTTCAGAGCACCGCGGAGGATAGTCTAGGGTTTACCCTTACTAATAAGACAAAACCCCTCTTAGGTGGAGTGCAAGGAACTGTTCAAACGCCCAACCCAATGCCTTCAAAGTATATAGATAAATCGATTTGTCTAGGACGTTTGCTGACAAAAAAGGCAGGGCAATTTCGCTGTGACTCTGCTCTTAATCGATCCGCCGGGGAAGGCTTCACCCCGAGACCGGTTGACCACCCAGACCCGCTGTTACACAGTAAGGAGCAGCGTGGAATGGGTAACATCAACTTAACAACCTCAGGCTCTAAAAGGGAGTTCCAGAATGGAAGGACAGGTAGCACTAGGAGAAATCCCTTTTTTTAAGGGGCTCCCTACCCAAGACCTTTTGGCAATACTCGGAACAACCAAGACAAGCCAATTCAAGGGCGGTGAGACGATCTTCCACAAAGGCGACAAGGCAGATGGTCTATATGCCTTGCTTAGCGGGGAACTCCACATCTACCTGCCGGCAACGGTGCATTCACCAATCAAGTCACTAAAAACGCTTGTTCCGGGTAACTATGTCGGGGAATACGCATTGTTTGACGGCGAACCCCGATCAGCCTCTGTGGAAGCCACGGTGAACTCCGAGGTCATGTTTCTACCAGTCGGCGCCTTCGCCGCAATTCTGGAATCACACCCAGCGGTTGCGCGTACTGTTGTGGATCACCTCGGTCACACGCTACTAAATCACCCACAGTCGGGACTAAATGACTTCGAGAGGGACTTGATTGTGGGCGGTAAAGTCCCCCCGACGCTTAAATTTATGCAGTTGCTCTGCAGATTGCTGCGAAAAGCAAACCTCTCCATTGCCACCAAATAATCGAGATCAAAGACCATCCATATGCCACGAAAAATGAGAGTTAAATTCTGGGGGGTCAGGGGAAGCCTACCGTGTCCAGGAACCGATCACGCTGTTTACGGTGGCAATACCAGCTGTGTCGAAGTCCAATGCGGTGAGCAGACCATCATCTTTGATGCTGGATCCGGACTCAGGCCATGCGGTGATCTGCTCGCCAAATCCGCTCTGAAGAGTGCAAATATCTTTTTGAGTCACTATCACCACGACCACATCATGGGATTTCCGTTCTTCAAACCAGCCTACAACAGGGAAGTCTCGCTGAGGGTGCATGGCCCAAAACCGCAGGGAATGGGTTCAGTCAACGATGCACTTGAGTCCTACTTGTCAGATCCATTTTTTCCGGTAGGCATCGATCAGGTCATGCCCCACGTGCAATTTAAAACCCTTGATCCGAGCGAAATCACCACAATCGGCGATGTGGCGGTGAGCTCAATTTCACTTAATCACCCAGGCGGTGCCTTGGGGTATCGGGCTCAGTTGGGCCCGCTGAGTGTCTGCTACATCACCGACCTTGAGCATTCGCCGGGGGAGCTCAACGGAAGACTGCTCAGTTTTATTCGCGGCACTGATTTACTTATTTACGACTCGACCTACACAGACGACGAATTCCCCACGTACTGTGGCTGGGGACACTCTACCTGGCAGGAGGCTGTCCGACTGGGGAATGCAGGTGATGTCAGACACGTCGCCATCTTCCATCACGATCCCCACCACGATGACCGATTCATGGACAACGTAGAAAAACAGGCAAAGGCACTATGCAGCCGTTGCATAGTCACCAGGGACGGGATGGAACTCACTCTACTTGGTATGTAACGCCTAGTTATCGGTGGCCGGATCGAGCCTTGATCAAAATCGCAAGACCTATTTTGGTCGCCGCACTAATGGTGTGCATGTGCTCGTGTGCCACAACATCAACTGGTCTGAAAGACAGTCTGGTTCATGATGCGCTATCGATCGGTATGGTCCAGCTTGAGAGTACAAACTATCCCGGGCTTGTATTGCTCTTCAGGCCAACGAATAATGTTGTGAACTACGGACATGCCGACGAGACCCTCACTGTATTCATCGAGGGTGACGGAGCTCCTTGGGAAAACAATGGGTTTTCTCCCCCGGCGGATCCCACCCCTCAAAAGCCCATCGGGCTGGAGTTGACGATCCAAGAGACAAAAATTCAGATTCAAACCAATGTCCAAAGCACCAGGACCCCAGGAAGGGTGATCGCGTACCTCTCCCGCCCTTGTCAATTCGTGAAAAGGCGTCCATGCCGCCCTGACTTATGGACTGATGGTCGTTACGGCGACCGTGCCATGCAACTGATCACCGAGGCTCTCGTGAGTCTCATGCAAACGACGAACACGCGCAGGCTCTACATTGTGGGCTACTCCGGTGGAGGGGTGGTCGCAAAGCTGCTTGAAAAGCATCTGGATGGCCTTGAATGCATTGTTACCTTGGCCGCCCCACTCGACCTTGGCGCCTGGACCAGTCGCCTAAGAATTAGTCCACTACAGATAACAAAATCCCAAGCATCCACTCAAAAAAGTACGCCTGAGGTAATTTCGAGCCATTACATTGGCGACCATGACAAGCTTGTAAGGCTTAGCGACCTTGGGGGTTATGCAGTGCCCTCCCCCCATAATTCAGTGATCTCTTTACCCGGAGTGAGCCATAATCAGGGCTGGCTCCAACATTGGTCAAACATACGCTCTTCTTCCTGCCTAACCACTCGGGAAATCAAATTTAAGCGAGGCCCGCATGACAATCATAAATAAGCGAAAGCCCAGAACGCACTCCTTGGTTCGGATTCTCAGTGCTGCGGCAATGGCAGGACTTATACCGTTAAGTACCCAAGCGGTTGACAACAAATTCCAGGGTCAAATTGGCGGAAAAACTGCTACACAAGCCACGCAGTCGGCAATCAGCGGAGCGATATCCAACTTCGGCAGTGCCGGGATGTTTCGCGTGAACCTCTCAGCGGCTGACGGAAGCGCCGACATCAAGCGTGGAGCAGCTGCGGGCGACGAAGGGTCACCCTGGACACTGTGGGCCACCCCAATCGTCACTCAAGTCAACAACCGAATCGATCCCATAACCTCCAAGGGTTCGGTCGGTATCGTCATGCTCGGGCTGGAACACAACCAGGACGACGAACTTATTCGGGGGGTCATACTGGCATTTGACCAGGCCAGCCTCGACACCCCCTACAACTCAGGGACAGTCAAGGGCAACGGCTATACGGTGTCTCCCTACATCGCGCTACCCTTGAATGACACATGGATGTTGGATGCCAGTGCCGGTCTTGGTAAGAACGACCTAAAAACAAATATTAGTGGCACCACAGCCTCTCCAAAGGATGACCGGTCTCTCGTTTCGATCGGCATAACCAAGTCCCAGAGCACCAAAAATCGTTGGCTCGTCAATACAAAGCTCGGCTACTCCTATTCTCGCGACGAGGTTGGGGCCTATACCGACAGTTCCGGAGCCTCTACCGCAACCTCGACATCAACGCTCAATCAATTAAAGGTTGGTGTCCACGCCACATACATGGCGGAAAAATTGAAACCCTTCGTCGGGGTGTACTCGATGTTTAACGACTTCAGCGTCACCGGTGGCTCCGCCACCAAGCCCAAAGAGTACTCGGTAACCCCCCAGCTTCAGTTCGGAATCAGCCCGTCGGCCGGACCGATCTACGCCTCTGTCGTCGCACAGATCGAAAGAGACCGCAGCGCAATTAGGGCCTATTTTGGTTATCGATACTAAGACTTCGTTTCGTCGCCTATCGAATCGCTGGAATTCTAGGCGTCGAGAGCTGCTGTATCAGGGCATCAAACCCAGTGCTCTGAATGAACGCTGGTCGATCTCGTAAGATCAACAATCTCGGCTCCCCCTCCTTCGGGGTGGTGGGCGAAAAGCCGGACGTTTCCTTCTCCACGTTTACACTCTCACCGGAGGCTAGCGTCATCTGTGTCTCCCCGGAATAGACGTAGTTGTAGATACCAGCACGATCTGGTCTACCCTCGGGAAGAATAGCCAGTTCAATGTCAGTCCCGCGAATTCCAACGGTTGCAGTCCCCACCGCGTAATTAACGTTCGAGGGATTGGCTTTTGCGATCGCACCCGAGACGGCCCGCACCGCGCCTGACACCACATTTGTCTGAACACGATCATCTGGCGTTTTTGCGAATTTAAAATCTTTCAGCACAACTTTGCTTGACTCGCGCACGAGCAAAGTTGATTTATCTAATAGCCTGATCATGGCCTGAGAGTTGGGCTGCGTAGATATCGTGTCCCCGACATTTACTGTGTCACCCCTATTTAGAGAGCGTGTTTTACCATCCGCTGCGATAATCGCTACTGTTCCGGACGATCTGACTACCTCACCAACCTCCGCGGCTATCGCAAATCCAAAAAACGAGACTCCCCCAAAAAGGAGGGGTAAAAACTTTTTAAAGGCTCGCATGCAGAGGTCTCCCATCAGTATTTAACTCAGCTATTTCGTATCAAAGTTTGTCACGCCACCCCAACCAGCAGGTGGATTGGATATCTCGAAAGCCTCTACGCGACCGAGATAAACGCCATACAGTCCGTCATTAGGATTTTTCTCTATGAGCTTACTCAGAATAGATTTAGCTTCAGACCAACGAGTCTGTCGATAGAGGTCTAAAAATGCTCTCCAATCTCCCAGTGCCTTAGACATCTCATTCACTGTTGGAGTGCCCTCCTCACCAAGCGGTTCGTATATCCGGACCGGTACGTCTTTCCCCTTCACCCTTACCAAGTCAATTTCCCGAAAAACAAACTCACTAGAACTACCTTGATAGGTCTCTTCACTACACAGGATGCCATTCGTGTACATACGAGTGAGTCCTTCCAGTCTAGAGCCCAAATTAACGGCATCGCCCATGACAGTGTAGGCGCGACGCACTTGGGAACCCATGTCTCCAACCGTCATGGGACCGGTGCTCAAACCGATGCCGATGCGAAGACTAGGCCAACCCTTCTCGGTAAATACTTCATTTAACTCAGAGACCTTACGCTGCATAGCAAGAGCCGCTCTGACGGCGCTGGGTGCGTGATGGGGGTCCTCAACTGGAGCCCCCCAAAAAGCCATGATTGCATCACCGATGTATTTGTCAAGAGTTCCACCATGATCGCGAATAATTGCGCTCATAGCGGTCAAATATTCATTTATGTAATCAGCAAGATCGGTCGGACTGAGCTGCTCAGATATAGA
>JACCDM010989374.1_pt1 | contig 10134 bp, 7 predicted proteins | sample 7445851 | NCBI WGS metagenome assembly JACCDM01 (sample SAMN15323438, study PRJNA562643) | freshwater metagenome | isolation source: river surface water | place: USA:Blue River Watershed | collected 2017-08-16
AAACGTAAAACAAGAATGTTACTTAAATGAAACCTTCTTTTCTAATTTTTCAAACATTTCCGGATTATATACCAATTTACCGGTTGGTTTATAATCTTTCGTATCCGTATATTGTTTTGGTTGAGGGGTAGGATTACCATCTTGTTTAGTACCGTTTAACATAATAGAGTTGTAATCACTCTCATCTTCGTCTTCGTCTTCATCGTCATTGTTCTTTATAACATTCCCTTTCTCGTCAAGAACGACACCCGTTTTCTTTTTTACTTCATTACGAACATAGGATGGAATTAGGTTCCCCCAAGAGATAAAAAGAGTATTTGGATGCATATACTTGACGAAAAACCCATTTGCTTCTAATTTTGCGACTAAATAACCAGTGCAATCCGCGTTATCATATACCGGTTCGCCAAAAATATATTCCGGAACGTTGAACCAAATATGTGTATCGGTCCCACGTCCACGTGTTGTTGCGGTGATACGTTTGTGTACCCGATTTAATAATTTATTGTATATACTTAATTGTTTTAAATCTCTGCGTTGTTTTTTTGCGAATAAGTCGTCGATGTTGATTTTTTGAACATTATCGTCTTCGTCGGTATGTATAAAAACAGACATAATACAAATATATATTTCATCAGAAAAAACATAGACGTTTTTTACGTAATTATGCAAATGGAAACAGCAGATAACGAATTAAGTAGTCAACCCATTCCAGAACCGCCAACGATTAAGCATATTGTATGTTCTGGGGGTGGGGTGGCGGGGTTTGCATTTTATGGTGCAATCAAAGAAAGCCATAATATGGGCTTGTGGAAGATGGAAAATATAGAAACAATCTATGCAACCTCCGTCGGAACGATTGTGGCAGTTATGCTTGCATTAAAGTATGATTGGGAAACGTTGGACGATTACTTGATTAAACGACCGTGGCAAAACGTATTTACATTTAATTTATATTCTATATTGGATACGATTAACAAGCGGGGAATGTTTGGATTGGAAATTATATTAGACATTTTTTTACCGCTGTTTAATGGGAAGGACATACGTATGGATGTAACAATGTTAGAATTTTATAAGTTAACGAATATAGAACTTCATATGTTTACCGTTGGTGTAAATGCGTTTAAGTTAACCGATATTTCGTATAAGACGCATCCAGACTGGCCCGTATTAGAAGCAATTTATAGTTCTTGTGCAGTGCCTGTATTGTTTAGTCCAGTATTTAAACAGAATGAATGTTATTGCGATGGAGGGTTACTTACAAACTACCCGATAGAGCAAGCAATACAGAATGGGTGTAATCCGAACGAGATACTAGGAGTATGTTATAAAGATAAGATTAACGATGCAATTATTACGTCCGAATCCACATTACTAGAATATGCGCAGGCAATAATAAAAAAACTAATGGGTATTGTAGACGTTCCACCCGTTAAACAAATCGCATACGAATATTACATACAATGTCCGTCCATATCAATATCCGATATAATGAATACAACTAGCAACAGTGAATTGCGGGTTAATCTTATCCAACTGGGTATAGATGCAGTACGCAAGTAAAATAGCAATGAATAATATTGCTATTTTACACATTATCGGTGGAACATACTTAATCAATGAGCATCGTATTGACAAACTGTTCTAACGTGTGGGAAGTAATTTTGGTTTCAAAATCAATCGTGTTGGTGTCTTTCAATAATTTAACCGTTGGGTAAGATTCTATGTTGTATGTGTTGATTAAACTAGTGACATCGCTAGATTCGTTCGTGCAATCAATATCACGGCACTTAATAATATATCCGTTTATTTCTTTATCGTCGTATTGCTTCTTGAAATTATTCCATTCGGGCAAAGCCTTCTTGCAGTGAGGGCACCAGTCTACGTGGAAAAACATAACGCCGGCTTCCTTGTTACGGCGGTTTGCATTTGCTACATCAGCAAACTTATTTTCAACCGTTTTCGTATAATACGTATTATATGCGTACCTTGCAACATATCCGAAAATCACTATAATAATAATAGCAATAATGTAGTAGTAATAGGGGCGAACTAAGTTGCTAACAACTTCAACGATACCTGGCATTATATACATATACGATACATTATTTTACATATCGTAACGAAACTAATATCGGCTAAACAAGTAAAATTTAGTAATATAATTATTTATCGCCATTATATAAAGTAAGCAATGGTTCATAACAAGACGCGTAAGCGTAGACAGACAACACCGAAAGAAACGGTGTATTCAATAGAAGAATATAATAGCAATGATGGTATGTTGACCACCGTATGGGGTCCAGGAATGTGGCATTATCTGCATACAATGAGTTTCAATTATCCCGTTAATCCAACAAAGGAGGATAAACATAATTATATGAATTTTATGTTAAATTTAAAGAATGTGTTACCGTGTGGGAAGTGTCGTAAAAATCTACGTAAAAATTTTAAGCGACTTCCATTGAAAATGGAAGATATGGAAACGCGCGAAACATTTTCAAAGTATGTGTACAACTTACACGAATTAGTGAACAAGATGTTGGGTAAGACATCCGGTCTCACATATGAAGATGTGAGAGAACGTTATGAACATTTTCGCGCACGGTGTGTTCAACCTATACCGAACTCGCTAGTGACATGTAAAAATACAACGTGTAAGAAAGGTAAAAAATTAGAATTGGGATGTACAGAACCCTTATATGGAAAGAAAGCAAAATGCATATTAAAGATTGTACCCCACGATGAAAAGGTAGAAACATTGAAGATAGACAAGAATTGTATCAAGAAGAAGATAGTGTAATCAAAACAATCTATTTAGTCATTTCATCAGCGTAAAAAATAAGAACAATGTATATATAATTTAATATAGATGGTTCAAGCAAAACTGAAATCAGAACCGGTAGTAAATACTGAAAGTCCAATAAATGAACAAGAATGCAATTCTGATGATAACACTTGTAATACAAACAACAAAAAACGACCGAAACCTATTCCATTTTGGGCAGAGAACCCGAACATACTATTTAACCAAAAGTATTTATTTGAATTATTTCCAGTAGAAGAGATGACTTATGAGCAAAAGTTGAATGCAGTTACGCGAACTGTGATTATATTAACTTTGGTGGGAGCGTTGTTATCACGCTGTGTACGAACGTTGTTTATCGGATTAATCACCATTGGCGCAATTTATATATTACACTATTATCACGAAAAGGAACGAAATAAGATGAAGTCAAAGAAGTTGCAAGAAGAAGTTAAGGAAGGATTTGAAAGCCCAGCGATAGCATTTTTAAGTGAAAACAATAAATCTATACCGACAGATGCATTTTTGAAGCCGGACACCAGCAACCCGTTTGGTAACGTTATGATGACGGATTATGATTATAACCCAAATAAGAAACCTGCCCCTCCTGCATTTAATAGCAATGTGAATGCTGAAATTTTAAATAGTGCAAAACAATTAGTTAGCGCGGCGAACCCCGGACAGCCAGATATTGCAGACAAATTATTCAAAGATTTAGGAGATAATTTCGTATTTGAACAATCATTGCGCCCATTTAATTCCAATCCGAGCACCACGATACCGAATGACCAACAGTCGTTTGCCGAATTTTGTTACGGAAGTATGATATCGTGTAAAGAAGGAAACAATTTTGCTTGCGCAAGAAATACCTCCCATTATACGAATTATTAGAAATAGCATTTAGTGAGTAATTTCCGCCGATAAAGAATTATTATGACGTTATCAAAAATTCATTCTCTAACTATACTATAATAAGTGAATTAAAATGTCTTCTGTTAGTTCCTATCTTTTCAATAATGCCGGTCGTATAGGTGCCGATGCAACTGACCAATCGCAACGAAATGTATATAATACCCGATTTGCAAACCATACGTTGTCTAACTATTTTAGCGATAAAACCTCCGACAGCCACGTTCACTTTGCCACAAAACAACCCGCATTTATGTTTAGCGGTATAGCCCACGGAACTGGTTTAACCGGTAGTGTCGTAGACGCAGAATCCATCTTAAAGTTGAAGACGGAACAAGACCACGCCGTGGAGAAACTGCAATTATTCCAACGCCCATTTGCCACGGTTCCATATCTTGGACGCGGTAGCCGTGACCCTGCATTGGAGTCGCAATTGTTATTGGGTGAGATGGTGTCTGACCGAAAGAGTGTGTCTACTATTATGGACAAGTCGTTCGCTCAGTATGCGCTTCAACCTGCTGACCAAAAGATGGAGGAGCGTGTTAAGAACGCAGCGAATTCAGTAGAAGAGGCTGCTCTGGAAGGATGGGTTCGTGGTGGTATGTCTACTCGTGAAATGTCAACCGATGAGATTATGAAGAAGAATAATCGTCCCAATGCATCATTTTAAGTTAGCGATAGTGCATTGACAAGATTACATATGTTTATATTTTAGTAATGGATATAAACATAATGAAATAATAAATAATAACATGTATAATTTTAGACGTAACACTAAGGCAAAGTCGGATATTCGTACTCAAAATATCATCATTAAGAATGATGATGATGATGACGAACAACCGGATGACCGTATACCGAAAACAATTACAAAAGAACATAATCATATATATTTTCATTCAGAAGTAGACCGAGATACCATCTTTGAATTAATTGCATACATTCGTAAAGCAGAGATAGAGAATATCATCTTGGCACATAACTTATGCTGTGAAGAAATTCCAATCTATTTGCATATTAGTTCGTACGGTGGAATGGTATTTGACGCGCTCACTGCAATTGACGTGATTAAATCGTGTAAAGTCCCGGTATATACAATCATTGAAGGAGCAACTGCATCTGCTGGTACACTAATGAGTGTAGTAGGAGAGAAACGATTTATTCGTAAAAATGCGCATATGTTGATACATCAGTTATCGTCTGGTTCGTGGGGAAAAATGAATGAATTAGAGGATGAATTTGAGAATAATAAATTGCTGATGTCAAAAATCAAAGAAATTTACAAAAAGCACGCGAAAATTCCGAAAAAGGAATTAAATGAAATTTTAAAGCACGATTTGTGGTGGGAATCGGATAAATGTATAGAGTATGGATTAGCGGATGAGATTTGGGAACGTACATAAACATCAATATTATAATTTCGTAAAAATGATACAAAATTATAAGCAGTTAGTGTATACTGAACACAATGGAGGCAATAACAACATCATTATTTGGAATAACAAATGCCGTTCCGTTGGAACAGGTTTATAAAGTGTATCAAGTCAATGAGAACCAAAAGCATTCGCACATATTTATTTTTAATGGTAACAAACAAGCGACATTAAATTTAAGTGATTGGTTTAGCGAAATTGAAATTGCTGATATTAACTTAAATAACACCAAAGTAGTGTTCTCAGATGAAATTATCCATTACGATGATACTATTCGTACTATAAAGCGAAAGGTTCTCAATGCGATTGGAAGTGCAACTGTGTCTTATCCCGAACTTTATTTGTACGCAAAAAACACTTATCAAGTTGACTTGTTTGATATATATCAGAAAGTAACTCATAACGATAGGTATAAGTTTCGTTCAAATATGTTAGCACAATTGCTACAAAATTTACACGTTGACCCGACTATCATTGAGCAAATACCTGACCAAGAGGCATATACATATGAAACATTGTTCAAATATCTACATACTGAGAACCAGGTGTATTCTATTAACGTGCCTGTTGGTCAGAAGTTTTCCAGTTTTAGAGATATGATGTATCCAGCGGACCCATATGATACGCTGTCATCCGCCGAAAACCCATTTAAACAAACCGTAGATAATAACATCATAACGTTTGAAAAGGATTTATTGTTGCATTACGGTCCGATTGAGAACAATAATTTGTATGTATGTTTACTAGACGATGTTCTCAAATATACTGAAAGTATTGGTCTGGATGCGGAATATATAATAAGATTGTATTATCCAGTGATTGCAAACCGTAATATAATTACAAAGCAAGGTCTGGATGAAATACGACAGGAATTGATTACAGAAGACCAAACCATACGAGATAATGTTACAAACCAGCAATATAATTCAGATATAGATTTGTTATATACAATATACAATCAACGTAAGTCCGAGTTGAGTAATGTAACGAAAGGAATTACCGAAATAGATATGACAATGCATCCGGAAGCGATTGTTAATTTACCGTTAGAGGTCATATTTAAAAATGTTCACGCCACAAAGGAGGTGCCTTTTGTAAAATATAATCCAGGTTCTCGTCAGGAGAATATTTATAGGTTGTATTGTGAGAAAATTTCAAAAGGAGGTAAGAAGATACCCGTGTTAAAGAAGTCGTTAATTACTAGTTTATCCAAGTTTGGTACGCCGAGAGAAATTTTTATGTATGTGAAGGCTGCGCACGAAAATATCGCGACGGATTTGTATTTAACTATTAATCATAATGGTAATATGCGTATAAAGTGTGCATTTTCTAGAAGCATATCGTCTGACGTACTTGACAAGTTTTTAAAAGAAACAGTAAACAATATTATTAATAAACTTAATCAGTTTTTACAGCAAACCGGATATACGATTAGCCCGTTTGTAAATACATCGCATCATTTAATTGAAATAAATAACATAGAATATGTATTTGATATAGGGTCTGTTATTAACGGCGTGAATTTTGAAAAGTATATAAACTGTTTAGTCACGGTATTTGAAATAAATGAACACAGTGCAGCGGGTCCATTATCTATGAACTATAAACGCGTGGATAATTATAAAAAGATGAATTCAATGCAGACTATGATTACTAAGATATATCAAACCACGAATAGTGAACGAGCAGTGATTGAAGCACTTATTTTGAATTTCAACATAAATGAAGAGCAAGCATTGATGGAAGTCGCAAAATATCTGAATGATTTTAATCAAATCAACGGTCGGTACGTAAATAAATCATTTGACATATTAGAAAATCAGGGGTTTTACGCCTTATTGCGTTATTTTAAAACCGAAAACCGGTTAACATTGGCGATTACCAATATTGATAATATTGGATACATCCGCATATTAGACATTTATATTGATAGTTTGTTTCGTGTCATGTTAATGCCGAATACTACGAATGTACCAATGGATGATATTCATCGTTTATGTGCAAACAAACGTAAAACCACCGTAAAGGAAGAAGTTGATTTAATTATACCCCACGTTAAACCACTTGAAGTAACAGAACGAGTAGATAAAGTACTAGAAGAAGATGAAGATGAGGAAGGAGAAGACGATGAGTTTATATTTTTTGATGGTGAAGATGAAAATGAAGAAATGGACGAAGAAGAAACCGAAGAAATTCCAGAACCAGATGAAGAAGATATGAACGGAGGTGCGAAAAAAACGGCTTTTACCGCAGAGGAAAAGGAACAAACAAACGTATTTTATAATAAAATGCGTAAATTAGAACCCGAAATTATCTTAACTAGAAAAGAAGGGCAGTATAATGCGTATTCTAGAACTTGCCCTGCAAATGTAAGCCGACAACCCATTATTCTGACGAACGAAGAGAAAGAACGAATTGATAAAGAAAATCGCGGAGCATACGGTTATGCATTACGATATGGATATAAATCGGATAAAGATGACCAACATTGGTTTATATGTCCTAGATACTGGTGTATGAAAACAAATTTACCTCTTACAGAACAACAAGTAAAAGATGGAAAGTGTGCAAAGGAAGATATTCAAGAATTCTCTGGACGTTCTCATATGAAAGATGGCAAATATGTTACGCATAATCCAGGATTAGTCAAGGATGCTCATCCGAGCCACGGTGTACCGTGTTGCTTTGGTAAAAATTGGGATTCCGAACAACTCAGAACCGCCCGTGTAAAATACGGTATTACACCAGAAGATGTTGACGCACCTGAGGGAACGGAGAAGAAAATAGAGACTGATAAAAAGGCAAAAGAAGAGGTATCTGAGCATTCTAAGTTGTATGTGGTTGGATTTGATAAATTCCCTATACCAAAAGAACGTTGGGGTTTTCTGCCTCCCTCTGTTCAATTATTTTTGGACGTTAATTATACGGATGTTATTACTAAGAAAAATGCAGCATTAATCAAACCAAATGTCAAGACTTTTTTACGTTATGGTGTTGAACAAAACTCCCATCAATCGTTTATTGGCTGTATTGCAGACATATATGCGTCTGTAAATCGCTATAAAGAACGTAGTATTCCTACGCCGTCTATCAAAGAAATGCGCGAAATACTGATTAATTCCATTACGTTAGATATGTATTTGCAGTATCAAAATGGGTCACTGGTCACGTTGTTTCAACCGAAAAAGCAGAGATTGAGTAAAGAGGTTCTAACCAAGTACGAAAACACGCAATTTTATACTAGTTTAACAAGTACGGACGAAGCACAAATGAATTTTTATGAAGACACCGTAGCGTCGTTTGAAAGGTTCTTACAGTATTTACGCGATGATGACGCGTGGATTGACCATACATATTTATGGGACATTGTTACGTGTATTAATCCGGGACTATTTCCAAGTGGATTGAATTTGGTCTTACTACAAATTACAGACAATGATATTACCGATAACGTGGAGTTAATATGTCCAACGAATTCTTACGTTTCAAATATGTACGATATACGTAGGGAAACGGTGATAATATTAAAACAAGATATGTTTTATGAGCCGGTATATATGTATGAAATCAAGGAGGATGCGAATAGTGAATATGGAAAAACCATTCGTTCCAATGAAACGTTCTCTCATCAACTTGCTATACCTGAATTGAAACGCGTATTGAATGTTGTGCAAAATGTGATGGGTAAATATTGCAAAGCCCGCCCGAGTATGCCGAACTTATACAATTATAAATCTAACATTATTGCTAGCAAACTATTGTATTTGTTACAAAACAATGGTTATATCGTGCAACATCAAGTGATTAATTATCGCAGAAAGGTTATAGGAATTATGGTAAAGGATATTGCGGAGCGCGACTGGTCGGTCTTAGTGCCGTGTTTCCCATCCTCTATTTTGCACAATATCAATATAAAATACTCGGATGAGGTTAATTGGACAACTTATGTAAATACGAGAGATATGCTCTTGCAAATTAGTAGTAAATCTGGAAATTCAATATTATGTAAACCCATTTTAAAAGTCATAGAAGATGAAATGATTGTTGGAATATTAACAGAGACAAACCAGTTTGTACAAGTAGACCCTCCGATATTTAATGTAGATGACGGCATAGAAATATTACATACAACTGGATATGCGAATAATGGATATGTAACTGCGGATAAAGAATTGGCAACGAACAAAGTAGAAGATACTGTTCGTTTGAATACGATACGTAATATTAAGTTGGAAGGTCAGTTTTATTCGGCATTCCGAACAACGTTGCGTCTGATACTTAGCCAGCATTCTAATTACGAAATTCGTCAAAAAATACTATCATTGATTAATAACCGAGAACAATATACTTATCATACTTCCCTCATCAAAATAGAAATACTTGTTCGGATGTTGTTACAAGACCGCGTGTCATTCGCCAATTATAAGCAGTCGGTATTAAATGGTCTGATGGATATTGCGGATATTGAGACAAATTATAATAAAACTCAGTATTGTCTGGTATCGGAAGACGATAGTTCGTGTAAATTGGTTATCCCGAAAAATAACTTGGTAACCGGAAAGGATAATAGTATAGTATATTTCAAGCGATTATCAGATGAATTATTACGATATAAACAAGTGCGTATGTTTATGCTTGAACCAAAACGGTATTTAAATATAGGTAGTTCAGAGTATAAGTTAAATGAAAGTGAACTATTGTTGCTGCAAACATTGCTAGAAGGCGATTATTTTGATGATTTAACGCCCATACAAGCAAATGAATATATTGATAATGTTACGTATGATATCGCAGAACCGTCAATGAGCCAGAAATATTCAACGGAGGTGTCTCTTCAACAACAAACGAGTTCTACCGAAATAGACGATACGACAAGAATAACAATCGCAGAGTGTGTGAGAGAAATTAAACCGACTGTTGTTGGAAACGATACGAGTTATTGGAAAAAAGTCTTGCCTGCGAATTCACGTGAAATCATTTTTA
>JACCDM011114451.1_pt1 | contig 10130 bp, 18 predicted proteins | sample 7445851 | NCBI WGS metagenome assembly JACCDM01 (sample SAMN15323438, study PRJNA562643) | freshwater metagenome | isolation source: river surface water | place: USA:Blue River Watershed | collected 2017-08-16
ACTTCAACTGTGAAACCTTACGCTTAGATTCTTCAAACGTTTCCTTGTCTACCACCATAGACAAAATTGATTCTACGCTTTCACCAGTAAGTGCATCCAGTTGGCTTGGGTGTAGATACTGACTACAGGCTACACAGGGACGCTTAATCTTAAAGTTCTCAATGTAGGTAATAACCTTATCAGTGTAAGGATTGTTTGTGGTTGGCACTTCTGTTGCCCCAGTTTCCTTCAGGTAGTAGGCGATGGTTCCCTTGGAGCAGCCAAGTACATCGCTGATCTCGCTGTAACTCTTTCCCTCTGCTCGTAGGCGTAGGATGTCTTCTTTATAACTCATAATAATATTATATCCTTTCAAGATATTTATGTCAAGTACTCCCAGTCAGATTCGAACTGACACTGAAAGCATTTTAAGTGCTCTTCCTCTACCGTTGGGATATAGGAGCGTACTGCGAGAGGGATTTGAACCCTCATATTCCAACTTATAAGATTGGTTCATTGACCTGTTATGATATCGCAGCCTGCAGACTAATGTGCAATAAAATAATCTACTATCTGGTAGAGTTCTTCCAACGAACCAAGGTTGTGAATCTCTCTATCAAACTTATAGTTGTCGAGTGCTGACTCAGATACGTGTCTATTAACTGCAGAAACCTCTGGCTTACTAATACGCCATACGTCTCCCTTTGCATTTAGGATAGCCTCTGCCTCATTCTCAAATCGAACATCTGCAAAGACAACCTTGTCGTACTGTTGAGCCTTTGACATAGCCTGGTTTACCCAGAAATCCTGACCAAACATCTCACGACCAACCTCGGTGCCAAGTCGCTGAAGCAATTCTCTCACGTCAGTAGAGAATCTCTTTGTTTCTTCCCATCCCATGTGATCAATGGCTGATGCCAAGTTGATTGGTGGCATTCCACCTACCCGAACATATGGATTAAGTTTATACAATGCTTCACGGATTGGGTCAGCGAATGAAATCTTGGTAAAGCCATAATTCTCTACAAGATAGTTAGCGACCGTATCTTTGCCAGTCTGTGCATAACCACTAAGACCAACAATCATTACTCAACCAACTTTGCAATCTCTGGATACTGTAGATATTCCTGGATATCTCCAATATTTTCCTTCATTGACTTACCCATCTCTTCCCACAGACTTAGCATCTGAATCCAAACACCTTCTGGAACAAAGTCAGTCCACTCACCATTCATAAAGATTTGTGGCTGTCCCTCCTCTGGCTTTAGGGTATATCCCCACTGTAGTCCATTCTCTTCAAATGGTCTGAATAGAATACCCTGGGGATCCAGGCGTAGTCCAATACCACGCAGTTGTCCTGGAACTGGATTAGTCATTTCTCTCCTTAAGTTTTTGCACTACTGCCATTGTACTTGGGAAAGCACCCCTTGTCAAGGTCTCTACAGCCTTGGCGTAGTCCTGGATTTCCTTCTGGGCATCGTGCTCAAGTCGTTGGTCAAGGAATGTCATAACGCCCTGTAGCGATGTGGTCCAACGCCAGCGTACATACATGCCATACGCAGGTAGGAATAGACGTGCAAGTTCTGGTGCAACGCCATCATTCATTGCATCGTGATACCACTCGGTACCCTTAGCAATGAGTTCATTTAGTTTGTTAGTGTAAACCATACCAAGTGAATCACTTACTGGTGCACCGCTGCCCTGCTTGCTGTTCTCAGGCTTACTACGCCATTCATTATGCATAGGAACATAAAACTGCTCCTCTTCTGTAATGTAGCGACGTGAAGATTCGTTCCAACCATTCTGGTCGTCTACATGCGTACTTGAGACTGCGTACTTCCACCATTGACGTGCAACAAATAGTGGTGCATATACTTCAAATGTGAGGGCTGCGTGACGAAAAGGTGACGTGTGACCCTCACGGATGAGGAAGTTAATAAGTTTCTCATCTTTGGGGGCAAACTCTTCAGACTCTTTATCATATGATACACGTGCAGCATTAACGACAGATAGATCATTGCCAAGAGTATCAACCAAACGTACATATCCCTCATCCAATACCTTAATATTTTCCATGTTACTTCCTAAAACTTTTAATCTTATTCTTAATGTCTGGCAAGATAAAGCAATACCAGCGATTCTTTGCCATATAAATGTATGACCTAATTGGGTAATCAAGTAGTTTATATGGTGACCTATGCCTGGCTCGTTTACTCATTTACTTCGGCAACCATTGGCTGATAGCGTTCGTTAATCTTATCAATGACATAATTTACGTAATATCCGTAGTATGGGTCTTCTGAGGCAGTTTGATTATACTCGTTCTCAAAGTAGGCAAGCAACTCTTCATATGCCTGCATCTTGCCTTCATTGACAAATACCTCGATTACTACCTGCTGTTCAGCAGTAAGGTCTTCAATGCTGATCTTAGGCATCTACTACCACCGCAAAGATGTCACGGTATGGCAGGATTACATACGAATCGCCATCATGCTCGATCTCAGTACCGCTATACTTAGAATAAATTACCTTGTCGCCAACGGCAACATCAAGAACCATCTTGGTTCCATCAGCGAATGTTGCACCTGGACCAACGGCAATGACATTACCCTCGGTTGGCTTCTCCTTCTCGCTGCCTGCAATAATCAGACCTGATGCAGACTTCTTCTCTGCTTCTACGATAGGCTTTACAATAACCTTATCTTCAAGTGGCTTTAAACTCATTTTAATACTCATCTTTCTGGTGGGTTACACCGTGCTTGTCGTCAATATACTTGTGAATCTTGCGTAGGGCTACCGCCTTTGAAACGGCAAATCCCACCAAGAGGAATACTGCATTCCAGAAAAACTCTGCAATGACATGGTCAAGACCAAAGACTACCTCAAAAAGGCTGTCCCAAGAAAAAGATCCGTGTGCATGTTCGTCTGTGTGCTGTTCCATCTCTGCCTTAATTACAGAATACATTACTGCTTTCCTTTGCGTAGAATTTCTATTGCTCTGTTGAGACCTTTTGTATACTCAATTATACCCAAGTCTACCTCTTTAGTCAATAGTTTAAGGAATACTTTTCTTGTTTCATTTACCGCTTTTTTGCGACCGTTGTCGAATCCCTGTGTCCAGGCTTCCATCTTGATCTTTTCTAGTTTTGCTTTTGATATAAACATGCTACTCCTCTCGCTCCCCCACCAGGACTCGAACCTAGAATGACGGTACCAAAAACCGTAGTGTTGCCAATTACACCAAAGGGGAATATGGTACACCCACCTGGACTTGAACCAGGGACCTCTTCCGTATCAGAGAAGCATTCTAACCAACTGAACTATAGGTGTATCGTAGGGCACCAGGGGAACGATCCCTGTTCCACGGATTAAAAGTCCGTTGCATCACCTTAATGCTTGTGCCCCTTGGTGGATCCACATGGTATCGAACCATGTTCCTCAGATTAAGAGTCTGATGCATCACCTTAATGCTTTAGATCCAGTGGTGGAAACAACAGGATTCGAACCTGTGGTAGTGTTACCTACGACGGTTTAGCAAACCGCTGCCTTAAGCCTCTCAGCCATGTTTCCTGGAGGAAGGTAAGGGATTCGAACCCTTGGGGCTGTTACACCCGACAGTTTTCAAGACTGTTCCATTAGTCCACTCTGGCAACCTTCCTTAGTCCCTGTTGTTGGAATCGAACCAACCATGCTATTGCGACGGATTTACAGTCCGCTTCCCCACCTTGGGGAATAACAGGGAAATCTATATTTAATTGTTAAGTCCTGCCTACTGGGATTGAACCAGTGACCTTCTGTGCTTCAAACAGACGCTCTTCCAACTGAGCCAAAGCAGGTGGCAAAGCATGTAGGAATCGAACCCACGCTAACAGGTTTGGAATCTGTTGTGCTACCATTACACCAATGCGATATGTTAGGAGTTAACTGCTTGGTATTACTTTAGTTTGATTGTTTTGAATCTATTTTTAGAACGAGTTAGATTAGAGACTCGGTTGGAGACTGGCTTGCTGCCATGAGCGTGACAGACTAAATCGCTTATACGATTTAATGTCATAATACTTCATAGTTAACTCCATAGATATATTGTAGCATAAGTTTTATGCTTGTGCAAGTATTTCCTGCATCGCAGTCCGTATGGGATTCGAACCCACGATCTTCTCCTTGAAAGGGAGACGAGATAACCGCTACTCCAACGGACCTTGTGTATATATTATATCAGGGTGATAGACGAATGTCAAACAATTCGTGTGGATTTTGTATAGTCTTTTCCAAAATCAGAGAATAGACTCTTATCCATTTCTCTTTGGACTATACTACGAGACCAGGAGAATCCTGCATCTCCGCCCCAAGCAAGCCACATGATGTAGCCATTAGAAGGATTAGCCTGATTAGCCCAGTCCTTACCCTTCTTGTCTACCTCGTGGCGTGAGAAGTATGAGTACATACGCTTAACAGTACTGAGAGACAGGCTTTCACCTCTTGCAAGTTGTCCTGCACGAGTCCAGCCTACAGATGTTCCAGCACCATTAGCCTTGCCATCTTCCTTGAACTTGATAGCCTTACGTGCTGCTGCACGTGCTCCTGCTGGTGGAGAGTACGATCCGTCTGCTTTCTCAGTCATGTCTTCACAAACCTTGCACATTGGATCTCCACAGTCTGCACATACATCCGACTTAGTCGCATCTGGGACATTTGCGTATAGTGCCTGTAGGTGGTTGGTTGCTTCTGCCTCTGTTGAGTGACAGCCAACAACTTTTCCGCCCTCTTCTACTACTGGATATCCATTGCATCCATTAGAACCCTGTGCTCCGATGTGATATGGCATTAGTCTTCGACCTCAATACTTGCACGAATCTGCCAGCAGAACTTCTGAGATGTTGTCTGTCGGTCAGCAAGGAAGTTTGCAAGACCAAACTCATTAAGACTGTTTGCAATCTTACCAGCCTCAATTAGTTTAGCAATGTGAACTTCAATTTCATTGTAAAGATCAATAAGCATAGGCTGAGGGTCTCCCACAATGACAGACTCTCCTACTGTAGATCCGTCAAAGAAATCAGTTAGTCTGTACGGTGCATACTGCTTTAGCATGCGTAGCCATTCTGCGTAGGTATCTGTAGCACCCTCAAAGTCATCATAGATTCTGCCAAAGAAGTTGTGCATTTGTTCGAAATCGTCTGACTCTACGTTCCAGTGGTATCCGTGAGCCTTCATTCCTAGAGCGACATTGTCTGCTAGGAGTGTTCTGAGTTGTGCAAGTAATTGTTCCATATCTCTATTCTATCATATAAAAGGAAAGTGGACAGTTTTACAGCGTGTCCAGGCTGTTTTCCCAAGGTAGCGTCCATGCGGAAAACTTAGTTAATCTTGATACTCTTAGGCTTCTTTTCTTCTGGTACTGAGCGTACTAGAGTGATTGACAGAATACCGTCACGAGTTTCAGCCTTCAGAACCTCTGTGTGCTCTGGCAGACTGAATGATCGAACGAACTTGCGGTTTGCAATGCCCTTGTGAAGATACTTCTGCTCTTCTGGCAAGCCATCCTCTGCAGTGTCATTCTTGATTGTAAGAACACCCTTATGTACAGTTACATCCAGGTGATTCTTGTTTAGACCAGCAACAGCAAACTCAAGAATCCATTCGTCTGGATCTACCTGAATTACGTTGTATGGTGGATAAGTTGCCCTAATTGGCTGGTTGAATGCCTTCTCAAATTCCTGAGCAAGGTCTCCAAATGGGAAGAGTAGGTCTCTTCCTGTGTGTGGTGTACGGTTGTATACCATATTATCATCTCCTATTAAGCGAGTTAATGTCCCCCTGTTGGGCAGACATAACCATTATAGCAGATGATATAATAGAAGTCTAATAGAAAGTTTAATATGGCTAACATAATTGTATTAACTGCCAACCTTGGCAAAGCAGAACTGCACAAAAGCAGTGGTGGAGCAGAGCGAACCACAACCCTAATAGAGGCATTGACAGACCACAATGTCGTTGTTCTGTCTTTCGGGTGGGACTCTAAGAACATCAACAAGGTCGTCTCACCCAATCTAAAGCATATCCACATCGGTGTTGATCACAGCCTAAAGAAGGCTGCAAACAGATATACAGAAAGATCTGCAAGCAACAACAGAGATTTAGCCATTCCCAGATTCTTCAATAATCTAAAAGACTTTAGAAATAAACTAAAAGAACTATTGCCATATGCAGACCTGGTTATTGTTGACCATGCTTCGGCAGCACCGTTTATTGAGGACATTACTGATACCCCCATTTTGTACAACTCACATAACTGCGAGATAACTATGGCAAGGCAACTATACCCTGCAGGATGCAAGGATATTCAGACTGTCTTTGATATCGAGGCAAGTGCTTTGAACAAATCGATTGCTTTTACCTATTGCTCTAAGGATGATCTAAAGCAGATGGTTGATGCCTACGGTATTTCTACAAGTAATTCCATGTACGTTCCAAATGGTGGACCAAAATCTGAGACTACCCCAGTGGATTCACGAAAGAAGTCTAAGCAGATTATGTTTGTTGGTAGTGGTCACCCACCAAATGGTGTTGCTGCTAACAACATAGTGCCAATTGCAGAACAACTGCCAGAGTATACCTTCAACATTTGCGGAGATGCTGGTGGATGGGTTAAGGGAAAACTTCCAGACAATGTAAAGATACTGGGCAGGGTTTCTGATGAAGAACTTGACAAGCAATTTAGAGAGTCTTTTGCTTTTATTAATCCTATGGAGTCTGGCTCTGGAACTCACCTAAAGATGATGAAGGCTTTGGGGTACGCTATTCCGATTGTCACTTCTACTATTGGTGCCAGGGGATTTGAGGATTCCGAGATCAAGGCATCCATGCTAATTGCAGATACTGCCGAGGCTAATGTTCTTGCTATAAGAAAGTTGGAGGACGCTAAGACTATGGCGGACCTTATCTCTGGTGGAGAGAAGACCTTTGTGAACTATGACTGGGAAACAGTAAAACAAGGATATGCAGACTTTGTGTCATCAGTCATTAGTTCTAAGCCTGTTAAAAAAGAAGCAGCCCCAAAGAAGAAAGAAAAGGTTCTGATCTATTCCATCATTCGTGATAACGCTGCATCAATGGAAAGATATTATAAGCAACTAAAGAGCGTTGTTGAGTCCTATAATGACTATGAGTTTTATCTTTCAATTTATGAGAATGATTCTGTTGATGGAACAAAAGAAAAACTATTAAGCAAAGATTGGTCGTTCTTCAAGGATGTATCTATTGTGACAGAGAATATTAAAACACAGGCATTCGGCTCTGTGAAGGACGCTACACGAGTTGAGAACCTGGCTAAGGCAAGAAACAAGGCTATCTTTGAATGTGGCTTCCTGGACAAGGTAGACTATGTATTGATGGTCGAAGGAGATAACCAATTCACCAAAGAATCTGTTCGCAAGTTGCTGGACTTCAAGGTGTTGGTTCCAGACTTTGATGTTGTGTCTGCTGTATCCCTAAGAAGAGATGGGCGACACTACGACTGCTGGGCTACAAGAAAAACTGCTCACTTTAATACAAAAGGCACTGACTTAGATCCATACTATACACAAAAGTCTTATGGACAATATTACTCTACGTCTAATGGATTATGTCTATACCGTGCAAAATTGTTCCAGGCTGGAATCAAGCATGGCTGGATCAACAATGTCACAAACGAATTCGACTGTGAGATGGTTGTTGTTTGCCAGAACTTTAGAGATGCTGGATATAACAATATCTATATTAAGTATGACTCATTCTCCAACCATGGGTAAAGAAAAAGCGGACCCCGAAGGATCCGCCTAATCATTATTAAAACTACTTCTTTGGAGTAGTCTTCTTTGCAGTTGCAGGCTTGGCAGATGCAGCAGCCTTTGCAGGTGCCTTCTTTGCAGGAGCCTTAACAACCTTTACGTCAGCAAGAGCAGCAGCGATTTCCTCTACTGGTGGCAACTTTCTTCCGAAAGCCGCATCCTTTGGATTGAGGTAGCGTAGTGCTACTGGAACAAGAGCAGCGACTAGAGAATACAGAAGATCCTCAAGTGGCGTTCCTGCCAGATACAGTGCCAATGCAGCACCAAGGACTGAGCGTCCGTATGATGCTAGTAGTGCCTTTAGTTGTTCGTTCATTTATTTTTCTCCTTGAACATTATTTTCTCTTAGTTCTGGCAAGAACTTCTTTAGTTCCTCATACCCTGCCAGAATTTTCTTTAGAGCAGCATCCTTTGTAAGGCTCTTTGCCTCGTCAAGTGCTGTTCCAAACTTGGTAATCTCTTGCTGGACATTCTCAATATAGTTGAATGCCCATTCACGAGACTCAGACAGGAACCTGATAAAGCCCTCAGTCTGATCGATAGGCTTTTCTTCAGATAGGCTCTGGGTCTTAATCATTTCTTCTAGAGCATTACGCTCTACAAAACTTTGAATAAGGGTCTCCAGCATTTTCCTATTCTTTAAGAATAGCCTAAAGTTGTTTGCTACCAGGAGCAATACTATTATGCTAACCAATACAATCAAGATTATTTCGTACATTAGAATTCCTCCTTTCCGCCTTCACGTACAAGCAGAACAATGGCTCCATTGTCTTCGAGAGCCTGTTTTACTCTCACCATATATTCTACTGCAGCACGTTTATCTTCGTCAAGTAGTCTCATAAAAACATCTTCCTTTGCTCTTACACTAATGAAGTGTTCATTATCTACCAACTCAACGTAGAATCCTTTTGGTGGAACTATTGAACGAAATGCTCGTTTCATAGCATCTGTATACATCATAGTTATTCCTCCTCTATAGTTAGGCTCTTCCAAGTTTCAGCCCAATCTTCTTTGCTTCTATGCTTACTGAATTCACGAGATATCTTTCCGTTTTCGAAATATACCCCACCCCAGATGCCGTATGCCTTATTAGTAACTCCAACAGCAAAACACTGTTTTCTAACAGGACACGATGCACAGATGGCATCAATCATTGGTCTTAAAGTTAGGTCTTCTTCATAGTTTTCGAAGAAGTCGTTGCTCTCCATGCCCAAGCAGGCTGCTTCATCTTTCCAGTCATGCTTGTTCATCTTAGCCAACTAACTTATTTGGAATCTCCCAACCATTAGCAGTTGCCTCGTAACGCTTCTGTACGATCCACTTGCCGTCAACGAATGCTCCGTCTTTAGACATCATGCCGTTTTCTCTGGTTTTGTTTTCTAGGACGGTCCAACCATCCCATGAAAGACTATCGTTCTTTTCTACGATTGCTTCCATTTGCTCAAGTGAACTGATTATCATAGCCACTCCCTGTTTCGATTGTTTCATTGTTATATAATTACCAATTAGTATCTGTAAACGCCAACTTCGATATCCTTAGATTCCGCCAAATTAACCAGGTCTGAATATGGTTCTTTTGGCTTACTAAGATAAATCAAATAGTCAACATTGTGGATATTTTCCTTGATAAAACTTGATGGTACCTTAACAAGTTTAATCTTCTTGCCACGTGCCTTCATACTACGCTCAGTAATATTCGAGAACTCCATAGCCATAGCATTAATCTGTGTTGGTCCTGCTGAATAAATGGTAAACTCGTTATCATCGTCAGACAGCATAGATAGGGCAGTACCCATGGCTCTCAGAAATATCTGATAGTCATTAAAGTTGCGTGTTCCCTGAATCGCCACGATCATTTTGCTTACCTTCCGTTAATTTCTCTACGATAAAACTCATTCTATCTAATTCTACCTTATCCATGTGCATTGTGTCAACTGGTCTGCTGGTAGGATAGTCAATGAATCCATCTTCATTCATGTCTGCGACATAAAATACGTTATCTCTGATCCAATATGCCTGGTTTTCTGTAAACAGAATCTTTACGCTTAGGCTTTCGTAATACTTTGTAGCCTGTGTTTCAAGAACCCTTGGTGGCAAATATGGTAGAGAGAACTTTGTACGTTCGTGAACATTGCTTTGGGTGTAGTAGAATTGCATAGCAATCTTTCTATTGCTACGAACTCTTCCTACCCACCAAAACAAGCCCACAGTGATTAATGTGGCAAATGAGCCAATAATATAATCCATAAAACTATTATACTATTTTACTTGCCAGATGCTTTACGAGCCTTAGCCAATGCTTCGAAATCTTTAATCTTGGTTTCT
>JACCDM010666294.1_pt1 | contig 10127 bp, 11 predicted proteins | sample 7445851 | NCBI WGS metagenome assembly JACCDM01 (sample SAMN15323438, study PRJNA562643) | freshwater metagenome | isolation source: river surface water | place: USA:Blue River Watershed | collected 2017-08-16
CGCCCGCCCTCGTCGACGAGGTCCGGCGCATCACGCATTCGCTCGCGAAGCGCCTCAAGGTCGTCGGCCTGATGAACATCCAGTTCGCGATCAAGGACGGCGTCGTGTTCATGCTCGAGGTCAACCCGCGCGCCTCGCGCACGATCCCGTTCGTCTCGAAGGCCATCGGCGTGCCGCTCGCGAAGCTCGCCTCGCTCTGCATGCTCGGCGCCAAGCTCAAGGACCTCGGCTTCACCCGCGAGATCCGTCCGCCCTACTGGTCCGTCAAGGAATCCGTCTTCCCGTTCAGCCGCTTCCCCGGCGCCCCCGTCGCGCTCTCGCCCGAGATGCGGTCGACCGGCGAGGTCATGGGTTGCGACGACGACCTCGGCATGGCCTACGCCAAGGCGCAGATGGCCGCGCAGCCCGCGCTCCCGGTCGCCGGCAGCGCCTTCCTCTCCGTCAAGGACCGCGACAAGGACGGCGCCGTCGCCGTCGCCCGCGACCTGGCCGCCCTCGGCTTCAACATCTTCTCCACCAGCGGCACCGCCGCGGCCATCGAGGCCGCCGGGGTCAAGGTCACCAAGCTCGGCAAGATCTCCGAAGGCGCCCGTCCCAACGCGCTCGACCTCCTCAAGAACGGCCAGCTGCAGATGATCGTGAACACCGCCGCCGGCATGCTCCCCCGCAAGGACGAGAACGCCATGCGCGCCGAAGCCGTCCTCCGCGGCGTCTACATGGCCTCGACGATGAACGCGGCCCGGGCGGCCGTCCTGGGCATCCGCTCCCTGCGCGCCCACCCCCTCACCGTCTGCTCCCTTCAGGAGCATGCGAAGGTGCTTCCCCCGAAGGCCTGAATCGGGTAGGAATTCCTTTCCCATGAAATACCCCGTCCTCGCCGCGTTGGCCGTCGCCGTCGCCTCCCTCCATGCCGCCGACGCGCCCAAGCCCGCCGCCGATGCCCCGACTCCTCCCCCCGCACCCAAAGTGAAAACCCTCACCCCTGAACAGGTCAAACGGGCCTGGACCATGCTCGGCTACTCCATCGCCAGCCAGTCCCCCATGCCGCAAGTGAACTCGCAGCTCGAGCTCACCGACGAGGAGATCGACCTCTTCCTCGCCGGCGTGCGTCAGGCGATGCGCGGCGACAAGCCGAAGTTCAACCCGGCCGAACTCGGCGAAGGCGCCGACATCATGTTCCAGGAGCGCGTCAACGCCAAGGCGGGCAAGTGGGGCAAGCAGAACGACGAATTCCTCGCCAAGATCGACGCCGACAAGTCGGTGACGAAGACGGCCTCGGGCCTCCGTTACAAGATCCTCGCTCCGGGTTCCGACGTGAAGCCGACCGCGGCTTCCACCGTGAAGTGCCGCTACGAAGGCAAGCTCGTCGACGGCAAGGTCTTCGATACCACCAAGAACCGCAACAACGAGCCGTCCGAGTTCCCTCTCAGCGGCGTCATCCCGGCCTGGACCGAAGGCGTCCAGCTCATCGGCGTCGGCGGCAAGATCGTCCTCTACTGCCCTTCCGCCATCGCCTACGGCGACCAAGGCCAGGGCCCGATTCCCGGCAAGTCCGTCCTCGAGTTCGAGGTCGAGCTCGTCGAGATCTCCAAGGGCAAGTAAGGCCCCGTCTCCGGACCCGCCACCGCGGCGCGCCGAATGGCGCGCCGCTTTGCTTTACGGAGGGAACAAACTCTGCCTAGATGGGTACTTACCCCTAACTTGATGCGGCTTGCGCTCACCATGGCCTTCCTGTCTTCGGCGACTTTGCTCGCCGCCGGACCGGTCGTGCCCGGTCCGGCGCCCAGCCTGACTTTGCAGCAGGCGGTCGATCGCACCCTCGAGCATAACCTCGGGCTGGCCGTGACGCGCCTCGACGCCTGGCGCGCCCTCGACGCCGTCGACGTCTCGCTCTCGGTCTTCGACCCGACCTTCGCCTGGACCAACCGCCTGAACGGCAGCCGGACGCCCGCCGAGATCCTGGCGGGCAATCCGGCGGACCGGCTCCACGACTCCAACCTGAGCCTGACCCAGCGTTACACCTGGGGCGGCACGCTCTCGGTCGGCACCGGCCTCACGCGCACCTGGGCCGATTCCGGTTCCGTCGGCCTCGCCTCGTCCTACGGCATCGGCACCAACATCGCCTACACGCAGCCGCTGCTCGCGGGCGGCTGGCAGGCCGTGAACCTCACCGCGCTCATCACCGCGCGCCAGTCCGCGCTCCGCAGCCGGCTCTCGCTGCGCGCGACCGCGCTCGACCTGATCCGCGACGCGGAGGTCGGCTACTGGACGCTCGCCTCCGCCCGGGCGCTCGTCGCCTTCCGCGAGACCAGCCTCAAGTCCTCTTCCTCCTTGCTCGAGCAGATCCGCGCCCGCCGTTCCCTCGGCGACGCGACCATCCTCGACGAACTGCAGGCCGAGGCGGACGTCGCCGCCCAGCGCGTCGGCGTGCTGAACGCCCGGCAGGCGCTCGACAACGCCGAGATGAGCCTGCGCCGCCTGCTCGGCCAGGGCACGGCCGACGACGTCGACCAGCCGCTCGCGGTGGATCCCCTGCCCACGACCGCGGTCCCTGCGGCCGCTTCCTTCGCGCCCTGGATCCGGGTCGTCGCCGACTTCGACTTCGCCACGGAGATCCAGCGCGCGAACATCGTGCAGGCCGAGGCGCTCGTCGCCCAGGCCGAGCAGAACGACCAGCCCAGCCTCAACCTCTCCGTCGGCTCCGGGCGCTACGGCGACGCGGGCGCCGCCGGCGGCGGCGTCTCGGGCGGCCTGGACAACTACCGCCGTCAGGCCGGCTGGACCAACTTCGCCGAGCTCCGGCTGTCCTTCCCGCTCGGCTTCCGTGAGGCCGAGGCGAACCTCCGCGCCGCCTCCCGCTCCCGCCGTCAGGCCGAACTGCGTCTCGCCGACGTCCGCCAGTCGCTCGTCTTCTCCGCCCGGGCCACCTGGCGCGAGCTCGAGGCCGCCCGCGCGCGCGTCGAGGCCGCCACGTCGGCGCTCGAGCTGCAGCGACAGTCCTACGAAGGCGAGCGCGCCCGCTTCGCCGCCGGCCAGTCCGACCTTCCGCGCGTGCTGCAGGCGCAGGCGGCGCTCGACGCGGCCCAGCTCGCCTGGGTCCAGGCCCATCTCGACGCGCGCGCGGCCTCCGCCAAGGTCGCCCGCCTCGACGGCTCCATCCTGACGCGCCATGGCTTCACCATGGACGCCGTCGAACAGAAGGTCGGCACCGGCCACGGCCTCGCCGATCCGCTGCCCCCTCTGACCACCACCCCATGAAACTCCTCAAGCCTTTCCTCCTCGCCGTGGTCGTCGGCGCGCGCGCCTTCGCCTTCTGGCCGGCCAAGAAGCCCGTGCGCTCCGGCGCCCCCTCTTCCGAGGCCCGCGCCGAGAAGCGCGACATCCGCGAGACGGTCGAGGCCGCGGGCTTCGTCCGCGCCGTCATCTACAGCTCCATCCGCGCCCAGGTCAGCGGCCCCATCCTCAAGCTGCACGTCCAGACCGGCGACATGGTGAAGAAGGACCAGGTCCTGGTCGAACTCGACCCTGTCCTCGCCAACGCCGACGAGGAGCAGGCCCGCCGGAGCGTCCAGCTCCAGACCTTCACGCTCGAGCGGCTCGAGCGCGACCTCCGCCGCGTCGAGGTGCTCGTGAAGAAGAACTTCGTCTCCGAACGCGAGGTCCTCGACCACCGCACCGCCTACGAGGTCGCCAAGCTGCAGCGCGACATCGCCCAGGCCAAGCTCGACACCGCCGTCGAGATGGTGCGTCGCACGGTCATCCGCGCCCCGCACGACGGGCAGGTCTCCGACTGCAACGTGCTCGTCGGCCAGATCGTCATCGGCGCGCAGTCCATCAACAACGGCACGCCGCTGATGACCGTCTCCGACACCTCGGTGCTCCGCGTCGACGTCAACCTCAACGAGTTCGCGGCCACCCGCGTCGAACTCGGCAAGGACGCCGTGGTGACCTTCGACTCCATCCCCGGCCTGCGCAAGCTGGGCAAGATCACGTTCATGACCCCGTTCGGCACGGCCGACCTCAAGGTCCCGGACCTCCGCGTCTTCCCGACGCAGGTCTCCTTCGCCGCGGGCGACGGCGTCCGTCCGGGCATCAGCGCCAACGTGACCGTGACGGTCGACAGCGTGAAGGGCTGCGTCGCGGTCCCGGTCTCCGCCGTGTTCGTCGAAGGCGCGGACCGGGTGGTCTACGTGCGCGCCGCCGACGGCGAATGGGACGCCCGCAAGGTGAAGCTCGGCCTGAGCGACGCGAGCTGGACGCAGGTCAGGGAAGGCGTCGCGCTCGGCGAGGTGGTCAGCCTGATCCGGCCCGCCCTGACCCGCTGAGATGCCGCCGCTCATCGCCATCCGCGGCCTCCGCAAGACCTACCGCATGGGCGACGAGAACGTCCACGCCCTCGCCGGCGTCGACCTCGATTTCCAGAAGGGCGAGTTCGTCGCCATCCTCGGCCCTTCCGGCTCGGGCAAGTCGACCCTCATGCACATCCTCGGCTTCATGGACACGCCGAGCGAGGGCAGCATCGTCTTCGACGGCGAAGAAGTGGCCCGGCTCGACCCTGACCGCCGCGCCTGGTATCGCTCCCACCGCGTGGGCTTCGTCTTCCAGGCCTTCAACCTGCTGCCGCGCCTCACGGTCGAGGAGAACGTCGCCCTGCCGCTCCTCTACCGCGACAACTCCGACCCGGCGGCGAACCTCGCCGCCGCCCGCGCCGCGCTCGACCGCGTGGGGATGTCGCATCGCCTCGACCACCGCCCCGGGCAGCTCTCCGGCGGCGAACGCCAGCGCGTGGCCGTGGCCCGCGCGATCGTCGGCACGCCGTCGATCATCTTCGCCGACGAGCCGACCGGCAACCTCGACGTCCGGAACGTCGACCGCGTGCTCGAACTCCTCGGCTCCCTGATCAAGGAGGGCATCACCGTGGTGCTCGTCACGCACGACCTTTCCGTCGCCGAGAAGGCCCACCGCGTCATCTCGATGCGCGCCGGCCTCGTCCAGGAGGACCGCGTCCGATGAGGCTCTTCGACCGCGTCCGTCCGGCCGTGATCAACGGCCTCCGCGAGCTCCAGGCCAACAAGGTCCGCTCGCTGCTCTCGATGTCGGGCATCATCCTCGGCGTCGCCTCGCTGGTGGCGATGGTCACCGTCGTCCAGGGGATGGTCGGCAATTTCCGGCAGTTCGTCGACGCCATGGGCGGCATCGAGAAGATCACCGTCCTGCGCGAGCAGCTGCCGAAGGAGCAGGAGCATCTCGCCGAGCTTTCCGAGGGCCTCACCATGCGCGACGTCGACCGGATCCGCCGGACGGCGCCCCTCATCCGCAACATCTCGCCGGAGGCCCGCGTCGGCTACGAGAAGATCGTCTACGAGGACCGCGAGACCAACACCTACGTGACCGGCGTGACGGCCGACTACCTGCCGGTGGCCAAGCGCTGGGTCGAGCCCGAGCAGGGCCGCTTCGTGAGCGACCTCGACGTGCTCAACATGACCGACGTCATCGTGCTCGGTTCGGCCGTCGTTCCCGAGCTCTTCGCGCCGAACGTCGATCCGGTGGGCCAGGTCGTGAAGGTCCGCGGCCGGCGCTTCACCGTCATCGGCGTGCTCAACAACATCGAGGGCACGGGCATGCAGATCCGGTCCGCGAGCTCCCGCAGCTCCGGCGGCGCCTGGCGCTACCGGAACAGCGGGGCGTTCATCCCCGTCAGCACCGCGCTCACGAAGTACAACGGCAACGACCGGCTCAGCGGCCTCGGCCTGCGCATCGCCGACCCCGACCAGCTGCGCGACGCGGTCGACCAGACCGAACGCACGATGCTCGCCGCCCACAAGGGTCTCCGCGACTTCTCCATCTCGACCAACGAGCAGACGCTCGAGGATTTCCGCAAGACCGAGGCCGCCTTCAAGCTCTCGCTCGGCGGCGTGGCCGGCATCTCGCTCTTCGTCGGGGGCATCGGGATCATGAACGTGATGCTGGCCTCCATCAACGAGCGCATCCGCGAGATCGGCGTCCGCAAGGCGGTCGGCGCCCGCGGCTCGGACCTGTTCCTCCAGTTCCTCGCCGAGGCGGCCGTGGTCTCGGTCGTCGGCGGACTCATCGGCCTGCTGGTCTCGGTGGGCATCGTCACGCTGATGAACTTCATCCTCATGCAGGCGCTGCCGACCGGCGCGGTCGCGACCCTCGACTGGGTGATCATGGGCGAAGGCCTGGCCTTCTCGGTGGTCATCGGCCTCGTCGCGGGGGTCTACCCGGCCTTGCGCGCCGCCAAGCTCGACCCGATCGAGGCCCTCCGGCACGAATGATTTCCCCCATGAAGACAACGCTCCTGACGCCCCTGTTCCTCGCCTTGGCCGGCTGCGTCGCCGCGCCGCTCCCGCCCGTCCCCGTCTGGGAAGGCGCTCCGCCGGCCGAGACCCTCGCGCCCAAGCCGGGCCAGGATCCGAAGGGGATCATCAACAAGAACGGACACCGCACCGACGTGATGATCCCGGAGTACGTGGCCTATCCGGCCGCGAAGCCCGGCGCCCCGCTCGTCATCGTCTGCCCCGGCGGCGGCTACGGCATCCTCGCCGAGGAACACGAAGGCGCCGAGGTCGCCCGTCGTCTCAACGCCTTCGGCAGCGCGGCCGTCGTGCTGCGTTACCGTGTGCCGCGCCGCGACAACGCGAAGCCCTGGGTCGTCCCGGTCATCGACGCCCGCGAGACCTTGCGGATCGTCCGCGCCCGCGCCGCCGAGTGGAACGCCGACCCGAAGAAGATCGGCATCCTCGGCTTCTCCGCCGGCGGCAACCTCGCCGCCCGCGTGGCCTACGCGCCGGCCGCGCCGGACGCCCCTCGTCCCGATTTCGCGGTGATGGTCTACCCGGCGTATCTCTTCGAGAAGGACAAGCCGGACAGCGTGCTCCGCGAGGGCCCGGACGGTGTCGTCCCGCCCAAGGGCGTGAAGCCCGTGCCGGCGTTCTTCGCCCACAGCGCCGACGATCCCTATCCGGCCGAAGGTTCGATGGCTTTCGCGAAGCTCCTCAAGTCGATGGGCGGCTCGGCCGAAGTCCATGTCTGGGCCAAGGGCGGCCACGGCTGGGGCGCCTCCGAGCGCTGCCTCGCGGCCCGTCGCTGGACCGACCTGCTCGGCGAGTGGATGAAGGACCAAGGCCTGCTGCAGCCCTGAGGCCTGTTCCCATCTAGGCACAAAAAAGCCGCCCATCCGGGCGGCTTTTGTTTGGACCGTCGCGGACTGCTTAGAACTTGAAGCGCAGACCGGCGACGCCTTCGAAGCTGTTCACCTGACGGTTGTTCTCGCCGGCGACGTCGAAGAAGTCGACGTTGTAGAGCTGGTGCAGGCGAGCGGTCAGGGTGAAGTCGACGTTCTCGTTGACCTCGAAGCGGAGGCCGGCGAACACGTCGGAGGCCAGGGCGGTAGACTTGAAGGTGTTCTTCAGCCAGCCGTAGCCGATGCCGGCGCCGACGAAGGGCTTGATGCCGCCGGTGCTGTTGAGCTCGTAGGTATACTCGACGATCGCGGTGCGGGCCTGGGCGTCGACGGGGTCGGTGGTGACGATATCACGGGTGCTCAGGTTGAGGCCGAGGTGGGAGTTATCGGTGAGGTAGGTGCCGATACCGAGGCCGACCACGGAGGTGTTGTCAGCGGCGACGCCGGTTCCCAGCGGGGCGTTCGGCTTGCCGTAGCCGAGCTGGACGTCGAAGGTGAGGGCCTGGGAGGCGGCGGCCATCAGGGGAAGGACCGCGAGGTAGCGTAGGGTTTTCATGGGGAAGAAGGGTCTAGGGTCGGGAGGAGGGTCTGTAAAGGCCGAAGCCTTACTTGGCTTCGACGATTTCGACGCTGCTGATTTCCACGCGTTCGGTGGGGGTGGAGCCTTCCATGCCGACGCAGCGGATGTTGGCGATCTTGTTGAGGGTCTCTTCGCCGGCGACGAGCTTGCCGAAGGCGGTGTACTTGTTGTTCAGGAAGGAGGCGTCGCCATGGCAGACGAAGAACTGGCTGCCGGCGCTGTCCGGGTCGCTGGAGCGGGCCATGGACAGGACGCCCTTCACGTGGGCGCGGTTGTTGAACTCGGCCTTCACCTGGTAGCCGGGGCCGCCGGTGCCGGGCATGCCGCGGGCGCCGATCTTGGAGTTCGGGCAGCCGCCTTGGATCATGAAACCCTTGATGACGCGGTGGAAGGCCGTGCCGTCATAGAACTTCTCGCGGGACAGCTTGAGGAAGTTCTCCACGGTGCGCGGGGCGACATCGGGCCAGAACTCGACGGTCATGTCGCCGTAGTTGGTGTGGATGATGGCGCGGGGGGTGGATCCGGCGGCGGAGGATTCTTTCATGGATTCTTTGTTGTTGGAGCAGGAGGAAAGGGCGAGGCCGGCCACGACGGCCAGGGCGGAGAGCAGGCTGAGGCGCAGGGTTTTCATGGGTTTCAGCCAAACCCGCGGACCTCCCTCCGCAACCCCAAACCTCCGCTTGCCAGCCCGCCCGCAGGGGGGCAGGGTCGTCCCGTATGCGCGTGACCGTCAACGACGAGCCCAAGGAGACCGCCGCCCGGACGCTGGCCGAGCTGCTCGCCGAGCTCGGCGTGGCCCAGGAGCCGGCCGTGGCCGCCGCCGTCGACGAACAGGTCGTGCCTCGTTCCCGCTGGTCCGCCCAGGCCCTGGCCGAAGGCGCCCGCATCCTCGTCATCCGCGCCGCCCAAGGCGGCTGAACCCCTCATGTTCAAGTTCATCAAAGGTCTCTTCGTCAACGAGCCGGAAACCCCGGCCCCGGAGAACCTCGTCCTGTTCACCCCCAATGACGGCAGCTGGGATCCGAAGACGGTACGCCGCCTGTTCGACGCCGGCCTCGGCCGTCTGCATGTCCAGGTCCGCAAGGACTGGGAGCGCCGCCATTACGAGCAGTTCCTCCGCTCGATCCCCGAGGCCTTCTGGCCGCGCATCGTGCTCGGCGAAGAGCCGGAGCTCGTCGAGGCCCATCGCCTCGGCGGCTTCCAGATGCACCCGGGCGAACGCGTGCCGCGTCGCTGGCCCAAGCACGCCGCGGTCAGCGTGAAGTGCCATGACTACGACGAGCTGCGCTCGACCGACAAGGCGTGCGGCTACGTCTTCCTTACGCCGATCTTCGAGTCCGTCTCCAAGAAGGACCACCGCCCGCGCCGTACGCTCCGCGAATACGAAGTCATCCTCCAGCGCTGGAAGGCCGAAGGCGGCGCCCCTGTGCACGCCCTTGGTGGCATCACGCCGAAGAACGCCGCGAAGGCCCGCGAGATGGGCTTCGACGGCATCGCTTTCATTGGCTCGGTCTGGAAGCAGCCTGATCCGGTCCGTGCCTTCCTTGACCTCGAACGCGCCTGGTATGGCAAGGAAGCCCGCAAGCTGAAGCGCGCTTACTAAGGACGTGTTCCCTCGCCTGCAGTTCCTGACGCTCGACGCGGCCCCGCGCACGCATCGCGAACAGGCCCGCGCCGCGCTCGCAGGCGGCGTCCGCTGGATCCAGTTGCGCGCGAAGAAGCTGCCGGCCGAGGCCTGGGTCGCCGAGGCGACGGCTATCGCCGAGCTCTGCCGCGACTTCGGCGCGACGTTCGTCGTGAACGACTCGCCGGAAGTCGCCCTGCGCGCCGAGGCCGACGGCGTCCACCTCGGCGGCGACGACGCCTCGCCCGCCTCCGCGCGCGCTCTGCTCGGCGAGTTCGCGATCGTCGGCGTGACGCTCAACGAGCCCGCCCATGTCGCCCGCTTCGCCGGCGTCCGGGTCGACTACGCCGGCGTCGGTCCGTTCCGCCATACGCTCAGCAAGCAGAAGCTCGCCGCGGTCCACTCCGCGGATTCGTTGGCCGGACTCATCGTCGCCGCCGCGCCCTTGCCGTGCTTCGCGATCGGCGGCGTAACGGCCGCCGACTGGCCCGCCGTCCGCGCCCTCGGCGCCCACGGGATCGCCGTCAGCGGCGCCATCGCCATGGCCGACGACCCGGTTTCGGCCGCGAAAACGTTGGTCGAAGCCGTCGCCGGCTAGGTTTCCCGAGGCGAGGGCTGGACAACCCCGAGGAGTCTCGGATTGTGCAGGCTCCGATGTCTCCGCTCCGTATCGCCGACCGCACCTTCGCCTCGCGCCTCCTCACGGGCACGGGCAAGTA
>JACCDM010237636.1_pt1 | contig 10125 bp, 9 predicted proteins | sample 7445851 | NCBI WGS metagenome assembly JACCDM01 (sample SAMN15323438, study PRJNA562643) | freshwater metagenome | isolation source: river surface water | place: USA:Blue River Watershed | collected 2017-08-16
AAAAGTTTGTTTGATAACGGGTGGTGCACAAGGCATTGGCGAAGCTTGTGCACGACTTTTTTTAGAACAAGGCGCGAAGGTTGTCATCGTTGACATTCACAACGAGAGGGGCCAGTCTCTTGCTTCTCAATTGCAACAACAAGGTCATGAGATTCTCTTCATTGCCAGTGACATTGGCAACAAAGTTGAAATCGACGCAGTCATCAAGCAAGTGATTGCACAGTATGGTCGCTTGGATGTGTTGGTCAGCAATGCCGGCATATTCAAGGCCGCGCCTTTTCTTGAAGTTTCAGAATCTGATTTTGATGAGGTTTTGCGCGTCAATCTCAAAGGCGCATTTTTGATGGGGCAAGCAGCTGCCCGCGTCATGAAGGACCAGGGTGGTGGCGCCATTGTTCACATGAGTTCAGTCAATGGAGTTTTGGCCATACCCGAAATTGCGTCTTACAACGTCAGCAAAGGTGGGCTCAATCAATTGACCAGAGCCATGGCGCTGGCATTGGCCGATGACGGTATTCGTGTCAATGCGGTTGCACCAGGAACCATTGCAACTGAATTGGCCAGCAAGGCTGTATTGACCAGCGAAGAGGCACGCAACAAAATTCTTGGACGCACCCCCATGAAGCGCTTAGGCGATCCCTCAGAGGTGGCCAACGTGGTGGCATTTTTGGCCAGTGATGCTGCCAGCTATATAACTGGCGAAGTGATCACGGTAGATGGTGGCCGCATGGCCTTAAATTACACCGTTAAGATTTGAATTCAAATCTTATTCAGGCTTGAACCCCGCACCCTTTAACAATTCTGCATTCTCAGCAATGTACTTGCTTGTATATTTTTTAAACTCATCAACAGACTCTACGACGGGTTCAATTCCCAACTGTTCAAAGGCACCAGATTTGGTCAATTGGCGCACAGCTTCATTGGCAGCTTTATTCAGAAATTGAATTCTGTCGTCTGGTGTACCTTTGGGGGCCCAAATGCCATACCAAGATTCGGTGATGAATTTTGGATATCCACTTTCAGCAGCTGTCGGCACATTGGGCATGACTGAGCTGCGCTTGGCAGATGTCACAACGATGGGCTTCACTTTTCCGGCTTTTGCGAGCGTCTGCAAGGAGATGATTGAGTCAATCAAGATTTGTGAGTGACCACCAGCAACATCAGTTAAAGCAGGGGCAGTACCTTTGTAGGCTGTCATGGTCAAGTTTAGATTACCTTCTTTCGCGAACATCAATGTAGCCAAATGGCTGGCAGCGCCCAAGGCAGGCAATCCAGCGGTCCACTTGTCTGGATTTTGTTTGGCTGCATCCATAACCTCTTTTAATTTGGTTTGAGGCAATGTTGGAGAGATCACCATCAAAAGCGGTGCTTCACCGACTCGCGCTACATAAGCGAAATCTGTCATGGGGTCGTAAGGCGCATTTGCAATGACCAATTTGGTCAATGACTGTGTAGAGGCTGAAAAAAGCAATGTCTGTCCATCGGGGTTTGCAGCCTGAACAAATTTAGCGCCAATGGTGCCACTCGCGCCAGGTCTGTTTTCAACCACAATTGAAACATTCAAATTGGATTGCATTTGTTTGGCAATCAACCGTGCCGCATTGTCAACACCACCACCCGCTGCAAAAGGTACGATTAATTTAATGCCTCCATCCGGAAATTTAGTTTGGGCGACAGCCAAACTTGTCGCTGCAAATAATGCAATTGAAATAATATTTTTTGTCCATGAAATCATTTTTTATCTCCATTTAAATATTGAATGACCGATCGAAATAACACTTGACTAATCTCTGTAGCCTTTGCCCCAAGAAGTTGAACCACCAAACAAAGGCGCTTCTGGCGCAGGACCATGCAATTTGGCATAAGACTCAATGGTTTTGGTCATTCGAGGTAATAACCAATCCGTGATGACCGTATTGATGTCTTGATCTTCTAGCCTGCGCAAAATATTTCTGATGGCCTGATCTTGCGACGCGATAGGCCCTGGTTCAAGCAAAAATTGAACGACCTCCTTCTGACCTAGACGTTCACTTTCAGCCCATAAATAATCTGCAATGTCGAACTCAAAATCTTCCAGCGTAACGCTGAGTCCTGTCATCGTGCAAGAACATCCAAGCGCAACATGCTGCCCAGCCAACCGGTTCCAAAGACCCGAGAGATAAGCAGCTTGTTGCTGAGAGGCAGTCATTTCAAGGAACTCAAGCAAGATGTTTTGATCTCAGTTGATTTGTTTCTGACTGCTTGACTTCAAAACTGTCAGTCAATACAACGCCATAGAGTTTTTCTGCTGCCTCGCGACTGACATAGCCTTCTTGAACATCAAAGGCAACCGCTTGTGGATCGCGTTTGAATGGACTTCCGAACCCACCGCCACCACCGGAAAGCATCTTGTAAGCGTCACCGCGCTCCAAGCGCACATTGAAAACCTTGGCATTGGGAAGGTCCGAGCGCCACTCACCTTGATGACGGATCGCGATGCCATTGCCCGCAGCCTCACCACCCCCCTCCAGTCCCCAGGGCTTGCAATGCATGCGGTCAATGCGCGTGGTGACAGAAAATGGCGACAGCGCTTGCACCACCATCTCTGCACCTAAACCACCCCGGAACTCGCCTGCACCGGCACTGTCCTCACGAATTTTGTAGCTCTCAACCAGTACTGGATATTTGGCTTCTAGCTGCTCAGTCGGGCTGTTGTGTGTATCGCCATCATTGATACAAACGGTAACAGAGACACCATCCTCGCGCGATTTAGCACCCCAACCACCACCCAGAGGACCAATCCCTACGATGAACAATCGACCGTCTTCAGGTGAAATGCCATGGATATTGGGGAACACCAAATCAGCATGATGCCCCGCAATTGCGCGGTGTGGAATAGCGGGCGCCAAGGCTTTAAAAATTGTGTCAATGACAGTCATAGGGAACGTCATCCAAACGCGCATGGGATAAGGACGCTCAGCACTGATCACTGTTCCCATTGGCATGATGACTTTCAGAGGGCGAAAGCTTCCATCGTTCACAGGATAGTCAGTGGGCGTAGTTAAGCATTTGTAGGCAACTTGCGCGCAAGCAATACCTGTTGTGAAGCCTGAGTTATAAAAGCCCTTCACTTGTTTGCTAACGTCCGACAAGTCCACTTCCATTTCATCGCCTTTGACGGTCACCTTGACACGTATCGGGATGCGCTTACCAATTTCCAAACCATCGTCGTCCATGTAGGACTCCGCTTCATAGACACCATCAGGAATTGACAAAGTGTTTTGGCGAGCCAATGCTTCTGATGCGTCCATGATTTGCAAGATAGATGCTTGAACATCAGCATTGCCGTAGCGTTGAACCAACTCTAGGAATCTTCTCTCACCTGTGGTTACAGCCGTAATCTGAGCACGCAAATCACCCAATGCACGCTCTGGCATGCGAACATTCATTGCAATAATGTCAATCAAATCTTGGTTAACTTTGCCTGCAGATTGGTACTTCACAATAGGAATCTGAATTCCCTCTGAATAAATGTCAGTGGTAATTTGTCCCAAACTGCCACCCACGTCGAGCCAATGCGCCATGCAGCAAGTGAAGCCAATCAGTTCACCCTCATGAAAAATAGGCATCGTGAAAGTAAAGTGATTCAAATGACTGCCTGTGGTGTAGGCATCATTGGTAACCATGATGTCGCCTGGGTGAATGTTTTCATACCCAAAATGCCGGATTTTCGATTTGACCGTTTCAGACATACCGCGAATGAACATTGGCAAACCTAGGCCAATTGAAACGGTATCACCCTCTTTCGTAAAAAGACCAACCGTGAAATCTAACGCCTCATAAATGATCAGGTTGTATGCTGTTCGCATGAGGTTTGTTTTCATTTCCTCCGTGACAGCAAAAAGTCCGTTTCGAATGATCTCAACAATGACTGGATCGACAGATTGAACATCGTCGCTTTGCACTTTAAGCTGGCTCATGAGCGATCGCTCCCAATTGAAATTTGAAGATTGCCTAAAGAATCAACTTTGACGCTGTCGCCAGGTTGAACCACGGTGGTAGAGGCATGCTCTTCTACAAGTGCGGGACCCTCAAATTGATTGCCGCTTTTTAACAAGTCACGCCGATAGACAGGTGTGTTCACAAACTGCCCTGCGCTGCGGAAATAAACAGGTTTGTGTACGCGCAAAGCCTGAGCGTCTGGCGTGTTCAAACCTTCTGCCACTTCATTGCGGGGTGGTTTTTTCATTCGTCCTAAAACTGTGACACGAAGGCTCACAATGTCCGCTGCCTCTTTAGGCGCAGAAGTGCCGTAGCGAACTTTGTGTACATGGTCAAAATGATTCTTGATGGCCGCACGATCTTTGTTCGCAAAAAATTCATTCGGCAGATCGACTGTGACAGCATGTTCTTGGCCAAAATATCTCATGTCAGCAGCACGTTCAAAAATAATTTCCTCTGGTCGAATTTGTGACGCACCTATGGCGGCGCGTCCCTCATCTTCCATTTCTTTGTAGTACGCCTCGATCTCATCAAATGACATGCTGTCCAAACGACGAAATACCGATCTAACATAGTCGTAACGCAAGTCACTGAATAACATGCCATATGCTGAGAAATAACCAGGGGCATGTGGAATCAAGACCTTACGAATGCCGATTTCGCGCGCAATGGCAGAAGCATGCAAAGGACCTGCACCTCCATAAACAACCATCGTGAAGCTGCCAGCATCTAAGCCTCGCTCTGTGGTCACCGCTTTGACGGCATGCGACATTTGCGTCACAGCAATTCGCAAAATACCATCTGCCGCTTTCGTTGCATCTAAACCCAATGGGGTGGCAATTTTCTCTTCCATCGCCTTCATTGCACGGTCTAAATAAAGTGGCATTTCACCACCTAAAAAATTGTGCTCGTCTAAGCGACCCAAAATGAGATTGGCATCTGTCACGGTTGGCTCGGTGCCATCACGGCCATAGCAAACAGGACCTGGCATACTGCCGGCAGACCGCGGCCCTACTCGTAAAGAATTCCCAAGCTCGACACGTGCAATAGAACCACCCCCCGTGCCAACTTCAAAAATGTCCATCATGGGGATTTGAATGGGCAAGGCTTTTTCATAACCGCCAATCAATGCGCTACCCGTTGTTAATGGGCGTCCCTCGCTGATTACACCTGCTTTGGCAGTGGTACCGCCCATGTCAAAAGCAATCGAATCCGGCATGCCCAACTGCGCACAAATGGCTTGTGCGCCAATGACACCAGCAGCTGGTCCTGACTCAAGCATGCGAACACAATCTCGGCGCGCATGCTCGACGGGAAACAAGCCGCCTGTAGATTGAACAGCATAGAAATCACCTTCAAAGCCTTTGGCACTTAAATGGTTTTCTAACTCACCCAAGTATTCAGACACTCGGGGGCCCACATACGAATTTGCAACGGCTGTCGAAACTCTTTCAAATTCTCGGTACTCCTGGGACAACTCATGTGAGGCTGTGACAAAAGCACCTGGAATTTCTTCCTGCAGAATGGCCTTTACACGACGCTCATGGTCTGGGTTGCGGTAGGAGTGCAGCAATAAAACAGCAACTGCTTCAATGTGTTTGGCTTTGAGTTCGCGAGCCAGTTCGCGCACCGCTTTTTCGTCTAACGGTTTATGCAATGATCCATCGGCACGCAGTCGCTCAGACACCTCGTAACGCAAAGAGCGCGGAACCAGTGGTTCGTGTTTTGAGAAAAACAAGTTGTAAGCGTCTGGCCGATTGACTCGTCCAATTTCGTAAATATCGCGGAAACCTTCAGTGATGAGCAGTGCTGTTTTGGCGCCATTGCGCTCTAACAATGTATTGATGGCAATGGTGGATCCGTGCAAGAACAAATAGCCATTGCTCAAATCAATGCCAGCACCATCCAAAGTATTTTGAATCCCGGTGACCAATTCGCCGTGTGTTGAGAGTGCTTTACCAAAAGAGATAGCCCCTGACGCCTCGTCAAAACAAGCCAGGTCGGTAAACGTACCACCGATATCGACTGCAATTCGCAGTGAATTTTTTTGGATCGTCATCAATAATCCTTAGGCAGCCAGTGACACAACATTGCGCAAAGTACCCAAGCCTGTGATCTCAACTTCAATCACATCGCCGGCTTTCATGTAGAGCGGTGGTTCTCTGCGATCTCCCACACCTCCGGGTGTGCCAGTGGCAATGACATCGCCAGGATTGAGATTGGTAAATCCAGAAAGGTATTCAATGATGACGGGCAAAGTAAAAATTAAATCAGCGACCGAGGCGTGTTGCATGACTTCGCCATTCAATCGAGTTTCCAAGGTCAATTGATTTACATCTGGAATTTCTTGGCGTGTTGCCATGAATGGCCCCAACGGGCCCGTCAATGGAAAATTCTTACCTGGAATCCATTGGTGGGTATGACGTTGCCAGTCACGTGCGGTACCGTCATTGAAACAGGCATAACCCGCAATGTGGTCAAACGCTTGTGCTTGCTTGATATTCCGTCCACCCTGACCAATGATGACGGCCAATTCACCCTCAAAATCAAAACGTACTGTCTCTTTTGGGTGAGGCAGTGGCTCGTTGTGTGCATTTAAGCTGTCGGCAAATCGCGTGAAAATTGCTGGGTACTCACTGTCGGACCGTTTTGTTTCAGCCACGTGTGTTTTGTAATTCAATCCAACACAGAAAATTTTGCCGGGGTTTGGAATGACGGGCATCAACCGAGCCTGCGTTGCCGCAACAGTTTTGCCATTTTGACGAGTTAGCACCGCCATTTCTTCCAAACATTGAGCTGCAATAACAGACTTTAAATCTGGATATTGCGCTTGAAAAGTTTCAGGCACTTGTATCCATTGACTTTCGTCTTTCCAGATGCCGTAAGTCTGTTGACCCGCAATTTCAAAACTGACAAAACTCATTTTTATTCCTTAGAAATGCTGCCCCAATTCGTGGGCACTGTTGGCGATTTCAGGCAAGTCTAGGAATAATCTAAGTATCTGTATAGAATCAATTCACCGATTTCAGATATGCCTTAATTGGCATATCACACAAACTGCTTATTTATGTACATAAACGACATTCGACTGTTTCTAGAAGTTGCCGAACTGGGCAGTTTTTCAAAAGTCGCAGCGCAGAGAAGCACTGTTCAGTCTCATATCAGCCGACAAATCAGTCAGTTCGAAACAAGTTGCGGCGGTGCATTATTTAGACGCACAGGCCGAGGCGTGGTCTTAACTGAATTTGGTGAGCATGTTCAACAACGCGTTCGAGGGTGGCTCAAAGACAGTGAGGAAATGTTTGCTGAAATTAAGCAAACTGCCAATGTCCCAATGGGAGAGGTCAAGATTGGTGTTTTGCCATCCGCCGCTCACCCTTTGATGACCCATGTCTTCAAAAAATTGCACCGCGAATATCCAAAAATAAAACTGAACATTCGTGAAGGGCAAGGCAGCGAATTAGATGCACTCTTGGACACAGGCGTGGTGGACATGGCCATCTTGTTTCGCTATAAAAAACCATCCGGCCATGATGAAACATTGCTGGCAACAGCCAGCACTTATCTAGTCTCCTCGCCCGGACTCTCGCTGACTTACTCCGAAACTGTCGATTTCAAACGCCTAGAAGGCTTGCCTTTGGTTTTGCCAAGACGGCCCTCACATTGGCGATCTATATTGGATGAAACTGCCAGAAGTAAAGGATTTAGTCTTATTTCAGAAGTAGAGGCAGATTCACTTCGGGTCCAAAAAGAAATCATTGCAGCGAATCCGCACATTTATGCCCTGTTAGGTCCATTTTCTATTGACGATGAACTCAAAATGGGAAAACTACAAGCGGCTAAAGTGACTGGTCCGGACCTCAAGCGATTTGTGACACTTGCTCTGCCTAAGCAAGGCCTTTTCACAGAAGCAAGTCGCATCGTTTCTAGTTTAATTAAAGAAACTGTGACTGAATGGGATGGGCAATTAAATCGACCTAAGTTACAAAGAATTGGCTAGTGTTGTACTATTTTGTGAGCATTGAAAATTCGTTGATTTTCCCGTCAACCACCTCAATGACTTTCTCACATCGGGCAGAAAAGAGCGGGTTGTGCGTTACAAATAATACTGTCGTTCCCTGTTCCTTGCACACAGATTGCAACAGTTTAAAAACACTGTCTGCGCTCTTTGTATCTAAATTACCGGTGGGTTCATCGGCCAGAATCAACGATGGCCTCATGGCCAAGGCACGCGCTACTGCCACACGCTGCTGTTGACCGCCCGATAAATGAGTGACTGGCGCATGCAGCCACGGGGTCAGCCCCACGCTGTCCAATAAAAATGCTGCACGCTCTTGCATGGCTGTATTGACAAAACCCACATCTGCAAACATAGGCATCATGACGTTTTCAAGTGCTGAGAAAGCACTGAGTAAATAGTGATTTTGAAAAACAAATCCAATCTTATGTCCCCGCAAATGGGTCAAGCCATGATCTGATAAAGCCGAAGTTTCTTGTCCACAAATTTTCAAACTACCGCTTGTGGGTCTGTCCAATAAGCCCACCGTATTGAGAAGCGTGCTTTTGCCAGAGCCAGATGGCCCAACCACAGCACAAAACTCACCTTCCATTAAGGTGAGATCTACGCCGTGCAAAATTTCAATTTCATTGGATTCCCCCAAATTAAAAGACTTGCGTATGCCTTTGAGCTCAACGACAAAGGCTGAAGCATGAGCCACTTTTGACGTGACATCCATCATCAACCTCGTATTGCAACGACAGGGTCCAACCTTGCTGCACGCAATGCTGGGGCAAATGCGGAGAGCAATCCAGTGAGGGTTGCCAGCACCAATGTTTGAAGCAAAAGCTGGACATCAAACGTCAAAGCAAACATCACGGTACCGTCTGCATTGAGCTGAAACTTTTGCCAAAGCATTAGCGCACTACCGCCTATGGCTGCACCTGCCATAGCGCCTGCAAAACCTAAGAGACCACCTTGCTACAAAAAAACTCTTAAGACTTGTCCACGCGTAATACCCATCGCACGCAAGATACCAATCTCTCTTGAACGCTGCACCACAGACACTACCAAGACACTGGCAATACCAAAGCCCACCGATAAAGCCACAAATAATCGAATTGCCGTATTGGCAGTGGTTTGGGCGTTCACGGCCGTAAAAAATTGCTCATTGGTTTTAATCCAACTGTCAGCTTGTAAACCAGTTTGATGCGCTATCTGCCTTGCAACAATCTCTGCGGTATACACATCATGTAACGTTAAATCTAAAACGGATGCACCGCCCACCAAATCAAACATGCTTTGCGCAGTTCTGAATGCAACAAAAGCATTGCGACTATTTGCACCCTTATTGCCCAAATCAAAAATTCCGGTCACATTGAATGTGTTGACATTTCCGCTGCCCGTCGCAATACGAACCTTATCGCCAATACTGACGCCCATATCGGTGGCCAATTCCGTCCCTATCAAGATAGAGTCACTGGTCACCAATGCCTGCCCTTGTACTATTTTTTCGGGCAAAGGAATGATTTTGAAATACAGTTCAGGAATAACGCCAACAACAGAAACAGAACGGCTCACTTCACCACGCGTTAACAAGGCCGAGCCAGAAATGGCAGGTGAGACCACATTCACCTCTGGTATCTTCGCAACTGCAACAGCCACACTTTGCCATTGGTCAATGCTTTTGAAGCGTTGCATTGGCATTTGCAAAGTAGGCAACTCAATGGCGCTGCTATCAGTCAACTGGGGAAGTACCACCCCTTTGTGATTCATCAGTTGGATATGTGCCTGCCCAGTTAAGACCCGATTGACAAAATTAGCTTGCATGGCCGTCAGTAATGCGGACATAAAAACAATCACTGCTACGCCAATAGAAATTCCAGCAATGATGAAGGCCGTTTGTATCTTGCCTTCTTTTAAAAATCGAAAAGCGACCACCCATTCAAAAGGTAACCATGGGCTCAAGCTCATGGCATCACACGCACAGGCAATCCATCACGAACTTGAGCAGATTGAACTGACACCACCCAGTCACCTGCACTCAAACCTGACAAAACTTGCACAAGTCCTTGGCTTTCTATGCCTAAGCCAATCAAGCGCTTTTTTGCTACGCCTTCTTGAATCAGAAAAACCCAAGGCGCATG
>JACCDM011885517.1_pt1 | contig 10123 bp, 8 predicted proteins | sample 7445851 | NCBI WGS metagenome assembly JACCDM01 (sample SAMN15323438, study PRJNA562643) | freshwater metagenome | isolation source: river surface water | place: USA:Blue River Watershed | collected 2017-08-16
AATTATATCCGATCGCATCGTGGAAATATTCTCTATTTTTTGCCAAGCCTTGAGATTTTAAATTTCGTATTTTCTCATTCAGCTTATCATTATTTACAACTATCATGCCACCCTCACCGCAAGTGATGGTTTTATTTCCAAAAAAACTAAAGGTCGCAATATCACCAAAACCACCAACATGCTTACCATCAAAAAGCGTTCCGAAGGCTTCCGCCGCATCTTCAACTAAATATAAATTATGATCTTTAGCAATTTTGCAAATTGCATTCATGTCAGCACAGGAGCCGTATAAATGTGGAACCAGAATCGCTTTAGTTTTTTTAGTAATTTTCTTCTTCACATCTTCTGGATCAATCATCCAACTATCTTGCAGCGAATCGACAAAAACCGGCGTCGCGTTACAATATTTAATCGCATTAACCGAAGCAATATAAGTAAAGGTTGGAACAATCACCTCATCGCCTTGTTCTATATCAAGAGCCACCAAAGCAAGATGTAGAGCGACTGTGCCGTTACAAACCGTAATCGCATATTTTACATCAACAAATTCAGCAAATTTTTTTTCAAAAAGATCGACAAATTTTCCGGTACCAGAAATCCAAACATCATCAAGACATTCATTAACATATTTTTTTTCATTACCGACAAATACCGGATTATAAATTCTGATCTTGTAAGAACTCATAACAAATTTATTTGGTTATTTAAATAGGCTGCAAGACGTTGCTGCGCATTGTCTGAATGAATATCGAAGGCGTGAATATTGTGATACCAATAGACAAATTTATAGGACAAGATTTTTTGCTCGTTTGAATAACAAAATAAAAATTCTTTTGCCGCATTCAGATTGGAAATATCGCCAGCAAAACTTGCGATTTTGTAATCGCAACCACCAAAAGTTGAAACTGGTTTTCCATGCAAAAGCGCTTCAAATCCTGTTCCAGAATTGATTACAAATAAACCAACGGAAGCTTTAATCAGATCGTTAATATTGCCTTCAACTTTGTGAATATAAGACGAATTTTTTACGCCATTTTCAATCGCACTAATTAAATCGTGATCTGATTTATTGTGTGGATGAAGCTTAAAGCAAATATCAATTTTAGCATCAGAAGCCCAAGAAATTATGGCCTCGATAAATTGCAAAACCGTAATTTTACTGTGATGCTGCAAGACATAATCACGCGGAATTTGCAGCGGTACTAAAATAAATTTACTCGGCAATTTTCTGGTTTTGGTAACTTCAGGCTGATCGCATTTAGAAGCACCGGATTTTAGCATTTTACTGGATAATTTTTCACAGAATTTGGTCGCAATTTTTGCATCAATTTCGTCAGGATTAAATAAATAATTTCCCGAGTGATCATTTCCCCAACCATTAGAATCAAGGGTAAAAAGATTACGCATATGCATTTGCATATAAAATAAATCATAATCCGGCAAATCTCTTTTGCATTTATGGACGGCGATTTTCTTATCAGCGATTTTGATCCAATCTTCTCTGTCAATTTCTAGTGGCGTTTCTGGTTGATCGTAAATTTCACAGCCGATCTGCAATAATGATTTTTTTAGAATTTCCTCAAACATTCCCCATTCTGGCGTACCGCGAATTTGACCTTCTGGTAACTTTGCACCGGTTTTGCTATTTATACGAGAATTAAAAGATCTCAAAAATATTTTTGCAGAATTTTTTTGGGCAGCAGGCAACTCAGCAAAAGAGGAATTTTCAAGCTCTTTAGATTTTTTGCGACGATTGAAAAACCAGTTATTAATCACGATTTTTTTAGTTGTAGATATTTTTTCACTTGATAGCCATAAGATTTCCACGTGAATTTAGTGACAGTTTCAGAAATATCACGACCAGAATTATTTTTATCGGCATCAAATTCATAAGCTTTCTCGATCAGTTTTACAACTTCTTCGTGGCCACTATTTAAAGAAAAAATAAAACCATTTTTTCCGTGTTGTATATAATCACGAGCATTACCGGTATCACTGACTACAGGAACTATATTTGTATGCATAGCCTCGATCAAACTATTTGGCCCACCTCCTTCCAATTTAGAGCAAGAAAGATAAACCGTACATTCTTTGTAGATTGACCAATAATCTTTATAATCTGTTTTTCCGATAGTGACGTTTTTAAAACTGGCAAAATCATCCCAATCTTTTCCCAAAAGAATAAAATGTTTATGTGGTAAGGCTTCGACTATTTGTTTGATTAATTGCGGGTTTTTTCTTTCGTCAGCGTAATTGGTTCCACAAACCAGAATCAGACCTTCTTTTTTGCGCTCAACTTTAGGAAATTGTTTCCTATCTGCACATTCAGGAACAAATTTTAACAACTCTTTTTTAACGCCGTATTTTATCAGAGTATCGACACCTTCCCGACTTTCAGCGATCACCCATTCGCATAAATTTAACATCTCAACATATCTATCGAGATTGCCTTTGTCGTGAGTAAATAAACAATTAATCGGAATAATTTTGTGATCAATTTCAGCCAAAACAAATTCCAGTAACGAATAATGAGTTACAAAATATTTACTAACTTTAGGGAAATATTTTTTATCATAATGATAGATAGGATACTTAAAAACAGCGCCGATCTCTTTGGCCATACGGTCTAAAATGTAACCCTTGTTTTGCTGCGCTACCACGAAACAAATTGATTCATCACCCGATCGAAATAATTCGATAAATTTTTTCACTATTTTAGGGAAAAAAATTCTTTTCTTAATGCTCTTGGAAAGTTTGTGGAAAAATCTATTCATGTAATTCGTGATTAAATTTTTTCGGAATGTCCTAGTAATAGGTTATTAATCTCAAATTGAAATGTGCCCCGTTTTAACTTTGCATTTCGGGGTTTAGTAGCAAACATGATTTAACCATAAAATAGCCTGTAAGTTTTTAATCTTTAAAGGAGTTTTATGTTTAAGTTATCAGTTCTAGCAATCGCTCTTTCTCTGGTTGGATTCTCAGCAAATGCCAGTCCCTATGCGCAACATTCTGATGATGTGCATGTAAACGGGTATTACAGAGATAATGGTACTTATGTTCAGCCTCATTACAGAAGCGCCCCAAACTCACCTTACGACAACAATTAAATTTGGCGCGGCAGATCAATCACTCTGCCGCTTACTCTGAGCTTATTTTTCCGTCTCAAATTCCAATTCTAATTGAGGGGTTTTTGATGGAAAACTTTTTGCAAATTTTTTCTCAAATTCTGCTTTAGTGTCGCAGGCTTCGCCCAATCCAATTAATTTCCAAATGTGGCGTCTTAAAGCATCAACTCCCACGTCTTCGTTTAAGAATTGAAACAATTTTTTCTTTCTTAATTTTGTTCCGCTTTTAGTCGCAACTTTCGGATTTTTCTCTTCAAGCATTCCGAGGATTGCGCCATCGCTTCCGGCTAAAGGTTGATAAACATACTTTCTGATAAAGTAGCCAAAATATTGTGGATGTTGGCTTTTATTGTTGGAGCGAGTTTTCCCGTAAATTTTATAAACAACATCAAAGAAGGGCTCAGGAAACTCTTTTTGCCATTCTTTAGCTTCATCAGCTACGAATTGTTTAAAAAGTTCGATATACTCGCTTTTCTTTTTGTCTTTGATGTATCCAGTAGCTTCGTCAATTAAGGCTGTAATACCAACACGAGCAAAAGCTCTAGTGAGAATTTCACATTGATCTGCTAGGCGAGCATCTGGTTTTGAGAGTTTTCCATTCTTTCTCGCAGCAAGCATAACTTCGCAAATATCAACCAAAACAGTTGCTCCTGAGCCGAAAGCTGGATTTCCGCCATGAGGAGGAATAAATATAATCGGAGAATTTAATGTCGCGATCAACTCGTTGGGAATAGCGGGTTCAAAGCTTTTTTCGGATAGAAATTTGCTTAAATTTGTAGCGCGGTTCTTTCCCAGCGCAATAGCCAGTCCGGCTCTTGATAAGACGCGTCTTCCATCTTCTAAAACGTAGCAATCAAGTTTTAAATCTCCGATGGTTAAATCACCTTGATGTGTTGCTTTTGGTAGTTTTTCTGCTGTCATTGTTAAGCTCCTAATGCGTTTGTTAATACTAAATCGAAAACATCCTGATTCTTGCGGTTATTATACTTGAAGCAGAATTCGGTAATGTAGCGATTGAGGTGCTTATCGCTTAAATGATGATACTGGCCTACGATGCCGCGTTTAAGAATCGCCCAGAATGATTCGATTGTGTTTGTGTGAACTGCGCCGTTAGCCCATTGTTTCTGGCTGTGATTAACTGATTGGTGGGTAAGAAGATGTTTGAAAGGAATGTAGCCGCAGTAGTCATCAGTCATCAAAACCGTGTTTTCAAAATCAATGTGTTCAGCCGCAGTTTTTTTAAGATCAGAGAATTTTAAATTTTTCTGTTTCTTAGCAACAACTCGACCACCTCTTTCAACCATTCCAACAACAGGAGTTTTGCTAGTTCCGCGACCGCGCGGAAGTTTTGGATAATTGCCGTCATCATCTTTATCTTTACTTGTTTTACGCGGAGTTCTTGCGCCAATGTAGGTTTCGTCCATTTCAACAACGCCAAGCAATAAACTTGGGGTGTCGATCATTGCTTCTCTCACTCTCATTTGCATTGACCAAGCAGTGTCTTTTGTCACGCCTAAATCGCGCGCTAACTGACGGCTGGAAATTCCTTTTTTTGCGTTAAGAATAAGAGTGATTGCAAGAAACCATTTTTGAAGAGGAAGGCGCGTGTCATCAAATATTGTGCCAATTTTTACACTGTAAGATCTTTTGCAATCGTGGCAGAAATATCTTAATTCTGCTGGTGTGGGATGATTCTTTTTTGATTCACAATAAGGGCAGATAGGTTCACCTTTCCATCTGATCTTTTCTAGATATTCTATGCACTCTGTTTGAGTTGGGAATTTTTTATAAATTTCTATTAAGTTCATTTGTCCTAGTAGTTGGTTAGTATTTCTAAAACCAACGTACGAAGGACTTTTTAACTGTCAACAAATATTAATAACCTATTACTAGGACATTCCGAATTTTTTTACAAACCACGATGTTGAATAATCCATCTTTTCCTAAGTGAATTTCTGCACTATGCTTATCATATTGAGAATGCATCTCCAAAATTTCGAAACCATTGGAAGTTACTAAATCTATCAATTCATCAGGAGTGTAATGGCGAATATGAAATGGCCATTTTCCATCAGCAAAGCGCATTTTATTTTCATTTGGAGTTGAGCAAATAAAAAGTCCGGATGGCTTTAGTAATTGATGAAATTTTTGCAAAATCTCTCTATCTTCTCTGACATGCTCTATAGTTTCAAAGGAAGTAACTACATCAAAATGTTGAGCAGGAAGTTCCAATTTTAATATATCACTAACTATAAAATTAACCCGATCATTTTGTCTATAATGCTCATTAGCATATTCTACAGATTCATGAGATATATCTACTCCCAAGACCTCGGCACCAACTTCTTTATTGATCAAAAAACTTCCATATCCAATACCACATGCAGCATCCAAAACTAAATCATTTTTGGTTATATATTTTGTCGAAAACTGATATCTGCCAACGTGATCTTTTCTGACATCATCTATTGAATCATATACTTGCCTTTCACCAGAATATAATTCTGGCTTAAGAATCGCAGCAGCTTCTATCTTGTGCTTCTTAGATGATTTTAAAGAATCATTATTTTGATATTTCGCAATTATCTCTGCCGATAGTATATTGATCTGTTTAATCCTACGCTTGAAAGAAGGTAGGAATCTTAAAAAAAATTTATAGCTGCTAGATTCCAGAATTTTGTCTGAGAGTTCTTTTAACAAAACTAGCTCTCTAATTTCTTTGTTTTTCATTGGCCTTAATAGTTTAGGTTTAGATATTGCGATCAGTTATATTTTTTGTCTCTTGCTCTGTCAACCTTTTCAGGTCCTTCAATTTTGCTCCAATCGAGGCAAATAAATTGGTAAACATTCCTTTTTCCAGCTTAGAAATTTTTTCACTTAGAGATTTTTTGATTTCTAAAATTTCAGCGATGATCGCTTCTTTTTTTTCGCTATCGATTTGACTTAAAATTTGTTTTTTGCCATGAGATAGCTTTTCTGTAAGGCTGATAGCGGTTTTATTTATTTCTTTGAGTTGACGTTTCATCGACGGAACAAATCTTAAAAATAATTTATAAGATTTTGATTTCAGAATTTTTCTTACTGATTCATCAATAAAAATAGTTGCTGCATCTGCTGATTTTTTATCTTTTTTAACTTTCACACGCTCCATTCTTTGATAAGGAGCAATAAAGTTTTTATCCAATGCCAGAGCTTCTTTTGGCAATTTCAAACTATCGAGAATTCTATTTTCAATTTGATAAATTAACGAAGGTCGCACCCAGCTTTTTTCAACGTGATCTTTCACCATCGCCATTTCGATAAATCCGCTATCAATTGCTGCAAGCAAATCTTGCATCCAAATTTTGCACAGGGGATTTTTCACACTAACCCAAGGTTGAGTATCCATGTCAGTGTAATGAATTAAAGCACTCTCGCCTTCTTTATGCCATTCTAAACAATTCCAACTATGATGAATTTTTACGCCGATATTTTTTGCAACGCGCATTTCTTTCATCAAACTATGATAGTTGAGTTCACCACTATCAAGCATCGCAACAATATCGTTCACTGACCATTTTAACTGATTACAATCAAGAAGCATCACACTGAATTGTAAATCTCGATTCGCTTCGTCTTTTTGTTTAACCGTCAGAAGATCATTTCCACCCATCGGCAAATTCCATAATTGCCTGATGTCTTTTAAAACCTGCATATCGGAATCAACGTAAATCGCCTTTCCGGCAAAATTATTTAATTGTGGGATGGTAAATCTTTGGAAAGAAAAAGGCGTGCGCTGTCTGTTTTCAGGGTTTTGCGGAATGCCGTATTTTATATCAGCTTTGTGAAGTGGAAAAACTTCAACTGCAACTTTAGTTCTTTTTTTGATCGAATATTCCAAAACTTTTACTGACAACATCTGCTCTTCCTGCGAACCAACATAAACTTTCACCGGATATTGCGCATTAATCGGCGAGTATATTAAATCAAATTTTCCAATCGTATTGGCAATTTCATCGAATTGAATATCGAAAGAAGTGCGACCATTTGCTAATAAAGTATCGGTTTGAAAATTATTGTCATAAGAGCTGCCACCGTCAATTCCCACCGAATAAATTTCTTTTATGCCAAACATTCCCAGTAAATAAAATGGCACTTCGGCGCTGAAATATTTCACCTGAACATCTTCGTAATTTAACCTTTCACGATTCTTATCGTTAAGGAAAAGATCTTTCTTTAAGTGATTATACCAAAATAATCTTTTCTCATCTGAGAGTTTTTTGAGCGTCTCATTTTTTTCGACCAGATCTTTAATTGTAACTTCGGTGGCTTTGTTGCCAAAATGAGGGTTGATCGGCATTACCAGATATTTCACCTTTTTGTAAATATCTTCAGCACAGGATTCAAAAACATCAAAATCAATTAGGTGAACTATGTCGAACGCATCGAGTTTTTTAATAACGTGATTGAGTCCAAAAGTATAAAATTTATCTAACTTCAAATCATCTATCTTACTAAAGCTGGGACCTTTCCCCACAATAAGCCAAGGTTTATCTTTGAATTTTCCAGAAAGAAGCTCGCTGACATGTTTCATAATTTATCCCATTATTTTGGAAAATAACACGCACCATTTCTTCGCGATAATTTCGATCGAATATTTAGCGAGTATTATTTCTTTGGCTTTTTTAATTCTTTGATTTTTTTGACTCTTATCTTTTTTAGCTTCGATTACCGCCTTCAATCCATTTTCCCAATCATCAAGAAAACAACAATCTTTGAACTCTTCGTAGCTTGGAATTGAATCCGCGAGAACATCAATTCCACAAGTCAAAGACTGAATTAAGCGATTACCAGTTTTGCAAATTGTAAAAGGATCTTTTGTGATCGGAATAAGTGCTGCATCTTGATGTTTTAAAATCGCAATAAAAGTTGCCGCTTCCCATTTGAAATATTGAGTTTTTTTAACATCCCATTTCGAAATGATGTCGCGATATAAAAGTTTATCATTACTTACAATAGTAAGGCAAATCGGATAGTTCTTATTATAACTTTCGATCAAATCTTTAATTTTTAACAAAGTTGTCATTCCACATTCCGAATTTCTAGAAGTGGCATTACCAAACCAAACTAACCTGACCATTCGTGAAGAAAGTTTTTTATATTTCAAAAACTTCAGCCATCTGATCACATCTTTTTTTGGCTTATGGGTGCTTACTAATTTTTCTTCGAAAGAATCTTCAATAACGGTGATTTTATTTCGCGATTCAGGAATATTTTCTAAAACAACTGCATGTAAGGCTTTACTTGAGAGTATAACAATATCAGAAATCTCGATCATCTTTTTAATTTGGATCTGAAAATCTTGGTACGACTGCAGATCGCTCGGATTGTAAAAATAATTATCACATAAATCGAAGCAGATTTTTTTACCTTCTGCTTTCAATCTTTGCGCCAAAATATAATTTTTTAAATCAAACATTTTGCAGAAAATCACCAACTCATATTCGGCACGATTTTTTTCTTCATAGGATTCCAGAGTCGGCCTGATTTTATTCTTTCCAAAATACTCTAAAACATTGTAACCCCTTATACGAGAAGACGCAACGCGCAGATCTTTATTATGAATTAAGGCAACTTTTTTCCCCGATTCATATTTAGGAATTATCACACTATTTCGAGCATGAATCAAACTTTTATAATCAATTCCCAATCGCACTAAATTATCCAAATCACTTTGGCTATTTGTGGAATTGAATAAAAAATCGACTGCAAATGATTTATGTTTTGCCGACAGATTTAAACATCTTTTTGCTACAGAGATAGCTATGTCTTCAATTCTATCGCATGGTAGTTCCGGAAAAATTTTATGAAATTCTTCAACCGATGAAATATTTAAATAATTTCCGAGTACTTTTTTAAATTCAAAAACTGAGACAAGACGATTATTTTGCTGACAACTTGTTGAATCTTTGCTGATGCGGAAAGCAGTCAGATTTTCTTCTAAAATAAAAATTTCAGTTTCTTTGCAAATACGAATCCACATATCAAGATCTTGCATGATAGTGTAAGATGGATCGAAGGTACCAACATTTTCGTAAACTGATTTACGAACCATTGACGAAGGATAGCACAAACAATTCGAATTATAGAAAAAGAAGCCCAACCAAGCATATCGGCTTTGGTTTTGCTGCTGATCCATTTTTAAATAATATGAATGTTTTGGATCTTTAAAAGGCTGATCTTTGTCATCAACTAACTGCGCTCGAGTGAAAACTGCACCATATTCAGGATTGGCATCAAGAAATTCGACCTGTTTAGATAATTTGTTTTTGCTGTAGAAAAGGTCGTCAGAATTGAAGTGAGCAATATATTCTCCACGCGCGGTTTCGATGCCTTTATTGACAGTTCTGACCATGCCGAGATTTTTCTCGTTTTTGATAAATCTAATTCTGCTATCAGAAAATTTTTGAACAATTTCTTCAGAATTATCACTCGAACAATCGTCGATAATAACTAATTCAAAATCTTCAAAATCCTGCATCAATACGCTATCAATAGCCTTACCGATATATTTAGCATGATTGTAAGAAGTTAAAACAACTGAGATTTTTGGTTTAGTTACCATGATTCACAACAAAAAAAATACTTTTAGAGGGATTTAGACAATCATTAGTAAAGACTATCAGCGTGCGATACCGTTTTTTTTGAATGCTCCCAGACCAATAAAAAATGAAAAAGCACCAGAAGCAGAGCCAAGATTGGCAAACACTTTTTCACTATTAAAAGTTAACATAGAGAACACTGCTTTAACAAAATAAACCAGTGCAAATTTTAATGATGATTTTTTGGCTCTGAAATTACCTTTCTGAATTTTTTTCCAATAAAATTTTGACCAAGATAGATGCCAACTTTTTTTGTAAATACATCTAAAAGAAACTTCAGCAGATGAACCACCACCCATGTGAAATGCTTTAGCTTCAGGAACAATCATACTTTTATAACCATTGTCTCTGATTCGT
>JACCDM010476850.1_pt1 | contig 10122 bp, 5 predicted proteins | sample 7445851 | NCBI WGS metagenome assembly JACCDM01 (sample SAMN15323438, study PRJNA562643) | freshwater metagenome | isolation source: river surface water | place: USA:Blue River Watershed | collected 2017-08-16
AAATCAAGTGTTTGCCTCTTTGCATGATCATTTCAGTATCCTGTCCATCGAGGAAGATGGCAAGGAAATGTTGAAGACGGTTCTCAACAAAGAAAATGAATTCACCGCTCAAGTGAATGAAGTTATCCCAAAAGAAGCGGTAAAACCTGCTGAAAAAGGGAATGGGCAGATCGTTCTTTATGCGTTTTTTGTCATCATTTTTGTTTCACTGTTTTATATTCTGCTTTCAGGTCCTACTCCCAAAAAGAACTGACCTGTATAGTTCTTTTATTATCTTCATGAATATGAATAGTATAAGAAAAGCATTTAGGTATTTATTGTTGTTCGCCGTTTGCTTGGTTCATGTTCAAGAAAGTAATGCGCAAAGCAAAAAGGTTCAAATAGCTTGCATAGGAAATAGCATCACCTTTGGGGCCAGGGTCCAGAACCCTGCGTCAGAATCTTATCCTGCTGTGTTACATTCACTTTTGCAGGGCGGTGGATATTCGGGATATCAGGTGAAGAATTTTGGAATAGGGGGTGCCACAGTAATCCGTTTTGGTACACCCAATATCTGGAAAACAGTGGATTCATTGAAGTTGTTCCGGCCTGACGTTGTTGTTATTGAAGTTGGTACAAATGAAACGGTAGGATCACCCCGATACAATTGGGAACATATTGGTGATTTTGAAAAAGATTATTCAACATACATTAAGGCGATAAAAGACATCAATCCGAACTGTGCTTTCATCCTCTGCAGCCCTTTGGATATGGTCATTGCCACAGAAGGGTTGTCTCCTGAAAGAATTAATGATCTGACCCTGAGAAGGCCAAGGCTCTGGGAACTGCGCAAGAGAACCAGAAAGATTGCGAAGGCTGAGGACGCTTATTTTCTGGACCTGACGAAGTTATTTGAAGGAAGATCCAATTTAATGACCACTAGTGACGGTGTACATCCCAACAAGGAAGGATACAATTATATGGCGAAATTGGTTTTTGGATTTATGGTGAAGAAAAGGATAGTGCAATAGTGGTCTTTTTCTAGACGGTTTTTAATTCCCTCCCAGCGTTACCTCTTTGCTTTCCTCTTTTTCTCCGTTTGTTTTGTTCAGGATCAGTGAGAATTGAATACCAGACTGCTTTTGCAGTGGCACAGTGAATTCGAAAGGATATTGTTTATCCTCCAGCATGACCATCTTCCCATCAGCAAGTTTGTATTGAAGGGTAGCTGTTTTCACTTTGTTGTCATCATCTTCCAGGTAAACATAAAGGCGTTTGTCATAATTGCCCAGGTGCAGGAGCATGGCATTGGCATTTCCCTCTGATAGATGGACATAGTCGGCAGCCTCGTTTGTTTCTGCCCCCAACAGTTTTTGCTGAAAACCACTCTGCATTTTAACGCCATTTAACCTGACAGCGGTAATGCCATTCGCAGCAACCTGAACAGACAATTGTTTTGCCATTTGAGGAACCCTCGTCCATTTGTTATTTTGCCAGATATCCATGGATGCTGAAGTGGTCAATTTCGCAAGTGAATCATTGAGCGCAAATACACTTTTGATGTTCTGTTTGGATTGATTGGTAAATGCAAGAAACAATGTATCGGATTTTCTAGCAGACACATAATTGAGTTCTATGTTATCGGTTTGAAGCAAACTCCCCGGCATCCACAGTTTGACATTGTTGGTAGAATAGAATTTACCAGTGCGTGCGCCATACATTTTACTTTGCAGGTATGCATAGCCTTCTATGTATTCAGCAGGGAAATCAATGGCACCCTTGCTTCGTACAAATGCATCCGTTACCAGGTAGTCCAACAACATGGAAGCCATCGGTAAAATATGGTTGTAGTGAAATGAGTTAACACTTTGGTCTTCATGTTTGTGGAAAGGGAAGTCAATATTTTCATAGGCCGTTGTTCTTTCCGTATTGATATGATAACCTGGAAAACTTCTGTATCGACCAATAACAGCAGCTTTGGCAACATTCGTTAAAAAGCTATCCTTGGCATAATATCCCAAACGCAGCATCCAGGGCGAAAAATTGGTCATGAAAATTCCCCTATGACCAGTTGATGTACCAGAAGATTCAGGCGTAAGACCTGTTTCTGAAAGCCTCCAGGCCGGTACTTTTTCCTCAGGATAATACATTTGCTTGTGACCCTTTGCTTTCAGGTACCAGTAATAAGGAGCCTTTCCATCCTTGTTTACGGTAACCAAGCTATCGGGTATGGCGGGCACCATCCATATGAACTGGGTATAGTTGTGAGCACCTTCAACTGCCGCATCCAGGAAAGATTTTTCTTTTGTTATCTCATAGAGTTGCAAGAGTTCAATCCAGCGGTTGGTATAGGCTGGCCAAAAGAAAAACCCACCTGCAAGAGGATCCTTAAAATCAGTTTGTGCCGTATTAACCCTTGTTTGCAGGTAAACAGATGCTTTGCCAATTGCAGTCTTCAGGTAAGCGGAATCCCCAGTTGTTGTGAACAAGTGCATCGCATTGATCCAGCTATTTCCTTTTTCTTCTACCTCCATGTTCCTGGTTCTCGATTTTCCATATTCTTTTTCCATCTGCTGTAAGAAAAAAGGATTTTGCTTTCCGAGGACTGTGTATAAAGCGCCCAGTTCTGACAAGGGTGCAACAGGCCCTTTTAATCTTCGTGATGGATTCTGAATCTTTTGTGTACTGTCCAGACTGAAAAGAAATTTCTCTCTTGAGAGCATGTATTCAATTTGCGGATAAGCCCTTTTCTCAAACATGTTTGCATCGTCCCGCACAATGGCCAGTTCGAGAGGATTGAGGCTGGATACGTTTTTGACGGCACCGGGTACATCGGTTGCATAAGCATATCCTTTAAGACTATCGACATACCAGGTATACCCTGACAGTGAATAATCTATGATATTGTCCAGCGTTTTGTTCAGCGTACTGATGGCATTGCTCCGGTAGTCTTTAAAGCCAAATATGTTCCTTGCGATGCTTTCATAGGTGCGATTGATTGTCTTGGGTTCTACCACCAGGTGCAGCGTAAAACTGAATGGTTCGCCTGCCTTCATTTTTGATTTGAATCCTCCGGGGATTGGGGCATATACACTGGGTTGTATGTTCTTTTGGGAATTAAGCAGGCCAATGCCGAATTGGCTGTTTGCCAATATTGGTAAGGGTTGAAAAGGAATGGCGTCCGGTGATGCCATAACACCAATTGTATTCTTGCCATCAAATGCCATTGTAGTGGGCAGTGTTGCCATGAATGCTGGTGTAAGAAAAGCATTTTCCGGAATTCTTTTTTCCTGCCAGATCAACGGCTGCCAGATGCCCATTGCTTTCTCTTCTGTCAGAATGGGGGCACCTGTGTATCCTACACTGAAATACCCTTGCACCAGAGGTTGTAACTCGTATTGTAAAATAGGATAGGGCTTTGCTTTTTTTAAAACATAGGCTTTCAGAACAAATTTTGGGGATGCGGGAAACTCAAAGAAGGCGGTGTCGCCTGCATGTCGAACATTGTTTGTTATTATGCTCGTCGACTCACCCACATTGTGTATGGCTCCGGTCCTTTTTTCGGCCGCCTTTCTCAAAATATGGTCATCAAAACCGTCTCCAGCCGTTTCTTTGCCTATTGCCTTTTGTACAAAATCAGCCTTGCTGCTATCCTTCACTTTCCAGGTCAATACGTTGTAGGATAAAGATTTGATGTTCAACGGTTTCATCATCATGTCAGGATCTGTAGCACTGTACAAAATGGTGAAAGAGGGTGTAAAGGAATATGCAGTCTTTTCTGATTTAATTTGAATTGCCTTACTGTCAACGCTTACAGATAACTGAGCGTTGACTGACAACCCAATCGACAAAAGAACAAACAGGAAGAGGGAAAAGAATTTTCTATTATTTTTCATAATTGATGGCAGAATATTTAATTTATCCGATTAACGTTTTTTAAACAAGCACACTAGGCCTGTACAGACAGTAATATCTAAATAATTGACGATTTTTCCAATAAAAAAACCACCATAACAGATGTTACAGTGGTTTTCGTAAGCCCAGCAGGATCAATACCTAAATAGTTTTGTCAATTGAAGCGGTATTCCATTTGAATTGTAGAATTTCAAGGTGCATATTCCCTGAAATTCTCTATCAAAATAATATTTTCCCGGGCGCAAGGTTTTCCTTTCAGCAATTATTTTTCCTGAAAAATCCAGAATTTCTAATTGGATCAGCCCCAATCTTGCTGGGTCAAATTCTATTTGTACAAATGCACTAGCGGGATTGGGATAAATACGGACAAAGGTGCTTGTTGATAAGTTGCTCAAAGCAGTGAGCACATAGTAGTATTGTTCCGAAGCAGCACTTGTACATCCATTTACAGTTGACTTGACAGTGTAGTGTGCGGCAGCATCCGGTTTATAAGTTGTTCCGGTAATGCCAGTCAATAAAGTGCCATCTTTATACCATTGGTTTCCCGCAGTGGCAGTGGATACAAGATTCCCGTTGGCATCTCTTGAAATGGTAGGTTTTGCTGGAATGTCTTTGGTTGTAACAGAAAGTTTTGATCTTGTGCCTTCACACCCAGACAAGGTTTGACTGACGTAATAGTCAACTGTTCCCACTGTAGCCAAGGAAGGAGTAGGTGCTGATGCTGAAGCTGTGCCTCCAGTGGCATTTGTGCCGTACCAGTTGAGTGTTGCACCTGACAAAGCAGTCGCAGTTAGTGGAGTTGATGTGGCTCCCAAACAATAGGCAACTGCTGTTACTGATGGTGCCGAAGGTTTCCCAATTACTGTTACAGTAATTTTTGCTCTTGGTCCCTCACAGTTGGCAGCTGATTTTTGAAGTACATAATAATCAATACTGCCAGCAGTATTGGTAGCAGGGACAGGTGCAGTAGCACTTGCTGTTCCACCTGTTGAATTGGTTCCATACCAGGAAAGTGAATTTCCGCTGGTGGCAGTTGCGGAGAGTGCTACAGCTGTAGCACCCTCGCAATAAGAAACAGATGCTACAGTGGGAGCAGCAGGAACTGCCGAAACTGTAATTGTTGCAGAGACTGTGGAGGGACAACCATTTGAGGTTACAGTATAGCTAGCTATTGCAGATCCTGCTGATACTGGTGTTAGAAGTCCAGCACTTGACAATGTTGCAACAGAGGATGTTGTAGTTGACCAGGTTCCACCACTCGTGGCATGCGTTAGTGCAAGACTGGATCCCATGCATACTGCAGACCCACCACCAATGGCTGAAAGGGAAGGACCTTCATTTACGGTTACAGCAAAAGCCAGCCTGCTTTCGCTCTCACAACCACTGATGATTGATGCGGCGTAATATCGTTGAGTACCTGCTGAGGCGGTAGATGGAATTGGCGCTGTACTGCTTCCTGTACCTCCTGTGCTTGCAGTGTACCAAATTAAACTACTGCCTGTTGCAGCAGTTGCTGTTAAAGCACTAGAGGCGGCATTTTTGCAATATGCAATTGTAGTTGTCGTGCTGGTTGGGATAGCAGGTGCTGAACAAATTACGCGAATAAATACTTTCTCTGTAACTGAAAATTTCTCTGTAGACGCAGTTTCTGAAACGCTTATTGTGATGCTGCTTGTACCCGTAAAATCAACAGCGTAAACAATGAGCGAATCTCCTCTTACAATGACCTTCAAGCCACTTGTATCTCCACTAGCAACTAATTTTAATTGGGTGTTGGGTACATTGTAATCATCAAAGTCCCTGTAAGATACTTTGAACCGAAGACTATCTCCTACATTAAAGCTTTTGCTGCCTACTGAGTCAAGAATGGGGTAGCGGTTGATCTCTCGATTGACTTTAAAAAAACCAACTGTCTTTCTCGGGAATACACTTGAGCTTGTGAGGTCTCTGCCCGTAATTACTACTCTGTCACCTGTTGGCGAAACCCAACCGGATTGGCAGTTTTCTCCTGAGCCTGTTCCCAATGCTGTTGTTCTCTGCACCAAAGGGTTTCCACCATGCCGGGAATAGAGTTCCAGATAGCGATCACCTGAAACAGCAAAATCGCCATTCAGTATTGAATATTTCACTGCATTTCCTCCAACTTTTGCAATAGGTCTTCCTGAGCTTGCATCTGTAACCAAATTGCCAAAACCAAATACAGGTCCTGCAAATGCAGAGTCCATGTGTACATCAAAACCCAGTGTGCCAGAATGATAAATTACTTGCCCATCGCTTTCCCTAACCAAGGTTCTGTCGCGCGACTTGGTGCCTGTAGCGACATACCCATTTGCAACGGAAATTCCATTGACAAAGGGCCACCCGCCAATGTATGATTTCCAAATCAGTTTTCCTGTCTGCACTTCATATTTTCTCAAGTACATATCACCAGACCCTACAAAAAGATATTTATCATCACTCGAGAATACTATTTTACGAACTTGCCCAATAAACTTGTTGATGTCAAGCAGAGAATCAGCTGCATTTTCCCACATTAGCGTGGCACTGGTTCCATTATTCCTAAATACAGAAACTTGCCCGTTTCCTGTTGAACCCAAAGCAAGGTATTGACCCCTGTTTGAGACAGAAACTTCCAATCCGCTCATCAAGGACTGGTTTCCACGCAAGCCGTATAATTTCGCACCAGTTCTTCCATCCAATACACCTACCCAATCCACATTGGGATCGTTCTGCAAATTGGCTTCAAAACCAGTCTGGTTGATCATGTAAGCCACCACAGCTCCGTCTTTGCTGACACCACCTCCCCAGGATTCATAAGGAATTGCTCTTTCCCAAAGTTTATTGCCATAAGTGGCCATCGCCACACTAAATTTCATCACCTTGGATAAGGCACGACGGTTGTTTTTTTCACTTGTTGTGTTTCCGTACCAGTTTTCCTGACCGGGAAACACAGTTACTGTACTATCACCGGGAGAAAATACGGTACGCCAAAAACCTGTTTCAGTTTCATATACTTTGATTGAATCGCTGGAAAACTTTGCTTTTCCATAGGGTAGCGCAACTGCAGATAGATTATTTACAGATTTATTGGAAGGCACTACAATATTTGCAGGTGGAATAAATAGGGAAGTATTGTTTGAGTTGAAGTTTGCTTGAATTCTGTAGTCATTGCGCGGATTAACCCTCAGATTAAAAAATATGTATTGGTTTCCTAATGAGTCTGCGATGCGAACACCACTTGTTGGAGATGGATGAAAATTAATACTCGCTTCATTGGTATTGATGCTCATTGTGTTCAGCGTTGCTGAGTTTTTCAGGTATCCAGGAATAATGAACATTCCTGAAATAGATTGTTGTACAGCGTTGGTTTGGAGTGAAGCGATACTTTGAAGTTCGGTTGAAGTGCGTTGAAGAAGTTTGATGGGTTGATAAATGGTATCATATAACGTTATGGTACCATCCGGTAGCCCATCTGGCCCGTAATAGGTTGAGTCATACGAAAAAACAAAACGTACAAGCTTGTTGTTTACACCTGTGTTGATGCAACTGCATTCTCCCCAGCCACTCGACCAGCCTTGAACAACAGTAGTATCACCTGGTTTCAGGTTGATGGTGCCTCCATTTGGAAACCAGGCAAAACCGCCTCCGCTTAAGGCGGGTACTGAACTATCAGCATTAACGCCTGTATGCCTGATATTTACACCCGTTTTTTTTGTGGTGTAAATGTTCTCAATTTTTAATCGGTGGTTAGGTTGGTTATCCAATCCCAATTGGTAGACAGTTTGTCCTACATAAGTGTATTTAAAGCCAAATTTTCCATACCAGGTTTGCGCAGCCGGTGCGGATGGAATGGTATCTGCTATGTTTAAAGTTGATTCATTTTTTCCTTTTGCTACACTATGCAGCATAAACAGCAGTACAGATAGCAATAACGATGAAAGGCGAATGGGTTTCATGTTATGGTTGTTTTACAACAATTTAAAGAAAAATCAAATTGATTCCCTCAATTGGTCTGTCCAAATGAAATTTGCAGCCGATCGTACTTTTTCACCTGTGTTTTACCAAAAACAAAGAACCCATCGTAGAATATTGATTTACAATGGGCTGTGTTTGGTTTGCGTGACCCCGTCAGGATTCAAACCTGAAACCTTTTGATCCGTAGTCAAATGCTCTATTCAATTGAGCTACGGGGCCGATTTGGGGTGCAAATATACGATTATTTCTAAATTAAACAGAACCCAATTGATATTGAATTTGAATAATTCCCAATTTATTCAGGATGCGCATGACAAAGAAGGTGGGGTCTCACTCATATTTCTTCACGGCAAATTTTGCTGATTTGGGGAAATAATGGTGGTTGTTTTGAAACAATTCGCCCAGCAGAAAAATGCCCCAACGCTCAGAATTCCTTGAATGATCGCCATTGTCGAAATTCGAGTAGCCATATTTATGTCCTACCCAATTCACGATAGCGCCTTGTACAGGCCCCATCAAGGCATGAATAGGGAGCAGCAGGTACCAATACCAGGCTGGGGCAAAAGCTACATAAAAGGTGATATAAGCAGCGATCCACAAAATTCTGGTGATAAGGCTGTCGCCAATTTTATCCATTTTACTCCATATGGGGAGATAATCTTTGGTAAACTCAGTATCAGGAACATTTTTGCCCACTAGGAAAGCATTGTAAATATTGCGGGTATGCATCATCATTTCCCAAACGTCCTTAAAAAAATGGGGAGAGTGGGGGTCTTTTTCCGTATCACTGTAGGCATGGTGCATCCTGTGCATCACCGCGTAAGCTCTTGGCACCAGATAGCTGGAGCCTTGGAAAAACCAGGTTAAAAAGTAAAAGGTCTTCTCCCAAAAAGGACTGGTCAGGTACATTTTATGCGAAGCATAGCGGTGCAGAAAGAACGTATGAAAGAACAAGGAAGAGAACCAGTGAATGAAGAAAAAGGCAAGAATCGCTACCATCTAATGTTGATTGAAAAATTGAACCTGCAAGGTAGTGCTTGCAGGCTTGCCCTCATTTATTGTTGAAGCTATTTCACAAGACTTTAATCAATAATCAAATCTCATGAATGCTTCCAATGCAGCATATTGTGGTAGGCCAAGTTGATCAAACAACTGTGAGGTGTCAGCATTGCGGTCTTCCGCTCTTTGCCAAAATTCCCTGCTATCAGTTCCCTGAAAAACTACACCATCCTTCTGAGATTGGTGGATGAAGATGCCATTGCGTTTTTGCAGTACCTGGTCAGGGCTCATGGGAATGGCCATGTCGATGTCCCACATGTCCCACTCTGCCCATGCGCCACGGTAAAGCCAAAGATTACAATTGGCGACTGATTCATCACCTTCTGCTTTTAGCCGTTGAAGTGCTGCATACATTACATCAAAGCAAACCTTGTGGGTGCCATGAGGATCAGCAAAATCTCCAGCAGCAAAAATTTGGTGAGGCTTGATCTGACGAATCAAATCCATGTGTATTTGAATGTCTGCTTCAGTTGGGGGATTCTTTTCAATCAATCCTGTTTCATAGAAGGGCAGGTTCATGAAATGCATGTTCTCATCTTTAACTCCCACATACCTGCAGGTTGCCCTTGCTTCGGTTCTGCGAATCATGCCCTTGATGCTCCTGATTTCTGGGGTGTCTTTTTGGTACTGTGTTTTTGTTTTGATGAATCCTGCAGCATCTTTCCAGATATTGCCAGCCCTACTCTTGTCAATTTCAAAATAGCTGTCAAATTCAACAGCAAAGTCGATTTGGCGCATCACAAACTCATCACTCACTGCAATGTTTCCAGAGGTTTGGTAGCCAACATGGACATCATGTCCCTGTTGAACCAAGCGCATAAAAGTACCTCCCATGGAAATGATGTCATCGTCTGGGTGAGGGGAGAAGATGATGACCCTTTTTGAAGCGGGATACCTTCTTTCAGGATGTCTGGGGACATCTTCCATCGGCTTGCCGCCTGGCCAACCTGTAATGGTATCCCTCAGCCCGTTGAATACGCGCAGGTTCACTTCTGAAACAGGACCGTGTCTTTCGATGAGATCAGCCAGCCCTTCGTTCAAATAATCTTCCCTGGTCAGCATCAGCAAGGGTTTTCCCAAAGCAATGGCCATGCTGCAGACGGCTTTTCGGATGATTTTTTCTGTCCAGTCTATCTGGCCTGCAAGCCAGGGCGCCTTGAACCTGGTGAGCTCCTGAGAGGAGGCTTCATCCAG
>JACCDM010512442.1_pt1 | contig 10120 bp, 11 predicted proteins | sample 7445851 | NCBI WGS metagenome assembly JACCDM01 (sample SAMN15323438, study PRJNA562643) | freshwater metagenome | isolation source: river surface water | place: USA:Blue River Watershed | collected 2017-08-16
AAGAATGCAATAGCGAGAAGAGTTATGGTTCCTAGGACAGGTCCGCTTGCAAGGCCGCCCTTTGCGGCGCCAGCAAGATTAAATCCAATGACCATAACGATCGTTCCTGTTACAACAGGAGGTAGTAACCAATCAATCCAGCCAGTACCAACCATTTTGGCAACTAGACCAACCAGCGCTAAGAGAACGCCGGTAGCCACAACGCCACCGAGCGCTGCTGCCATGCTCTCTTTATTTACAGCAGCTGCGATTGGCGCTAAAAATGCAAAGGAAGAACCGAGGTAGCTCGGCAATTTGTTCTGAGTAATAATGAGGAATAGAATCGTGCCGATACCGGAGAAGAAGAGAGTGGTCGTTGGTGGAAGCCCGGTAAGGACTGGGACCAAGAAGGTTGCGCCGAACATAGCGGCGATGTGCTGAAGACCTACGCCGATAGTGCGAGGCCAGCTAAGACGTTCGTCGGTGGAGACAACTTCTCCGGGGGCGATGCTGGTGCCATTTCCGTGGAGTTTCCATGAGAGAAGACTCATGTAAAGGATCCTCTTTTCTAGCCGCCCACAATCTCTAGAGGGTGTAAATCGGGCGCGCTAGATGAAGAGGGTAGAACTGGCTTCCCGTTACTCGAGGGTAGGCGCGCCCAAAGCTGCTTTAAATCTCTACCGTGAGAAATTCACTTACCGATTGTTGTGCGTAAATGGCCGACTGCGAGCTCAGTGCAATCGCTGCAGCTGCTTCGGCCATTTTCTTAGTTAGCACTTGGGATATTGCGACCAGATCCAATACGGCGCCAGCGCCGGCACTTAATGAATCAACTCCTAAGCCAGTCAGCACCGCGGCAAGAACTGGATCAGATGCCGCTTCTCCGCATACGCCGACTTTAATCCCATGAGATTTCGCGAGAGAGCATATTCGAGCGATAGTTTGAAGAAATACTGGTTGCCAAGGATTTAGTAAATGCGCGACGACTGAGTTTTGACGATCTGCGGCAAACAAATATTGCGAGAGATCATTTGTTCCAATTGATAGAAAAGTGATGCTTTCGGGCAGATTCAAGATGTCTTCAATAATCGAAGGCACTTCAACCATGATGCCAATTGAATCAAGACCTAATTCGACTGCTAAATTTGAAAAGACGACAGCCTCTTCCGCGCTCGCAATCATGGGCGCCATAACTGAAATCTTACGACTTGGGTAGATGGAAGCAGTTTGCTTTATGGCCAATAATTGATTTCTAAAGAAGTCTGGTCGTATCCAAGAGACTCTTTGGCCCCTCACTCCCAAGGCAGGATTCTCTTCTTTTCCTAAATTTAAGAACGGTATCGGCTTATCTGTTCCTGCATCAAGGGTTCGGAAAATCACCTCTCCATCTGGGCAACGTGAAACTAAGTTGGAATAGATTTGTACCTGCTCCTCGAACGTCGGCTCAGCTGTTGCATCTAGAAAAAGTAATTCAGTTCTTAGTAATCCAACTCCGAGAGCCTTCGAAGACTTTACGTGTTCTGCATCCTGAAAGGAGCCAACATTGCCAAGTGGGCGAAACGCCAGTGTGTCCTGTTTAGGATGATTTGCCCACCACGGTGCTACATGCGCTATCTCTATCTTTCCCAAGTAAACGGAATTCTTAGCTGGGTCGAGGGTTATCATTTGTTTTGATTTGAGCTTTGAGATATCCCCACAACCGACCACCGCCGGAATTCGTAACTGCCTGCACACAATCGCAGTATGGGAAGTGGGACCACCGTCTCTGGTGACAACGCCCTTGATCGCCGGTGTGAATTTGGAAGTTTCTAAAGGACTTAAGTCATTTGAGACGACTATCCATTCTCCATCTATTGGAAATTTCACATCGTAAGATTGACCAATTGCAGCACTGATTAATCTGGCGCCAATTTCGTTCAAATCTGAGATACGTGCTTCAAACTCAACGCTACCGCCCACTAAAAGTGAAGCAAATTCGTTTATAGCGGAATCGATCGCATCCACAAGAGTGTGTCCAGAATCTATGGCATCAGAAATTGCGGAGTAAAGCTCAGGATCAGAAATTAGTGAGAGTTGGGCGGTCAAAATTTCAGTCAAAGTTGAATCTTTAGCATTAAAAATGGAGTCCTTGAATTCCATCTCAACCACTTCTATTGCCTGTTTCAGTCTAGCGATAGATTCCGTTGGAGATAGTTTTCCAATTAATTTACGTGGATCTGAGAGATTGCGATCGATCAGAAAAATCTCTCCACTTACTGGTTGATTTCCAACGCCGTAACCTTTCAAATCAACCATAACTAATTTTGAATGCAGGCTTCTAATTTGTCCAATAACATTCTTGCGCCTAGTTCATCGGAAGTTTCACAAACAACGATGATGGACTCTCCCTGTTGGATTTTAAGCGTTAGAAGTCGCAAGGGACTTGCTGCATTTACTAGATTGGCCTCAGTACGACCCACCTTTACGGGATAGCCAGCAGATTTGGCAACTTCGGAAAATTGTGCGGCTGGCCGGGCATGAAGTCCTACTGGAGACTTGACCTCCATTTTTCTGGTAATCATGTTACGGATTCACCACAACTTTTATTGCAGTCCCACTCAATACTGCATCGATTGCATCCGCCACTCGATCTAACGGGACTCTGTGGGTTATCAAGTCAGATACTCGAACTTTCCCACTCGAAATCATCTCTAAGGCTTCAAGATTTTGGGTTGGACTAGAACCATTGGCTCCGAAGAGAGTAACTTCTTTGTAGTGAACTATATTCGCATCACAATTAATTAGCGGTTGATCTTTCGGTAATCCACCAAAAAAACTTACGCGACCACCTGGGGCGACAATGGATATCGCAAGTTCTTGAGCCGCACCAGAAGGAGCAGCAGTAATTACAACAGAGGGTCCTCGACCATTAGTTAATGTCTTTATGACTTGAGCAAGGTCTTCATGTTCCATATCTATTGAGGCATCTGGTTTGACTTTCTCAGATGAGAGCGCGAGACGACCTCCATTAATGTCAGCGAGAAAAACTTTTTCTGCACCGAGCGCGCGGGCGAGGCGAACATGGAGGCAGCCAATCGGTCCTGCGCCCATTACAAGGACGGAATCCCCCTTAGATACTCCAACAATCTTTTGAGAATTAAGCACGCAAGCCAAAGGCTCTGTTACTGCGGCCTCATCAAAAGAAACATTCTCGGGAATTCTATTTACGCCGTTTACGCGAATCACTTCCCAAGGTATCACCATGTACTCAGCAAAACCGCCTGCAAATTGGTACCCCATACTTAACTGGTTTTCGCAGATTGTCATACGGTGCGATTTACAGAGCCAGCAATCACCACACGGAATTGCAGCAATCACTTGTACTCTCGCGCCCAATTCAAATCCGCTGATTTGACTGCCAAGTTCCACAACTTCCCCTGAAATCTCATGCCCTATGACTTGAGGTGGCTTGAGACGGGGATGGCCGTGCTTAAAAATCTTCGCATCGGTGCCGCACGTTGCACACGTCTTAACCTTAATCAGAATCTCTTTTGGGCCAGGAGTCGGCTTAGGGACATCAATGACTGAAAGATTGCCAGGTCCTTCAAAGCGCGCTACTTTCACAATCCAACCTCTCCGTTTGAAAGCCTATTCTAGCTAGGCAAAAGTATCTTGATTATTTCTTCTTTATCGACTGATTGATTTAATCTCTGCAGTTGAATCTCGTCGATCAAAACTTCTGCAAGGTTACCAAGGATTTCTCCATGTTCGTCTTCACGAGCGGCTATTCCTATGCAAATAGTTGCCATTTCGTCACCCCAGGGGATTGGCTCATTAAACCGAATGAAGACAAGTTGTCCGAAGTTTACGAGTGAACGAGCCTCATCTGTTCCGTGTGGAATCGAGACTCCACTTCCCATGTATGAAGAGAAAATTTTCTCTCGCTCTTGCATGGCGGACAGATAGCCAATTTGCACAGCTCCCAAATCAAACAGAGCCTTACCACAAAGTGCTACTGCCTCTTCTTTAGTCGAGGCAGTAGCACTTAAGTGGATACCTTCTATCGATAGCAATGGTTTAACCATCCGAGATAGTTGAACCATCCTTAATCGCTTGAACTACTGATGCGATGGCGGGGTCACCCAAGAACATGTCAAATGGAATTACCACCTTTTCGGGCACCGTTTGTTTTGCTCGTCCTGAGAGCCCACGGTGGCACAGAACGAGATCTGCGCCCGAACTTGCCAATTGATTTACAGGCGAATGAGTTGCTTTGATGCCTAGAGTCTTCAACTGTTTGGCGATCATGTTTGCAACCATAACGCTTGAGCCCATGCCTGCTTCGCAAGCAATTACAACAAGCTTCACATCAGAGCCAGAAATACTCGCCATACTAACTATTCTTGAGCGAGTCTTTACGTGCAATAGCTGCATCTAGATCGGCTTGATCTAGAGATTTATCAGATTTCAGTAACAGCCATCCCACCAAGAAGGAGACTGCTGCTGATGCCGCTATAGCGAGAAGCACTTTAAATGTGTAGCCCTGTGGCGTAACCACGAGGTAGGCGAAGATAGATCCCGGTGACGGAGTTGCAGTCAATCCGTTATCTAGAGCTACGTTCACAAATACTCCGGTAGCACCTCCAGCGATTGCAGCAAGAATCATTCTTGGCTTCATGAGAATGTATGGGAAGTAAATCTCGTGAATTCCACCAAGGAAATGAATAATTACTGCTCCAGGTACTGAGCCGCGAATCAAACGGGGTCCAGCTACCCAAAACGCAAGCAACACTCCAAGTCCAGGTCCAGGGTTGGTCTCAAGCATAAAGAGAATGGATCGACCCGTCTCTTGTGCTTCGGCGACACCCAGAGGTCCAAGGACTCCATGGTTGATGGCATTGTTCAAAAATAGAACTTTTGCTGGCTCAATTATGAGCGAGGCAAGAGGAAGAAGTCCATTGTCAACTAGAGACTGAATTGCATTGCCTAGTACGTCGCTAATTGATTTAACGACTGGACCGATTCCTAGGTAACCCAACATCGCCATGAGAAGACCGCTGATGCCGAGAGAGAAATTACTAATGAGCATTTCAAATCCGACGGGAACCTTCGGATCTAGTACTGCATCGATTTTCTTTAGAACCCAAGCCGCTAGTGGACCCATGATCATGGCGCCCAAGAACATAGGGATATCAGTACCAACGATGACGCCGACAGTCGCAACCGCACCAATTACTGCTCCGCGATGGCCATGAACCATTCGCCCGCCCGTGAAGGCGATAAGAATTGGTAGCAGGTTGATAATCATCGGACCTACCATCTTTGCGAAATCTTCATTCGGGATCCAGCCAGTTGGAATGAAGAGAGCGGTTAACAAGCCCCAGGCGATAAATGCTCCGATGTTCGGAATCACCATGCCAGCGAGATTGCCACCCACTTTTTGTAGGGTCGCGCGCCAACCCGAATGGGTAGTAGCGCTACCTATGTAGTTTGTCATGCAGTTTCCTCCCTTTTCGAAAAGAGATACGGGAATTTCCCGTATTCATATCCCCATTTGAGGGACATGAATTCTGATTTCCTCTCATACATGAGAGCTCTCTGCTTGCAACAAATTCCTTAATCTTCCATTGCCAATAATTCGCTTCACCGTCATTTCTTGAACGGATACATCTAGATGAAGTCCATGATTTGAGATTATTGCTTCGGCCCATGCAGTTCCACAAGCAAGTGCAAATTCCAAACCTTTGTTGAATGAACCAATAAATCCAGCTAACAAGGCATCGCCCGCGCCAACTGTGTTTTGGACGTTTAGCTCAGCGGGTTTGACGTGTATCAAAGAGTCGCTTGAACAATAGATGCTGCCCGCACTACCAAGGCTTAGGAGCACCGTCTCTGGGCCGAGATTTCTCAATTCTTGGGCAGCTAACTGCGCATCAGCCAAGTCGCGAATTGGAAATTTCAATATCTCCTCTGCTTCATCCCGATTTGGTTTGATCAAGAAAGGTGAAGCCTCTAGTACTTCTCTAAGCGCTGCGCCACTTGAGTCAACGACGATACGAGTTCGTTTTCTATTCTCTCTAACGAGATCTGCCAGCCATGTAGCGGGCGTCGACTCAGGAAGCGACCCACCAATCACTGCGAACTCGCTCTTCTTTGCCTGTGCGTGAAATGCATCAGAGATTTTGGTCAATTCTTTCTTTGACCAAGCCTTGGTCGCTGCATTTATCTTGGTCGTTTTGTAGTCATGAAGAAGAGTGAGGTTAAAGCGCACGCCCGATTCAATTTCGATTGGTTTGATAGGAATCTTGTCAATAGCTGCGCTTGCCAAGAAACTGCCACTCTCCAATTCATTTATGGGAACTAGGGCAGTTGTTGCGACCCCCATCCGAACTAATACGCGTGAGACATTGACGCCTTTTCCGCCAGCTCGCTGTCCGAAATAGGTAACTCTATTTACTGCACCAATTTGTAAACTAGGCAATTGATACTCTAAATCCAAGGATGGACTGGGAGTTAGAGTGGTAATCATGCCAACACCACTTCGACTTCTGCATTGCGAAAAGCATCAACCTGATCTATGGGTGCAGCTATGTCGGTCACAATTCGGTCAATTTGGGATGCCGATGCAAAGCTTGATGTGAAAATCTGCGAAAATTTCGAATGATCTGTTAGAACTATTGATTCCTGCGAATTCTCAATCATTACTCTTTTTACTTCCGCTTCATCAATGTCTGGTGTAGTTAAACCCACCCGTGCATCAATTCCATTTGTTCCTATAAAGCACACTGACGCGTGCAAGCTCGAAACCATATTTAATGCATGAGTTCCAACGGCACTCAACGTAACTGGTCGAATTCTTCCACCCAGCAGAACTACATTCGTATCCGTTTCGCCGATAGCTAATGAGAGAATAAGGCTGTTGGTTACAACTGTGAGCCCTGAGCGATTACGCAAAAAAGGAGCAAGTAACTCTGTAGTTGTTCCGGCATCAACGATGACTGTTCCAGATTTAGGAATATATGTGGCAGCAACTTCAACAATGCGCTTTTTAACCTCGTGATTTTGACTTCTTCTTACTTCGACGGAGAGTTCAGATTGAATTCGATCAATCAAGATTCCTCCGCCATGAACACGGCGTACGATTCCTTGGCGTTGCAACAGCTCTAAGTCACGGCGGATTGTCTCTACGGCGACCCCGAAACGGTGAGCTGCATTTAGGGCATCGATTTTTCCAACTTCTCTTCCCCAAGCCACCAACTCGAGTCGTCTTTCAGCGGCCAACCGACCCACAAAGTCCTCGCATTTCGCCTGTTTTTGCCTGAATTAGAGGTATTAAACACCAATTCGGGCATAAAACCACATTGTTGCTCAGGGACTCGCTAGAGAGTTTTAAGGCAAAGATCAAAAAGTTCCATTACTATCGGTTCGATATATCGAATAGATATAACCATACGGAATAGAGAGCAAGGGGAGTTTGATGAGATCTCGCGCGGACTCTCTGGAATTCGCACTCCTAGGCTTGCTCGCCAAGGACTCTCTTCATGGTTATGAGCTCAGAAAGAGATTGACCTCGATTTTTGGCCCCTTCCGAGCCCTCTCGTTCTCGGTTCTCTATCCGCAACTCCGCCGAATGATGCTTGCTGGCTTGATACTCCAGAACGAAGTCGCAAAGGGCGGAAAGTCAAAGCGCACGAGGATTGTCTACTCCATCACGGATCGTGGGTTAGCAAAGTTCGACGAGTTAACTGAGCGCGCGACTCCTAGCTCTTGGGAAGACGAGAACTTCGAAGTACATGTTGCATTTTTCAGTCCTACATCGAGAAAGAACCGAATAAGAATTCTTGAGGGGCGGCTAAACCGACTTCAAGAACGAGCCGACATTCTCCGAAGAGATCTCGAACGCTCGGCAGTTGGTCTTGATAAGTACTTAGTCGAGTGGCGTCGCCATTCGCTCGAGACTGCTGAGCGAGAAATCGCTTGGCTCGAAGAGATGATCAAATCTGAAAGGAAGAACTAGGTGAGCAATAAAGAGATTCGGGTAGCGATTGTCGGAGTCGGCAACTGCGCCAACTCCCTCATCCAAGGCGTCGAGTACTACAAGAACGCCCCCGTCGAACAGGAAATCCCAGGTTTGATGAATGTGGTCGTCGGTGGCTATCACGTAAGAGATGTGAAGTTTGTAGCTGCATTTGATGTAGATGCGAAGAAGGTTGGTAAGGACCTAGTCGATGCGATGTGGGCGAGCGAGAACAACACAATCAAATTCTGCGATGTTCCAAAGAGCGGTATCACAGTGCAAAAGGGCAACACCCTTGATGGACTCGGTCGCTACTACCGAGAGACCATTACTGAATCCAACGAACCGGCTGTTGATGTAGTTGCTGCGCTGAAGGCAGCCAAAGTCGATGTTCTGGTCTGCTATCTCCCAGTTGGATCTGAAGAAGCCACCAAGTTCTACGCCCAGTGCGCATTAGATGCCGGGTGTGCTTTCGTAAATGCCCTTCCGGTTTTTATAGCCTCAACTCCCGAGTGGGCCGATAAGTTTAAGAAAGCTGGACTTCCAATCGTTGGCGATGACATCAAGTCCCAAGTTGGCGCAACCATTACCCACCGTGTGATGGCAAAACTATTCCAAGATCGAGGAGTTAAGGTCGACCGCACCTATCAGTTAAATGTGGGTGGAAATATGGACTTCAAGAACATGTTAGAGCGGGATCGCCTTGAGTCCAAGAAGATCTCCAAAACTCAATCGGTCACATCACAACTTGACTATGACATGGGCGCCGGAAATGTTCACATCGGACCATCAGATTACGTCCAATGGCTAGATGATCGAAAGTGGGCCTTCGTCCGATTAGAAGGGCGCGCATTTGGAGATGTGCCACTCACGATCGAATACAAGCTTGAAGTTTGGGATTCACCAAACTCGGCTGGTGTAATTATTGACGCAGTTCGTTGCGCGAAATTGGCGCTAGATCGCAAGATTGGCGGCCCATTACTCTCTCCATCTAGTTACTTCATGAAATCACCCCCCGAGCAATACACAGACGAAGAGGCTCTTAATCGCACCCAGGAGTTCATCGAAGGGAATCGCGAGCGCTAAATCAATTCATACATAACCCCCGTGGCAGCTGCCATGGGGGCTTTCTTTTTGTTACTTCCTTACTGGAGAGTAGGCTCGCGGGGTGAGCGAGATTCTCTCGAAAATTGAAGAACAGATCCTGACTCTTACGTTAAATCGCCCCGAGAAACAGAACGCGATAACACGTGAGATGTACCAGACTCTTGCAAACGCAATCAACGAAGCCAATGGCGATTTTGCTGTGCGCGCAGTCGTAATCACAAGCTCTTCCAAACACTTCACCGCTGGCAACGACCTCTTTGATTTCCTAAATGCTCCACCGCTCGAAGAGGGCTCTCCAGTTATGAATTTTCTAGCCGCAATTCATAATCTCTCTAAGCCGCTTCTCGCTGCTGTATCAGGAAATGCGGTTGGTATCGGTACCACGATGCTTTTTCATTGCGATGTCGTTATTGCTGCGCCAAGTACGAACTTCTCAATGCCCTTTGTGACTCTTGGACTAGTTCCCGAAGCCGGCTCATCCCTCCTCTTCCCACGACTCGTGGGCTACCAGCGAGCGAGCAAGATATTTCTTACCGGAGAACCTTTCGGTCCAAGTGAAGCTCTCTCGATGGGATTGATTGCTGAGATTGCAGAAAATCCATTAGAGGTTGCACGAGAGATTGCGTTGAAAATTGCGGCACAACCACCAAATGCAGTCATACAAACTAAAGCTCTTTTAAAGAGCGAGCTCCATGACAAAGTCGCTGCGGTCATGAGCGCTGAAGGTGAGTTATTCCAAATGGCGCTCCAATCGGATGAAGCTCGGGAAGCATTTATGAATTTTCTGGCCAAAAAAGGCAAGTAGACAAGGGGCAAATTCATGTCACTCAAGGGTAAGAAGATCTTTATTACCGGCGGTTCTCGCGGTATCGGGCTTGCGATAGCTCTTCGAGCGGCGCAAGATGGTGCTCAAATTGCAATTGCAGCTAAGACAGCAGATCCTCACCCGAAACTTCCAGGAACTATTTTTTCGGCTGCTGAAGAGATAAAAGCGGCCGGGGGAGAAGCTCTACCAATCCAATGCGATATCCGCGATGA
>JACCDM010039548.1_pt1 | contig 10118 bp, 9 predicted proteins | sample 7445851 | NCBI WGS metagenome assembly JACCDM01 (sample SAMN15323438, study PRJNA562643) | freshwater metagenome | isolation source: river surface water | place: USA:Blue River Watershed | collected 2017-08-16
CTCAGCTACATGAAGAACTCATCGCTTATGTGTATCACCCAACGCGCGTTGGCAAGTGGATGCATGAACATGGCACTGAGAGTGGATACTTAGAGTAGCATGCATACTTGTATCTTTTTTTGTCACAAAAAAATTGATACAGATATTAGTAGATATACGAGTATCGTCACTAAAGTTGTTACAAATATGCCTGCTATCTACAAACTACGCGAATGGGTTCAAACTAAGTTTGATAAACTACTTAGACTGAAATATTCTCCAGCAACATATGATAACTTATCATGTACAGAGATGAATAATAAGTGGGATGTGCTTCATATGGTCATGGCGAAATGGTCAGATATACCATCAGAAACTTTAATTCAGCGTGCGATTGATGTATATCATATAGATATAAGCATTCTAATTGCAAATCTATTTTGGGAGAATTTCTCTTGCAACCCAAATGCGATTCACTTGTTGGAAGCTAACCCAGATAAGATTCATTGGAAGAACTTGAATTTGAACCCAAATGCTATTCACTTGTTGGAAGCAAACCAAGATAAGATTATTTGGGGTCGAATATCTAGCAACCCAAATGCTATTCATTTGTTGGAGGCTAATCAAGATAAGATTTATTGGAGGGCGCTATCCGGTGTCCCAAATGCTATTCACGCATTGGAAGCGAACCAAGATAAGATTAATTGGCTTCGGTTATCCGGTAACCCAGCTGCCATACGCTTATTGGAAGCTAACCAAGATAAGATTGATTGGAGAGAATTGTCTCGTAACCCAAATGCTATTGCACTATTGGAAGCCAATATGGATAAGATTGATTGGTACTGCTTATCTAAAAATCCGAATGCGATTCACTTGTTGGAAGCGAACCAAGATAAGATTGATTGGGGAGCGCTATCTGAAAATCCAAATGTTACTTACTTGTTCGAAGTTAATCAAGACAAGATTGATTGGTTTAAATTATCTGCTAATCCAAATGCGATTCACTTGTTGGAAGCTAACCAAGATAAGATTCATTGGGTACATCTTTCTTGTAATCCTTCTATCTTTATCCTTGACTACAATGCTATGAAACAAGCTACTACTCAGCTACATGAAGAACTCATCGCTTATGTGTATCACCCAACGCGCGTTGCCAAATGGATGCACAAATATGGAACTGAAAGAGAGTATTTGGGGTAACATACATACTTGTATCTTTTTTTGTTATTATTCAGCGGCTATCTCGCAATCTTACAAGCGTAAAATTGCAATAGACCTTATAAATATATACCGAGGTTATCTCTACCATGTATGCTAATAAAGAAATCAAATATGTTCCCCATAGCTGGGTTCCAATTGAAAAACTTATCTGGCAAGGTCTTTCTTATAATCCAAATGCGATTCACTTGTTGGAATCTAATCTAGACAATATTGATTGGAGGCGGTTATCTGCTAATCCAAATGCGATACGTTTGTTGGAAGCTAACCTAGATAAGATTGATTGGTACCAGTTATCGCGTAATCCAAATGCTATCCATTTGATGGAAGCCTATCCAAGAAAGATAAACCGGTACACATTATGTGAGAATCCAAATACGATTCATTTGCTACCAAAAAAGATAAAATGGCGGCGGTTATCTTATAACCCAAATGCGATTCACTTATTGGAAGCTAACCAAGATAAGATCTTTTGGGAAGAATTATCTTTTAACCCGAATGCGATTCATTTATTGGAATCTAATCAAGATAAGATTGTTTGGTGGGCGTTATCTAGTAACCCAAATGCGATTCGCTTATTGGAAGCTAATCAACATAAGATTCATTGGCCGGCGTTATCTAACAACCCAAATGCTATACACTTGTTGGAAGCTAACCAAGATAAGATTCGTTGGAATATGTTATCTAGGAACCCAAATGCTATTCACTTATTGGAAGCTAATCAAGATAAGATCAATTGGTTTTTCTTATCTAGGAACCCAAATGCTATTCACTTGTTGGAAGCTAATCAAGATAAGATTGATTGGAATCAGATATCTATGAATCCTTCTATCTTTACTATAGATTATAAATATATAATGCAAGTTAATGCTCAGTTACATGAAGATCTCATCGCTTATGTGTATCACCCAATACGAATCGCTAAATGGATGCATGAATATGGCACTGATAGTGAGTACTTGGAGTAGCAGCTTGTATGTATCTTTTTTTTGTTACAAAAAAATTGACAGCAACACGAGTAGATATACGCGTGTGACTGCTAAAGTTGTTACAAATATGCCTGCTATCTATAAGCCACGCGAATGGGTTCAAGCCAAGATTGATGAACTATTAAGATTGAACTATTCTCAAGCAGCATATGATAATTTATCACGTACAGAGCTCGGTGATATATGGGATGTGTTTGATACAGTAACGGTTCAATGGTCAGATCTTCCATTAGGAAGTATGATTCAGCGTACGCTTGATGAATATGATATGGATATAAGCATTCTAATTGCAAAACTATTTTGGGAGAATATCTCTAGCAACCCAAATGCGATTCACTTGTTAGAAGCTAACATGGATAAGATTAATTGGAAAGAACTATCTCGTAACTCATCTGCAATACACTTGTTGGAGGCTAATCAAGACAAGATTCATTGGGGAGAACTATCTAGAAACCCAGCAGCGATTCACTTGTTGGAAGCTAATCCTGATAAGATTGATTGGTGGTACTTATCTAGCAACCCAAATGCTATTCACTTGTTGGAAGCTAATCAAGATAAAATTACATGGTTCTTCTTATCTGAGAATCCAAATGCGATCCACTTATTGGAAGCTAATCAGGATGAGATTGATTGGACTTGGTTATCTAGCAACCCAAATGCTATTCACTTGTTGGAAGCTAACCAAGATAAGATCTTTTGGGAAGAATTATCTAGTAACCCAAATGCGATTCACTTGTTGGAAGCTAACCCAGATAAGATTGATTGGAAGGTGTTATCTCTGAACCCAAACGCGATTCATTTGTTGGAAGCTAACCCAGATAAGATTGATTGGATAGAGATAATTATCAATCCATCCATCTTTATACTCGACTATGATGCTATGAAGCAAGCTACTGCTCAACTACATGAAGAACTCATCGCTTATGTGTATCACCCAACGCGCGTTGGAATATGGGTGCATAAATATGGAACTGATAGTGAATACTTGGAATAGAAGCTTATATGTATCTTTTTTTGTAACAAAAAATTGACATAAACATGGATAAATATAATCATTATTATGCCTGCTATCTACAAATTACATGAATGGATCCCCGATAGGTGGGATTGTTTTATCGTGTTACCTGGTAACCACCCAGTTGCATATCACTCATTAGAATCTACCCAAAATATGATCATGTGGTACCAATTATCTGGTAACTCAAATGCGATTCACTTGTTGGGAGCCAATCAAGACAAAATTAATTGGACCGCATTATCAAACAATCCTAATGCGATTCACTTGTTGGAAGCTAACCCAGATAAGATTCATTGGATTATGTTATCTGGTAACCCAAATGCGATTCACTTGTTGGAAGCCAATCAAGATAAGATCGATTGGTATGAATTATCTATGAATCCAAATGCGATGCACTTATTGGAAGCTAATCAAGATAAAATCGATTGGGATGAATTATCTATAAATCCAAATGCAATTCACTTGTTAGAAGCTAACCAAGATAAGATTGATTGGTGGTACTTATCTAAAAATCCAAATGCGATTCACTTGTTGGAAGCTAATCAAGATAAGATAGATTGGAATCAATTATCTGGTAACCCAAATGCGATTCACTTGTTGGAAGCTAACCAAAGTAAGATTAATTGGTCGCATCTCTCTGGTAATCCAAATGCGATTCACTTGTTGGAAGCTAATCAAAGCAAGATTAATTGGTTGCATATCTCTGATAATCCAAATGCGATTCACTTGTTGGAAGCTAACCAAAGCAAGATTAATTGGATGCATCTATCTAAAAACCCGTCTATTTTTATCCTTGACTATGATGCTATCAAACAAGCTACTGCTCAGCTACATGAAGAACTTATGGCTTATGTGTATCATCCAACACGCGTTGCCAAATGGATGCATGAATATGGTACTGATAGTGAGTATTTGGAGTAGAAGCTTATATGTATCTTTTTTTGTGACAAAAAATTGATAATTTTATTGGTTAATACCTGAAGCGAGTACTTGACCAATGCCAGTTGGTTCTAATCAACTTGCATAGATACTTCAGTGTATCTTTTTTTATGCATCATTTTAGTATCTCAAAACATCCGAATACATTCAAAATTGACAATAGTGTAAATTAGTATAATAGTACACGTTGAAATGCCAAGATTCGAATATCAATTATTACATTGGGTGCCGCCCTCTAAGCTGTCTAATATTTATCTTTGCAAAAATCCATACGCTATTGACTATATTTGTAGAAACATTAGATTGCCGCACATCGGTTGGCTTTCAGCTAATCCAAATGCGAGGCAACTTTTAATAAACAATTTTGATCAAATTAATTTCGAACAAGCATCTTCAAACCCTCAGATGGTAGATGTATTGGCTCAGCAATATCATAAGATTAATTGGGAGAAGCTTTCTGCGAACCCAAATGGGGTACATTTGTTGTTGCAATTTCCAGACAGAATCAATTGGCGTATGCTTTCAAGCAACCCCAATGCTATTCATGTATTAAAAGCGAACAGAGATAAGATTGATTGGAATCAAATCTCCGCTAATCCTAATGCTATTGATCTAATCAATGAAAATATCCAACTAACTGGATATAGATTGTTCCAAAACCCGTCGATTCAACACATCGACATTCCGCAAAAACGTTTGGACAATCTAAACTGCTTTGAAAGACAATATCTATTCGCTAACCCAAATGCTATGAAAATTATAAAAGAAAAGATGGAGGTAGTTGATTGGGATGCATTGTCTCTAAATACCCATCCAGAAGCTATTGATATTTTAATCAAAAATTATAAATACATTAATTGGACCAATCTATCCGCTAACCCAGCTGCCATCGAATTACTTAAAAATAATATTGATAAAATCGATTGGAGTACTCTATCCGCCAATCCAAGAATCTTTATATTAAAACAAGTGCCAGAAACGACCTGGGAAGATAGATGTGAAGATAGATGTGAAGATAGATGGGAAGGTGTATTTATTTGTATGTTTGCTTTTATGTTGGTATCACTGTTTATCATGGGCATGGTCGAGCAATCGAAAATAAATAAATAACTGCACCAATAAGCCGCAAAAGATTTGACAAAAATTGATTGATTTTTTTTACCTAAATACCTGAAACGCTTACTTTAACCGTTCAACTATCAAGGAGAGCAATCTCAGCGTACTACACGCAACCAAGGAAAACATGAGAATATTATTAAAGAAGCAATCTTGATTGAGCTCAATTCACATATTCTTACTGCGCTTAATCTCATCGATGAGACCGATTTCGCTACAGTCAAGGAGAATGGATACTTAAGCTACTAACGACTACAGATCATGCGTATTGGTATCTTTTTTTGTCACAAAAAATTGATAATTTTATTGGTTAATACCTGAAGCGAGTACTTGACCAATGAATAACTATCGATCTGCATCTGAGTTATACATTACCATTCCGCATGATAAGATCGATTGGTGTGTCTTAAGTGAGAATCCAAATGCGATACATCTCTTGGAAGCTAATCCAAATAAGATTTATTGGGATGCTTTATGTGAAAATCCAAACGCGATACATCTCTTGGAAGCCAACCCTGTCATGATAAATTGGGATCTTTTATCCGCGAATCCTAATGCGATGCACTTGTTGGAAGCCAACTTGGACAAGATTAATTGGAGAGAATTATCTTCCAACCCAAGCGCGATACATTTGTTGACAGAATATATTTGTTTCATTTATTGGCCCGAACTATCAATGAACCCAAATGCCATCCATCTATTGGAATACAATATGGACAAGATTGATTGGGATACTCTTTCGATCAACCCAAATGCCATACACTTGTTGGAAGAAAATGCTTGGTTGATCAACTGGAACTTACTGTCAATGAACCCAAATGCTATTCATCTATTGCAGACCAATAGCCATCTCATCAATTGGAACTTGCTATCTCGCAACCCAAATGCCATTCACTTGTTGGAAGCTAATCAAGATAAGATCAATTGGAGCTTACTATCAATGAACCCAAATGCGATTCGCTTGTTGGAAGCTAACATGGATAAGATTGATTGGAAATGTTTGTGCACCAATCCTAATGCCATATACATACTAACCATCAAGATGCCTACCTTCAGGTACATTGAAATGATCAACAAACAACACAATGAAATCGTTGAATCTTTGAAAGACAATAACCAACAATTGATGATGATGCATGTGAAGACTAGTAAAGTGTTACGCGTATTCGCTGATCGTATCATTTCTCTCTCCAAAAAAGTGCATGAATTGTCACAATCTCCCAACACCAAATGTTCTCCATGATATAATACCATGGATTCCGATGCATAGTATCTCTTTTTTTATCACAAATAATTGATTCAACTTTTCACAACAATATAACCACCATGAGCATCAAGAAAGCGTTACTTGATTGGATCCCAATTGAGAAACTTGATTGGGATACTCTTTCTGAGAATCCAAATGCTATTAACATCTTAGAGGCTAACCCTGGTAGGATCAGATGGAAATACTTCTCTGCTAATCCAAATGCCATACACTTATTAGAAGCCAACCCAAGTAAGATCAATTGGAATTATCTATCAATGAACCCAAATGCCATTCATTTGTTGGAAGCTAATATCAACAAGATCAATTGGCCAGTCTTGTCTAAGAACACTGGTGCCGTAAACTTACTCAAAATATATAGAAGAAGAATTGATTGGACTAAACTATCTACCAATGAGGCTGCTATTGATCTGTTGAAAGATTATCCTAACAACATTAATTGGGACCAGTTATGTGCAAATGCAAATGCGCTACCATTATTGATGCGAAATCTAACTAAGATCAATTGGTATTACTTATCAATGAACCCAAATGCTATTCACTTATTGGAAAATAATCCTGATGATATTAGTTGGGGCAACTTATCGGCTAACCCTAATGCCATTCAATTGTTGGAAGCTAACCAAGATAAAATCGAATGGAATTATCTATCAATGAACCCAAATGCCATTCACTTGTTGGAAGCCAACCAAGATAAGATCAACTGGTACTATCTCTCTAAGAACCCAGCCATCTTCAAAGACAAACTATATGATGAAGCTGATAGTAGCATCAGTGATGAAACTCATAACATCAGTAATGAGGCTACGAGTAGAAACGATTATGATGATAGTGATTATAGTGATGAAACAGATAGAAACTATTATGATGATGATAGTGATGATAGTGATGATGCTTAAATTAAATGTTGCTCTAATAGCATCTTTTTTTGGTAGTCTTTTATCTGTTTCGAGTAGCGCCGAACTAGAGTAGATAGGATCTTAAAATTGATTTTTTTTCAGATAACATAATCAACTATCATGCCATACGTTTATCTCATCAAACCAAATGCCTCTCAAGAGGCTAATCTCTACAAGATTGGAATGACCAATGGCAATAACAACCAGCAACGATTCAAAAGCTATGGCAATGATGCTGAATTGATATTATCTTGCAAGACAGACTATCCAAGAACTATTGAGACGAAACTAATTGAAGAGTTTGATTCTATGTTTGATAAAAAAGATCATACCAATGAGTACTACTACGTTGATATCTCGGAGAAACAAGTCAAACATTTATTCATGAGTATTGTTATGCAAGTCGAACAAGATGATATTCCAGAAGAATCTTCTATTCAAATGTTCTCAGATGAAATAGTTACCAATTTTGATGAAGCTATTGAATCAATTTCAGTTACTGCTGGTTCGATTAAGTTAATCAACTTCTTTGTGAATAAGATTGTGTATATCCATGAAGGAACGGGTTGCATAAATATTGCCAATGTACGTGAAATCTTCAATGATTTGGAAAGAATTGAGACCAAGAAGTTTGTTGGCAAATGGAATGAAAAAAGTACTACAAAAAGAATGGTTTCTCAATTAGCACAACGATTGAGTAAGCCTAAATCGGAAGTTTGGTTTACAATTAATACTGGAAAGAAAATTTATCATGGTACCTATGCTCATCCAGCTTTATTGAACAACTTCCTTGAATGGCTGCAGGAATCATATGCAGGTAAGTTGTCATTGGCTGTTCAACAATGGAATGCTAATATGAAATGATAATTCATATAAGATTCTTTTTTTTACTGAAACGGATAAAAGTTGCCTAAATAGAGTAGATAGAATGGTGCCACAAATGATATCGGAATTCCGATATCATTACTGAAACGGGTAAAAGTTGCCAAGCGTAAAATTGATGGATACCCATTAAAAATATACAAAGGTTTATTCCTACCATTGAGATGTCTGCTACCACTACCACTTTCGCCATCCCTACTTCCGACATTCAGGCTAAGCCCGAACACTTTACCAGTATTACCCATACTCTGTATGGGAATACTAAGATTTCTCGCCACGATGCTACTGGTAATTACTTCATTACTGGTATTGTCAAGAATTACAATGAAGAGAAGAAGGCTGATTATGAAAATCTTCGTTCTAAGTTACCAAGTCTTCGTGCTGAATTGGAAAAGGCAAAAGCCTCTGGTATTGATGATGATATTGCTATCGCTGAAGCCCAATTGAAAGATATCGAATCTCTTAAGAAACCAAAGGAAGTGGAAATTCATCAATGGTTAAGACTTGATGGTACTAAAAAGTTCTTAACTAATTTCAAGATTCGAAAAGGTTGTTCAACTGAACAAGTTGCTTTCAAAATCGATAGCGGTGATAAGGTATTCCATGGTACCTATGCGCATCGCTATGTGATGCATCACCTTCTCCATTGGATGGACCCAAATTATGCCATTGATGTAGCTGAATTATTAGATCGCTATCTTGTTGAGGAGACTGAGCGATACAAAGAACAAGCTGAAGAGGCAAAGGCAAATGAATTGAAAGCTAAGAAAAGATACAAGAAACTACATGAGAGATTCGATGAGCAATCTGAAAAGCTTGATAAACAAACCGAAATAATCAATGAACAATCAGTGAAGCTCGATACGTTACTTGACTATGCAAACAATCTTACTATCAGTACATGCTACTTGGTAGATAAGACTGAAGATCTACAGATTACTTCTGATTGCTCTCAAGAAAAGTTAGATGAAACACTTGAATATGTAAAGGAGAATCAAAGACTATTGAAGGAGAAGTCTTACAAGAGTACCATTGATCCAAAAGACAAGAAGCTTATTACTCACTTTGCTCTCTTGAAACCCAAATGCCCATCTGATACAAAGACTCTTATCATTCGAGCTCAGCATAAACATATTGTTAAGAAAATTAATGAGCTTGAGGATACTCATAATGTTCTAATTCCGATCACTTACAACGCTAACAGTATTACTCTCATGAACAATGCTAAAGATCTTTATAACAAAATGCGAGGTGCATATGTGAAAGAACATAACAAGAAAGTCAAGAAGCGTAATAATAAGTTGTTAACGGTGATTGAGCAGTATAACAATCAAATCATTCACCATAACCGAAAGTATCCTGATAACAAGAAAGATTTGCGTAACTATACTGAAGAGAAAGAACCAATACTGACGAATGAAACAATCAATAATGTTATCAAATTCAATACGACTAGTATCGTCTATCATGATAATCCATATATCTCATATGATGATGTGATTGATTGTATCATTCGTATGAATGAAGAAACGCAACGTGATCCTTCAGATGAGTATGATGAAGAAGATACCATTGAGACAATCGAGTGCGTTAAGGAATGTATTGAATCCGCTTCGACTGCAATCAAGAATCTCCCAATCGATACAGCTAAGGTTCGTAAAGGAATCAAGTAACGTATCGGTTGCATGGTTATATCTTTTTTTATTCAAGGTAGTACTACTTTTGTATGAACATCTCAGCCATAGATTATGACTCTATTTTTTTTTGAAAAAAAAAATGTCCCATAAATGTTTCACTTCCATAGTGAAGCA
>JACCDM011599299.1_pt1 | contig 10117 bp, 8 predicted proteins | sample 7445851 | NCBI WGS metagenome assembly JACCDM01 (sample SAMN15323438, study PRJNA562643) | freshwater metagenome | isolation source: river surface water | place: USA:Blue River Watershed | collected 2017-08-16
ACCGCCTGCTGCAGTAGCAAAGAAGCCACCATTACCGCCTTGACCAATACTTCCGGCAGATCCTGGTTGGCCACCACCCCATGGGGGGCCGCCGTTACCTCCTGCAGTTTGCGTACCGCCTCCACCACCGGTTCCTGTAAATGGGGAGCCTGTTCCAGTTTGGCCAGTAGCACAACCACCTTGGCCGCCTGTTGCTTGATAATTTGTTTGGCCCGAACCACCCGAACGGCCGCCGCCGCCACCTGCCACAACGATGCGGTTGTTCATGGCGTAAGGTGCAACGCGGATGTCTGATGCGCCACCACCGCCTTTGGATTCGTATTGTGTATTTGATGGGCTAGCATGTCCGTTTCCGCCGCCGTTCCAACCGCCTGTAGGGCCAGTTGGGTTACCGCCGACACGAATTTCCAAAACCTGACCAGGCGTAACGGCAATACTCGGGTGTTGCACGCGAGCACCATTACCTCCTTGGCCAGAGCCTACAAATGGAGTGGCCAAAACACCACCTCCTTTTGCACCGCGCACATCAACTTGAATAGAATATACGCAGGGCGGAACAGTCCATGTTTGGAGTGCACCTGTGTAGTTAAAGGTTACAGATTGTTGTGCCTGAGAAACGAATGTAGAGAGGGAGAATAAAGAGAAGATAATCTTCTTGAACATATGCTTGTAGGTTTTGTAGGTAGGCAAATTTAATTTAAATAATCTTGAATCAAGAACGTATTTCTTACCGAGAGGTTGCTTTTGGTTTGAAAAAAAGCAATGGTTCCGTAAAAGCTGCAACTGTTATTAGTTTCCGCGCTGCATTTGTTCTAGGCGCTGTTGGCGCTGCATCGGGTTTTCTCGGGTTTGTTCTTGTTTGTAAAGTTGGTAGCGTGTCGGTTGCAGGGTGCGTGGCCAAGAATTGTTATCGAGGTCGGTGTCGGCTGTTTCTAGGAACGGATCTAGTCTGAAAGAAACGACAGGTTGGTCAAATACAAAAACTTTGCTCACTTTTAGCTCCTCAATGCGCCAAATCTCTGCTGGTATACGCGTCACTTTTGTACTGCCATCGGCAAAGGTAGCCTCGATGATGAGGGGCATAACAAGTCCGCCAAAGTTTTCAAAAGTAAGTTCGTAGAGTTGTTTACCCGCATTGAGATAAGCCAGGTCTTCTGCGCTTGTTTTGGCTATAAAGCTTTCATAGGCTTTTTGATCGAGTGCATCTACGGCATATATGTTGCGTTTGGCATAAAAATCATCGATTTGTGGGTCGCGCTCGTTGACGGTTTGGCCAATTGCTGTTTGATTGCGCGTTACGCCAATATGGACATCTTTTTGCGCATCTTTAGATTCCAAAAATGCTTTTTCAAGAGCTGGGTTTTGGGTGTTGAGTTGAAACCATTTGACGTCTGTTAGGGCAATATCTACGTGGTCGGTCGAGTAAAACCAGCCGCGCCAAAACCAGTCGAGGTCAACAGCTGAGGCGTCTTCCATGGTACGGAAGAAGTCGGCAGGTGTCGGGTGCTTGAAAGCCCAGCGCTCACAGTAAGTTTTGAAGGCGTAGTCAAATAGTTCGCGGCCCATTACGGTTTCGCGCAAAATATTGAGCGCTGTAGCGGGTTTGCCATAGGCATTATTACCGAATTGCTTGATTGATTCAGAGTTGGTCATGATGGGGGAGATGCCACTTAGGTCGCCACGCATGTAGTCTGCGATCATGTATGCTGGGCCGCGGCGGCTTGGGTAGTCGCGTTCCCATTCTTGTTCGGTGAGGTATTGCACAAAAGTATTGAGGCCTTCATCCATCCAAGTCCACTGACGCTCGTCAGAGTTGATGATCATCGGGAAGAAGTTGTGCCCAACCTCATGGATGATCACGCCCCACATGCCGTATTTTTCACCTTCTGTATAAGTGCCATCTGCTTCGGGTCTGCCGCCGTTGAAGCAAATCATAGGGTATTCCATGCCAATCCATTTGGAATGCACAGAAATAGCTACCGGATAAGGATAATTGATGGTGTATTTAGAGTAAGTTTTAATGGTGTGCGCGACCAATTTGGTAGAATAGCGTTCCCAAAGCGGATTACCTTCTTTTGGATAGTAGCTCATGCACAAAATGTCTTTACCGCCAACCGTTTGCTTTTGGGCATCCCAAATGAACTTGCGGGAGCAGGCAAATGCGAAGTCTCGGACATTGGTGGCTTTGTATACCCAGGTTTTGTTTTTTGTGGCTTTGTTCTTTTCGGCAGCTTCGGCCTCGGCCTGCGTTACAATAATGACGGGGCTATCCGATTTCTTAGCCAACTCATAGCGCTTGCGTTGCTCTGCAGTCAGGATACCCGCATAGTTTTGGCATTCGCCCGTTGCTGCAACGATATGATCTGCGGGGACTGTGATGCTCACCTCGTAATCCCCAAAGGGAAGCGTAAACTCGCCGCGACCGAGGAATTGTTTGTTTTGCCAACCCGTGACGTCGTTGTAGACGCACATGCGCGGAAAAAACTGCGCAATTGTATAGAGGTAGTTTTGGTCCGTTTCGAAATATTCGTACCCAGAGCGGCCACCTACTTGCATGCGGTCGTTGATATTGTACCACCATTTGATTTGAAACGAAATATTCTGACCGGGCAGGAGTGGTTTAGCTAAATCAATGCGCATCATGGTTTTGTTGATGAAATATTTCATCGGCTGACCACTCATATTTGTAATGCGCTCAATTTTAAAACCTCCGTCGTAATAAAAATCGCGCTTGCGCAGATCGGCAACGCTCTTAAAGTTTTCCATCTTTTCGACCTCAATGACTTTGCTGTCCGCATTTTGATCGTAGATATTTTGGTCGAGTTGCAACCAAAGGTAGGCCAAAGGGTCAGGAGAATTGTTAGTGTACGTAATGGTCTCGACACCATCCAAGCGCTGTTTGGTATCGTCGAGCACGAGCGTCATTTTGTAATCGGCTTTTTGCTGATAATAGCCGTGGCCGGGTGCCCCTGATGCCGCACGGTAATTGTTGGGCGTTGGGAGCATTTGGTCGAGCTGGGCAAATTTGGTTTGGGCCAAAAACGCCGTGCTTGAAAGTGTCAAAAAAGCGATAAGTAATCTTTTCATGGTTTGAGGGGAATATTTTGTGCTGCTTTACCCGGAATAAAATTCAGGGTTTCTTTTTGATTTCGATAAATGAGGGTGAGCTTATTTTGTTGCCCCGAAAATGTTTCGAATAAGGCATCAAATTGCACCATCAATATGGTTGAGTAAGAAAGACCAAGTTGAGTCGGTAAGTAAATAAGCTTAGCAGGCGCTGAAATATAACATTCGATGGTGCCGTTGAGCGCTGGCGAGATACCTTCTAAGATAAATTGGGTATTACACATGGCATCAAAAGAATTGGAATCGATTGCACAACCGTATTGAATGCTTAAGTGTTGGTTGATGTATGCCTCTAATTCGCCACGTATGGGCGAACTTTCGTCGCTCAGTTCTAACTTGCCTAAACGTGAGCCTTTAGGATCGAGGGCTCTTTCGAGGTCGTGGGTTGTGAAGATGAGCGTGCCTTCAAATCTTTGATTCATTTCGTTGTAGGCCAACTCGGCATAGGCGAAATAAAATTCATGGGCCCAACTCTTAGAAAAACTAGAGCCAAATACGAGGAGTAGAAAAAATACCTTGCGCATGGCTACGAAAATACAAAAAGCAAACGAAATGCTTACCTTTAATGCATGAAACAAATGCTAATCTTTGCCAGCCTCTTCTTTTTGTCAAGTTGTTCAACGCTAGATCCGGATGCCTGTACCTGCGGGTCAGAATTAGCAAAACCAATAGCAGAACAAGATAGTGAAATCATGGACGCTTGTGCTCAAAAAGGAGCGTCAATGAAAGACAAAGACAAGGTGCGTTGGTTCAAGGAGGTCATGACCTGTGTGGAATAAAAAAGGAAAGTCCCGCCGTAGCGAGACTTTCAAACAAACAACAAACAATTCTTGCGTGCCCCATGTGGCATTAGTGCAAGAATACCTTCGTCCGTTGTCCGGATCATTCATGAGTTGAGCAGCTTAACGCAAGCGACGACGCAATGGTTACATTGACAGGTTAGAAATCCGTTTTTTTACTTTAATCCGGAAATATTGTCATTACAAAATGCAGGTAATCGGAAATATTGACAGGTACTTATGTGATGGTGTAGCATTTGCGTGCAATCTAGAAATGAAAATTCAAAGCACATGGATTTAAATCAATTCACCCACCGCGCTCAAGAAATATTGCAACAAGCGCAAAGTTTAGCGCTGGCCAACGGGCATCAAGCTATAGAGCCAGGGCATTTACTGGTCGTATTGCTCAGTCAAGCGCCAGATGTCATTGGCTATTTGCTCAAGAAAAATAATTTACAAGCTAGTGAAGTGCTCAAAGGCGCCATGGCTATTGTGCAATCCTTCCCGAAAGTTTCTGGAGATACACAGCCCTACGCCAGTTCAGATTTGCAATATTTATTGCGTACGGCTATGGCTGAAAAAGAAGCTTTTTCAGATCAATTTGTAGCGCTAGAAACCCTTTTTGTAGCGTTGTTAAAGGGTAAAGATCCGGCCGCTCGCTTTCTCAAAGACCTCAACTTAAAAGAAGACACCTTAAAAAATCAGATCATGGAACTTAGAAACGGACAAAAAGTACAAGATGCCCAACAAGATGCCAATTACCAATCTTTAGAAAAATATGCCAAGAACCTCAACGCGTTGGCCAAAGAGGGGAAGCTCGATCCAGTCATTGGTCGGGATGAGGAAATCAGAAGGGTTTTGCAAATTTTAACACGCCGCACCAAAAACAATCCCATCCTCATTGGTGAGCCTGGTGTAGGAAAAACTGCTATCGCAGAAGGTTTGGCTCACCGCATCATCTCCGGTGACGTACCTGAAAACCTCAAGTCAAAAACGGTTTATTCCCTTGATATGGGGTCTTTGATTGCTGGTGCAAAATACAAAGGCGAATTCGAAGAGCGCCTCAAAGCAGTGGTCAAGGAGGTTATTGCCGCTGAAGGAGAAATCATTTTATTCATCGACGAAATTCACACACTTGTGGGTGCTGGTGGCGGTGAGGGAGCTATGGATGCCGCCAATATTTTAAAGCCTGCACTGGCAAGAGGAGAACTGCGCGCAGTGGGTGCCACCACCCTAAACGAATACCAAAAGTACTTTGAAAAAGACAAAGCACTTGTGCGTCGCTTTCAGACGGTTGTCATAGACGAACCAAGTACCGAAGATGCCATCTCTATTTTGCGCGGCATCAAAGAAAAATACGAAAATCACCATAAAGTACTCATTAAAGATGCCGCTATCATTTCTGCCGTTGAGCTCTCTCAGCGCTATATCACCGATCGACATCTGCCAGACAAGGCCATCGACCTCATAGATGAAGCTGCTGCTAAATTGCGCATGGAAATCAATTCCAAACCCGAAGAACTAGACGAAGTAGAGCGCAAAATCATGCAGTTAGAAATCGAGAAAGCAGCCATTTTGCGCGAAGACGACCAAAAACGCTTGCAGCAAGTAGCCGAGGAACTCGCAAGGCTGCAAGAACAGCGCACAAGTTTGCAAAGCCGCTGGCAAGCAGAACGAGACCTCATCGAAGGTATTCAGCGCGCTAAAGAAGAAATAGAAGCCTTCAAATTTGAGGCAGATAGCGCCGAGCGCATGGGCGACTACGCAAAGGTTGCCGAGTTGCGCTACGGTAAAATCAAAGAAGCAGAAGCTGCATTGGAGCAAATGAAATTGACCCAACAGGCCATGGAAAATGAGGCTAAACTCATCAAAGAAGTGGTGGATGTAGCCGAAATCGCAGAGGTGGTTTCTAAATGGACGGGCATTCCAGTAGGTAAAATGCTTGAAAGTGAACTCGGAAAGCTTTTGCGCTTGGAAGAAGAACTACACAAGCGCGTGGTCGGTCAAGAAGAGGCCATTACCGCACTTTCAGATGCCATCCGCCGCAGTAGGGCCGGACTGCAAGACGCCAAGCGCCCGATTGGCTCCTTTATTTTCTTGGGTACCACCGGCGTAGGGAAGACGGAATTGGCTAAAGCGTTAGCTGCTTATTTATTCAACGACGAACAAGCCATGACGCGCATCGATATGAGCGAATACCAAGAAAAACACGCCGTCAGCAGACTCGTTGGTGCCCCTCCAGGCTACGTTGGTTACGAGGAAGGTGGGCAGCTTACAGAAGCTGTGCGCAGAAAACCGTACTCAATAGTGCTGCTCGACGAAATTGAGAAGGCGCATCCGGACGTCTTCAATATTTTGTTGCAAGTGCTCGATGACGGCCGACTCACCGACAACAAAGGCCGTTTGGTCAACTTCAAGAATACGCTGATCATCATGACTTCAAACCTTGGTTCTCAGCTCATTCATGAGCGTTTTGACAAAGTCAAAGAGGCAGCTTATCCAGAAATTGCTGAATCCACAAGGGGAGAGGTACTCGAGTTGCTGCGTCAAACGATTCGCCCAGAATTCTTAAATCGCATAGACGAGAGCATTTTATTTTTACCGCTTACCAAAAAAGAAGTAGGGCAAATAGTACAAATGCAATTGACTGAACTGAAGTCAAAATTAGCAGAGACCGATCTACATTTGGTCGTCACACCCGATGCATTTGAACATATTTTAGAATTAGGCTATGATCCGTTTTTTGGTGCCAGACCAGTCAAGCGCGTCATTCAAAAACAAGTGCTTAATGAATTATCAAAAGCTATTTTAGCCCAAAAAGTAGATAAATCCCAGCCTATTGTCATGGATATGTTCGATGGTAGAATTGTATTTAGAAAACCAATTCATGCCCATGAAGAATTGGGAATTGAAGCCTAAGAAGTAGGTTGTTTAGATGCGGAACTTTTTGAAGAAGGCGTCCCAGTTCCAGACAAAGTTGATCATGACTTCGTCCATGCGTTTGAGAAACAAGGGGTTGGGTGCCTGCATGCGCTTAAAGTAATCGTCTTGGAATTCGTAAAGGCCGTATTTGTGAAAAATCGCTTTGGACATACCGTAGATCCAGTTTTTGGACGGATGATTGACGCGCATGATGAAGCTTTGGTACTCGCGGATCATGTTCTGAAAATCACCAACACTCATTTCGTAGATGCGCGCGAGTTTTTCAAATATGAGTTGTTCCACGCGGGCAGCCTGATCGGATTCAAAAGTGCTTTCTAAAAAAGATAAATTGCCGACAATTACGATGAGTCCGAATTGACCAGAATCAGCGCTAGAAATATTGGGGCTCTCGACAAAAACGCTGTCTTCGTTGATCATCGCGGCTACTTCGGCAAAGCCTTTGTCTACGCTATCAAAAATACCATTGATGAACACGTTGGCAACCTGGTTGTCGGATAATTTTTTCTTGGTGAAGGAGCTAAACATGTCGATTTGGAATTTGCTTCAATACAAATTTAACATTCGGTTCATCTACTGCAACTCTATTGAAAAGTGCTTTATCAACGGAGTTTTCAACAAAATATAAGGCAAATTAGCTGTATTTTTGCCACAAAAAATATTATGAAAGCAATTATCTCTACCAGCAAAGGCGAAATGCATGCTGAACTTTTTGCAGATGCTGCACCAAATACGGTGGCCAATTTTGTCAAATTAGCCCAAGACGGGTTTTACAATGGTCTCAAGTGGCACCGCGTGATTCCCGATTTTGTAATCCAAGGAGGTTGCCCCAACACACGCGATGGCGCAAGCGGCATGGCAGGTACAGGTGGCCCGGGTTACCAAATTGACTGCGAAACCAAAGGAGACAAACAATACCATGACCGCGGCGTTTTGTCAATGGCACATGCAGGACGCAATACCGGTGGTTCTCAATTTTTCGTTTGCCACTCGCGCAACAACACCTCACACCTAGATGGTCAGCATACCGTTTTTGGAAAGGTCTATGAAGGATTGGACGTTTTAGATTCAATTCGCGAGGGCGATAGCATTGAAAGCATTGCCATTATGGAAGCATAAATTTTCGTGCGTTTAGCAAATAAAAAAAGCGAAGGGTCCCCTTCGCTTTTTTTATTTGCTTGAGTTTTGCGCTTATGCTTCTTTGGCAAAAGCGATGATAAGGTCTGCGAGTTCATCGCCGATGCGGTCTTGGGCTTCTAAGGTAGCTGCGCCAATATGCGGTGTGCAGGCAATGTTCGGGTGATTGATGAGCTCCTTGAGTGGATTCGGTTCGTTTTCGTAAACATCTAGCGCTGCTGCTGCAACGGTGCCGTTGTTGAGGGCTTCGAGTAGGGCCTGTTCGTCAATGACCCCACCGCGCGCTGCATTCACCAAACGCACGCCTTTTTTCATGCGTTGGAATTCAGCAGCGCCAATGACTGCGCCACCATCGGCTTGTTTGGGCACGTGAATGGAAATATAATCGAGCTGATCGAGTACCTCTGAGAGGTGGGCAACGACTTTAACTGGAATTTCGATGGTTTGTCCGCCGATTTTCAAGGCAATTGGTTGAATGCGCGCCTTGCGCTCGATGGCAATGACTTTCATTCCTGCACCGAGTGCGTAGGTGGCTAAACTTTGACCAATGCGTCCAAAACCAATGATGCCAATTGTTTTTCCGCGGAGCTCTACACCTTTAGCGTAGTTCTTTTTGAGGGTGGAGAAATCTCCGGTCGACATATTTTTGAAGGAGTCATGCAAAAATCGGGAGATGGAGAAAAGCTGACCCATGACGAGTTCCGCCACCGACTGAGAAGAGGAAGCGGGCGTGTTGATCACGGTGAGGCCTTTTTCGCGGGCATAAGCTACATCGATGTTGTCCATGCCTACACCGCCGCGCCCGATCAGGCGCAAGCCAGGGCAAGCGTCAATGACTTCTTTGCGCACGGTGGTGGCGCTGCGCACCAAAACGGCATCAAATCCTTGTTCGTTGATGGCGCTTGCAAGTGCTTCTTGCGCTACTTTATTGGTACTGACTTCATGGCCAGCTGCTTCTAAAAGGGATTTTCCGAGATCGGAAATGCCGTCGTTCGCTAAAATTTTCATTTTATCCTTTGCTGTTAAATGCTTTCATGACGTCTACTAATACCTGTACGCTTTCGAGCGGTAGGGCATTGTACATAGATGCGCGGTAACCGCCCACAGAGCGGTGGCCAGGCAAGCCAACAATACCTGCTGCTTTCCACATCTCGTCGAATTCGGCGCTTCTGCTCTCGTCGGTGAGTAAAAACGTAACATTCATTTGGGAGCGGTCTTCGGTGGCAACAGCTCCTTTGAAAGAAGGGTTACTGTCGATCTCGTTGTAAAGTAAATTCGCTTTGGCCTCGTTTTTGGCTTGTTGTGCGCTCACGCCACCGTTGGCCAATAAATGGCGCAAATTGAGCATCGAGACATAAACACTGAACACTGGTGGTGTGTTGAGCATCGATTCTTTCTCTACGTGTTGCTTGAGGTCGAGGTAAGTTGGCATGAACTGAGCGGTGCTTTTGCCAAGTGCTGCATCTTTGACGATGTATAGCGTGGCGCCAGCTGGCCCAAGATTCTTTTGAGCGCCAGCATAGATCAGGTCGTAGTCGGCGACATTGATTTTTTTGGAAAAAATATCCGAAGACATATCGCAAACCAATGGCAAGTTCGTTTTTGGGATCTCCTTGAACTGGGTGCCGTAAATGGTGTTGTTGCTGGTAAAATGAATGTAATCGACGTTTGTTGGGACCACAAAATCCTTTGGAATGTAGGTAAAATTTTGGTCTTCGGAAGAGGCGAAAACATCGACTTCTATACCTACTTTTTTAGCTTCCTTGATGGCTCCACTTGCCCAAGTTCCGGTATTGATATAACCTGCACGCTTGTTTTGGCGCTGCATATTGAGTGCTGCGATGGTGAAGCCTAATGTGGCGCCGCCTTGCAAAAAGGCTACAGAATAACCTTCAGGTACATCTAAAGCTTTTTTCACTAAATCAATGGCTTCGTCCATGACAGCCACAAAATCTTTGTGACGGTGAGACACCTCTAAGATAGATAAGCCATTGAAGTCTAGTACAGCAGCTGCTGCTTCTTTGAATACATCTTGGGGTAAGATACATGGGCCTGCGCCGAAATTGTGTTTCATATTTGTTGATTAATGTTTGCTATGCTGTGCAAAGTTGCAAAAAAAAAGAGCTGCGAAGGCA
>JACCDM010400007.1_pt1 | contig 10113 bp, 10 predicted proteins | sample 7445851 | NCBI WGS metagenome assembly JACCDM01 (sample SAMN15323438, study PRJNA562643) | freshwater metagenome | isolation source: river surface water | place: USA:Blue River Watershed | collected 2017-08-16
AAAAGGACTTTATTTTTTCAGCGGGAATACTCATTTCATTCTAATTGTTCCAGGCGCTGAAAGTCATGATGAATTTGACGATAATGATGATCCTACATACATTTCTCCGGCTACAGACGCCATACTGCAATCATTGAAGCAAATATCCATGCCCAACACAAGTGCGGCAGCAAACCAATCAAGCAAACTGGTAATTTTCCTTAACTCCGCTTCCGAAGAAATAATTTTTTCCATCCCCCAAAATGAAACAGTTGAGTCAGTTACAATAATCGATGGAAACGGAACAAAAACGCTTGTTAAATCAAAGGATGCATCTAAGAACACAGTAAGTATTTCAAAATTAAAAAAAGGCAACTATTTGTTAGAGGTCAAGACCCAAACTACTTCAAGAGTAGCCAATTTTACAAAATATTAGTTTTGTAAACTCACATTAAATAAATACCGGAAGCTGAAGTTTGATCCCGACTTTGAATCAGAGGAAAAGAGAAATAAGCATCAATCTAGGCTAATCCAATTGAAATTCTATATTACCGAGGCCTTCAATAATTTCTTCAAACTCCACTTCTAGTGCACGTGAGATAAGAAATATCTGGAAAATGGAAGTATTGATTTTTCCTCTTTCGATTCTGCTCAACTGGGCATATTCAATACCTATTTCAAACGCCAATTGCTCCATGGTCAAGCCTTTTTGAGTCCTGATTTTACGGATTTTAGCCCCAACTATTTTTGCAATTTCAGCCTTGATCACAACTCAACATTTTGAAAATTTTCGAAAATGCCTTTTCGTAAAATTATTCAAAACGCATGGCTTAAATATGTCTTATTTGACATATGTCACTAAAATCTGACACATTCACGTCAATTTAATCCGTAATTTTAATTTGATATTTTTAAACAAAATCAATGAATGAAGAAATATTCTTAAAGAAAATTGGAGAAAGAATATACAATCATAGAGCTAATTTAGGAATAACCATCAATGAATTAAGTACAAACACAGGAATTAATCCAGAAAATATCGCTGCCATCGAAATGGGTAAAATCCATTTGGGTTTGGAAGAATTTTTACAAATCACAACGGCAATGGGAATTGACCCTGCAAAAATAATTGAGGATATTGATTAATTTCTATATGCATCATAGAGGCTCCTGCTGGCTCAGGCAATGAAAACTGCCCAGACCCCAGATAATATCTGTTGAATCAATTCCCACTATCTCCCTATCTGGAAAACAACCTTGAATGATCTGTATCGCCTTATCATCTTTATCAGACCTGAATGTTGGGACCACAACCTGGTTGTTGGCGATATAAAAATTAGCGTAAGATGCAGGCAACATTTGATCTTCCCAAATCACAGGATCTGGCATGGGAATCTCCACAATGTTCAACTGTTTACCATTCAACAAACGCATTGACTTGAGCTGCTTGAGGTTATGCTGAAGCAGGGCATGGTTGTCGTCGTTTCTGTTTTCTTCAATAACAGTTATGACAGTATTCTCATTGACAAAACGCACGGTATCATCAATATGCCCGTCCGTGTCATCCCCGATGATGCCTTCGTCTACCCACAAGACCTGGTCTTGACCATAAAAGTCCATCAGGTATTTTTCTATTTGCGCTTGGTTTAAATCTGGATTGCGGTTAGGGTTCAACAAACAGGCAGTAGAAGTGATCACCGTTCCTGCACCATTGAAATCAACTGAACCACCTTCCATGATGATTCCAGGATTGAACACTGGCAATCCGAGCTGTTTCCCGATCAGGGTTGGGATGACATCATCCAGGTCAAAAGGAGGATATTTGTTTCCCCAGGCATTGTAGTTCCAATCGACAATTGCTTTCTTGTTTGGATCCAATTTGTTCAAGAGAAAAGCAGGTCCATGGTCCCTGCACCAGGCATCATTGGTAGGATGCAGAAAGAATGTAACCTTTCCCATGTCTACTCCTGCTGCTGCTAACAATCCCGTAGCACGGTTTTGCATGACTGCATCAACAACATTGATGTTCACCCTTTCAAACCTTGTCAAGGTTTTGATGAACGCAACATAAGATGGGAATATGGCATCCATCTTCCCTGGCCATGAGGCTTCCTTGTGTGGCCAGCTCAACCAGGTAGCTTTATGCGGTGCAAATTCAGCAGGGAAATAGTATCCGAGGGATTTGGGGGTCATGGAAGAAAGGGATTAGGGATGAGGGAAAGACAAAGGGATTAGGGATGAGGGAAAGGCAAAGGGATGAGGGTTTTGAGGTGGAGAGATTTACAACCATTAGTTGGTTACCAAGCTCAACTTCTTCAACTTCAATCTATGAATCGCTTTACAATCTCTCCATAGCTGTCAATTCTCCTGTCGCGCATAAATGGCCAGTGAGTGCGATAACTGTCTGTTTTCGAGAGATCAACAGTTGTCACAATCACTTCTTCATCATCATGAGATGCTTTTGAGAGCAGGGTTCCAAAGGGATTGGAAACAAAAGAACCGCCCCAGAATTTCATGGCACCATCCTGCTCAAACCCTACCCTGTTCACACTGACCACATGCACCCCATTGGCGATGGCGTGGCTGCGCTGGATGGTTTGCCAGGCATTGTATTGTTCAGTATTGGTCGCTTCATCCTGTGAAGTTGCCCAACCGATTGCGGTTGGATAGAAAAGGATTTCAGCACCCATCAAACTCGTTAGCCTGGCTGCTTCCGGATACCATTGGTCCCAGCAGATCAGTACTCCAATCTTGGCAAATTTGGTTTCAAAAACTTTGTAGCCAAGGTCTCCAGGAGTAAAATAAAATTTCTCGTAATAGGCAGGATCGTCTGGAATGTGCATTTTCCTGTACTTCCCCAGGTATGTGCCGTCGGCATCAATCACAGCAGTGGTATTGTGATAAAGCCCTTGTGCGCGCTTTTCAAACAGTGATGCGATGATCACCACACCGGTTTCTTTGGCAACTGTGGAGAGCAAATCTGTGGTAGCACCAGGAATGGCTTCGGCCAATTCAAAATTTTCATAGGCCTCCACATCACAGAAATAAAGTGAAGTGAACAACTCCTGAAGGCAAACAATTTGTGCACCCTGAGCAGCGGCATTTCTGATGCCTGCAATCGCCTTGGAAACATTTTCTTTGGCATCAGCCGTACAACCCATCTGAACAAGTCCAACATTGACTTTTGACATAATTCAACTTTGATTATTGATCTCTCTTAATAATTATTTCTTTCAATCAGCGTCATTTCTATCCAAACCAAAAGACCATTCAACACCCATCAACTGATTGATGAAAATACCGATGAATGAAGTGTTATGTTTCATTAAGGACCAGGTCCTCCAAACTTTTGATCCCAATATTTTTCTGCGTCACAAATCCCTCAGCAAATTTTACGCCGATGCGCTTGCCCATCAGCCTTGATCGGGAGATCAAGGCTTCCAGAAAATCAGGGGTCGAAATATAGGTCTGGGTTCCTTTGCTAGCATCTGGACTGGTATGAAACTGTGTTGCATATGCCTTAATGGCCTCCATGCGTTGCTCAAAAACATCCGTGATGTCAACCACCAGGTCCGGCTCATAAAAACGGTCCTGGATATAATGCAAAACATGCTTGGGCCTCCATCTTTTTTGAGGTAGCCCATTCTCATCGAAGGTTTCTATTTTGCTGAGCCCTGCAAGAAAGGCAGCATCCACCACCAACCTGCCAGCACGACCATGGTCAGGGTGCCTGTCATCCAAAATATTGGCCAGGATCACTTCCGGCTGGTATTTTCTGATGGCCCTGATCACCATCATCTGGTGCTCCTCGTCATTTTTGAAAAATCCATCGCGCATGCCCAGGTTCTCTCTCACAGACAAACCCATCCTGGTTGCAGCAAGGGCAGCCTCTGCAGCACGTGTCTCTGCTGTACCGCGTGTACCCAGTTCTCCTGCAGTAAGATCGATTACTCCTGCCGCATTGCCCTTCCGCACTTCGTTGATCAGGGTGCCTGAGGCACTCAGCTCAACATCGTCAGGGTGAACACCTATTGCCAATACAAAAAGTTTCATGTGCTGTTTTTACGCTGCAAAGATACAGAATCAGGAAGCATGTCCGTACATCCTGGCAACCTCCAGGACGATTTGTTCCATTTCAGCGTCTTCCCCCTTGGGATCATAATTCTGCTTCAGGCTGCCGCCAAAGACCCAGGCAATGGTCTGCCAGAATTTGGCAGAAAAACCACCCTTGTATTCTTTCACAAGGTCATAACAGGTATTGCTGGTTTCACGGTTGATCAATTTCATCAAGATCTTTCCCTGGTAAACAGAAAGGTTGGTCAGGGGCTCGGTAAATTCTTTTTTCAGCACTTTTTCCCTTGAGTTGAGGTATTGCTTGCGTTTTTTTTCGTCAAGAATATGGGTCAGGCTGCTGTTGACATCGTTAATGATATATCCAGCTTTCTTGGCATAAGGATAAGTTACATAAACCGCATTCCTCAACCTTGTCCATTCCCGATTGGCCTTTCGTTGTGCATTGGACATCTTGCCCCATACCATCACCATGTCCAGCTGGGCATAAGTCATGGTATCGCCCCCGTAAACAATATAGGGAACCACGAGGGTATCATTAGGCCCATAGCGGGACTGCCCCAATGATTCGAGGGAAAAGAATACAAGCAATATGAGAATCAACTTGCGCACACCCTAAGTTACGAAATTTATACTGCGTACAACTTACTCTTCAGCCTGAAATACATGCTGATCATAAAACCGATCACCATGATGACGGTACCCAACCAAAGAAGGTTGATCCATGGAAAACGGTAGGCTTTCAGGGTGATGTAGCGCATCACGGCATTGGACTCCTTTATGCCAAGCTCAACTTTACCCGATGGCTGTTTATTGAGTGTCAACACCAGGTTCTGTTCCATGATGGTATCTGTCTTGCCTGAAGCCCCACCGTCTTTGATAAAAAAGGCCGGTGTTGCAGGAAACTTTCTTCCTTCTTTTGAGTAAACTGTCAGCTCAGAGAGCCAGGCACTGTCTACCAATGGTAGTTCCTTGTTGTCGTATTTGTTGGCGGCCAAGACCCGGTCTACCACCACAAATCCGTTTGAATAATAAATCGTGTCGCCGGCATTCACTGCCTTAAAATTAAAACTGGCAGTATCTTTTACATTGTCAGGATTCAGCCAGGAGGTGATGTAAACAAATACATCGTTCGACAAATAATGCCTTGATCCAGGATTGGATGAAAGCTGTGTACCCTCCTCCCCTTTCATCAAAAATGCATTGGGTGTAACATCAAATTCCTCTGCAATGCTGTTATCGGTTGTGTCGGTTTTGATGAACTTGACCTTGAAATAAACCTTGTTGTTTTTTGTCTCTGTAGAATCTCCCAGATAGGTAACGGTGTACTTGCCCATCGGGGTGGGGATATTGTAGATGAGGGTGATGTTTTCAAGCGGATCTTCATCACGGCCCTTTGCATCCTTCAACCCCGGAACGGCAATGCCCGTGCGGTTTTCAGAGATCAATTCCTTTTTGGCGGATGAAATCAAAATACCGACCAGCATCATCCCGAAACCAAAATGGGTGATGGACGAGCCTGCTGCTTTCATTTTCCATTTCAACACAACAATCAAATAACTTGCATTGGCGACCACTGCATAAATGGCCGTCCAAAGGGCAAGGTGGATGGCAGCAAGAAAACCTGCGCCATAATTGTCGTAATCAATCTCTCCGAAAATACTGACCAAGGCGGCCAATACTACTGAGATGATGGTTGGAATCAACAGCTTCGACCAAATGTATTTTCTTGTGGTGTCCTTGTACTTGAAATACTGTGTGATAGCGGTGAGCAAGCCAATGATGATGGACACCAGAATCATGATCCTGTTGTAGACATATTCCACATCCTTTCCAATGGCCCAGCTGGTGCCAAACAATTTGTTGAAAAATGGCAGGGAGGTCAACACGATGATGTAGAGGCCTGATATCAACAACAACAAGGATCCTACGAACATCCAGAACTCTCTAGAATTCATGCTTTCTTCTTTCACCACAACAGGAACATTTTTCCGGTCACGGAAATAAAGGACCAATGGCAAGAGGATGAAAAACAATTGCATGATGATCAGGTGCCAATAAAGCGTGCTGCCTTCACCCGTAAAAGAGTGTACCGATGTATCTCCTAGTACGCCTGTGCGGGTCAGAAAAGTAGAATACAAAACCAGTAAAAAAGAAAGGCAAATGAACAGGTAACTGGCTTTCAAAGAATAGCCTGTGCTTTGAAAAATCAAGAGGGTGTGAATTCCTGCCACCAACAATAGCCAAGGAACCATAGAGGCATTTTCAACAGGGTCCCAGGCCCAGTATCCACCAAAAGTCAAGGACTCGTAGGCCCAGGCCGCACCCATCATGATGCCCAAACCGAGGATGCCGGCACAGAACAAAGCCCATGGCATCGCGGGCCTAACCCAACCTGAATGATCTTTTTTCCAAAGCCCCGCTACAGCAAAGGCATAAGGAACAACGGATGAGGCAAAACCCAGGAACAATACCGGAGGATGAATGACCATCCAATAATTCTGCAAAAGGATGTTCAAGCCATTTCCGTCCGTTAAATATTTGGCCAGATAGTCAGCATCCTGAAAAATAGGTGCATCAGGAAACTCATTGCGCATCAATACAAATGGATTGGTTCCGATGCGGATGTCAAAGAAATAAATACCCATCAAAAAGCTGGCCAAGAACAACTGGACCATGCTCATGACTGTCATGACGGGGAACTCCCATTTCTTTGACCACCTGATGAGTGCCAAACCAAGCATGGCATTCCAGAAGCCCCAAAGCATGAAGCTTCCTTCCTGGCCTTCCCAGAAACAACTCAAGAGATACTGCATGTCCAGGCTTCGCTTGGAATGCTGGTGTGCATATTTGTATTCAAAATAATGGTTGTAGATGATCAGGTAAAGGGTAAGAAACAGTCCAATGACCGCTACCACATTGGTAAGAAAGGAAATTCTTGCCAGCTTCTGCCAGGAACGCTCCTCTAAGATGTCCTTGGAGCCTGCAGCCTTAAAATTGGAATATGCCGCAACAAGGGCGGAACAAAATGCGAGCAAGGTGAGAAAGTATCCAATCTGTCCTATGAGCAAATGCTCCCCATTGAATTTGATCATGTTGTGTGAATGTTTTGTTGCACTATTCCGTTGCCTTCATTGGTGTTTCAGTAGTCATACGAGGCGCGCCGGGGCCTTTTTCATCGGTATACTTTGATGGGCATTTGAGGATGATTTCCTGACATTCAAAGGTTTCACCCACCATGGATCCTTTCATCACCACGCGTTGGCTTTTCTCAAAATCAGTTGGCTTTGCATTTTTGTACACCACTTTGGTAGAGGCCCCCAATGAGTCAATGGCTGTAAAAGAAAGGTAGTTGGGGTCTTTGATAGGGTCATAGATCACGGCACTGGAAGTATCCACTTTGGCAATCAGGTGAACAAATTTCCCTTCTTTTTTTCTTGCCGAAGCAATTGAATCGTAGGTACTTATGTCATCCATCAGGGTCAAGAGGGCTGCGATTGCTCCAGCAATCAATACCAACCCAAGAATATGCATTTTTTTCATCGTGAACGTATGGATGCAAAGTTAGTCAAAAAGCAATCCTCTTTTTACTTTAACTTGCAGCGTTTTCTTGAAAAAACCTGCCTTACCCACAAGCATAACAAACTTTAAATGATCGCAGATCTTTCCCGGTTCGACCCTAATGGGGTCAGTGTAGCGAATAACAACCTATTCGGACTTCCCTATACCAATGAAAACGCTGAGCTCATCATCATTCCCGTTCCCTGGGAAGTAACGGTTAGTTTCAAATGTGGCACAGCCCGTGCACCAGAGCAGATTCTCAGGGCCAGCCTCCAGGTCGATCTCTACGACAGCCAATTCCAGAACAGTTGGAAGAAAGGTGTTTTCATGGAACCGGTTGACAAGAAAATGTTGTTGAAAAACGACTTCCTCAGAAAAGAAAATGAGCTCTACCTCAACTTCATCAATTCTGGCGAAAAAATCGAGACCAACAAGTTCATGTGCAAGACCCTGAAAGAGGTCAACGAAGGCTGCGCCATGATCACGGAATGGGTTTACCAAAAATGCAGCGAGCAGTTGAAGAAGGGCAAAAAGGTAGGCCTTCTTGGAGGAGACCACAGCATTGCCTTTGGCTTTATCAAAGCACTTGCGGAGAAACATGAAAACTTCGGCATCCTGCAAATCGATGCGCATTGTGACCTTCGCAAATCTTATGAAGGACTGGACCATTCTCATGGATCCATCATGTACAATGTGCTCAACAGCTTTCCCAATGTTACCAAACTGATACAACTCGGCATCCGTGATTATTGCGAAGCAGAATGGAACTATATCTGCGACAGTGAATACAGGGTCATCACTTATCTTGAAAGAGAGATCCGTGAGCGTCAATTTGAGGGCACTACCTGGTCGCAACTTTCTGATGAAATCATCAACCAGTTGCCACAGAATGTATACATCAGTTATGATATTGATGGATTGGATCCCAAACTCTGTCCACATACTGGAACGCCCGTCCCTGGTGGGTTTGAAATGGAACAACTCAGTTATCTTTTCAAGAAAATCCTGACCAGTGGCAGAAAAATCATAGGTTTCGACCTCAGTGAAACCGGGACCAGCAAAGACGGATGGGATGAAAATGTTGGTGCACGCGTGCTCTTCAAAATGTGCAACCTCATGTTGAGCGACAATTGATCCCATGAAAAAAAACACAGTACAGGACTATGTAGTGGTGCTGAAAAACCAGAATAAAAAGACCATTGAACTCACAGGCTGGTTGTTGTCTGTTCTGGCCATCATCATTTACCTGGTCAACATCTACGAAAGCCCCACTCATTGGGGAATCTTTTCCTCCCTTTTTGTACTTATTGGCTTGGTGGCTTCCAACATAGTTGACAAAAGAAAAAAGAAGAACATCAGTTTTACCACCATCCTGGTATGTGCGGGGATTGGCCTCCATATTTTCACGGAAACAGACTATGTTGGCAGCCTCCTCATCCTGGCAGGAATTGTTGAAAAATACATCAGCAAAAACAAGGAGATTGGATTCTCCGAAGCAGGAATTGTCATGAGTGGCTTGTTTCCTAAAAAAATCAGCTGGTCAGAGTTGAACAATGTCATCATCAAGGATGATTTATTGACCATGGATTTCAACAACAACAAAGTCTTTCAACGCTACACAGACGATGAGGAAGATGATGAGTATGAGGTGGAGAGTGAGGAGTTCAATGACTATTGCCGACTGAGGGTGAAGGGATAATGGTTTCGTTAAACCCTAAATCCAATCTCCAACTTAAACGCTTTAAGCCTTAAATTTGCAGATGCCTATTTCACAATCGCCTTATCTTCTTTACTCAGACGGAAAGGGAAATATTTTTGAAGATGAATCCCTCTACGCCATTGGGCGTGCAGGCTGGGATGCTTTTCCTGTAGAAGTTGAGGAGTGGATCAAGCTTCCTGATGGAGGTTCTCTTTATGAATTGCCGGGCAGAAAAGGTATTGGCATCGATGTAGAAACAGGCGACATGCGTTTGTGCGAAAAAGGCTGGGCAGTTGCGGCATTTATCCCTCCTGCCCATACTGGCACTTTCATTGCGGCTTTTGAAACGGCCGCGGATGCAGAAACCCTCCCACTGTTTTGCTATACCGCAGCGGGATGGTACAACGAAGAATTCTATGTTACCGCGGTTCGGATTGAACAGGACATTCGCCAGGAATGTGCTGGATATGATGCTGAAAAGATCGAGTTAGGCGTAGAAAAAATGTTGAAGGCCTATCCCAACAACAGGCTGGTCAGCCATCTTGCAGAAACCTGTTGCAGAACCTATACTTGCCCAGCAGCCAGAAATTATTTTATCGGCCGATGGGAATGCCCCATCCCCACCTCCCCTGCCTGCAACTCGAATTGCATTGGGTGTATTTCTTTTCAGCCAGAGGCTGAATCGATCACCTCTCCACAAGACAGGCTGCAATTCAAACCATCAGCAGAAGAGATTGTAGAGTTTACTGTGCCGCATCTCACGGATGCACCTTTCCCTTTGGTCAGCTTCGGACAGGGCTGCG
>JACCDM011186910.1_pt1 | contig 10110 bp, 8 predicted proteins | sample 7445851 | NCBI WGS metagenome assembly JACCDM01 (sample SAMN15323438, study PRJNA562643) | freshwater metagenome | isolation source: river surface water | place: USA:Blue River Watershed | collected 2017-08-16
ATGCATTGGATATTTCAAATTCATATTTTGGTGGAAATTTTTCAGCGATTGGATCTTTCGATGGTGTCGGATCTGGGTCTTTCTCTGGAATACAACTAAGTGTGGAACAGTATTTCTGGACTAAAGATTCTAGAAATGTAACTTCAGCAAACTTAGATAGTTCAAATGCAAAACCAGTCACTCTTTTCAAGCGATATTCAACTTTCTCGGACGAAAGTTGGGATCTCCAAAGTGTTTGGAAACTTGATCGCAATTTCCAATCAGGATATTTGTCACTTCGTGGGGTTGGTACTTCAACTGAAGTTATTAATGCGCAACCAACTTGTGTCAAAGTTTCATTGGCAACAATTTCTTTCAAGAAGAATTCGGTGAGCTTTACAAATGCATCACGCGAGTCGATGCGACAAAATTCATTGAAAATAATTAACAGCAACTGTGGCAGCGTGAAAATCTATGGGTATTCATCGAATGATGAAACCAAGAAAAAGCAAAAGAGTCTTGCATCAAGAAGAGCTAAGGCCGTTGCTGACTTCGTCCGTGGACAATTGGAACAGAATTCACTTTTCATTGAAATTATTCCAGTTGGCAAAGGCGTAATCAAAAAGGGCAAAGTAGCCAAGAACAGAAAAGCTACGGCAACCATTATTAACTAGATGTGCGTTGAGACAAGATTGCAAAGGTCTTGTCTCCGATGCGTGCAAGCAGCAGACAAATTAGTTTGTCGCCAGCAAGACCTTTTTTAAGTTGTTTGGTCAGCGCATCTATGTCCCCACGGTAGCCACGTGCAATCACTTGCACGTCATACGCCTTGTGATTCTTGAGTGCCTGCGAAATCTTCTTTTCATCAAACTCTAGAGTTTCAATTACTTCGTAAGTGGTAAAAAGTGCTGAATCAACAGGTTCAGTTTCTAGTGAAAGAAAACCAAGGTGCTCGTCAATGCGATGTGCATTTGTTTTGGCAGCTAACTGTTGAACTAATCCCGCTCTGGTGATTGCTGGCGATGAATCAAGCACAAATTTCCCGATCGGACCAATTGCATCTGAACTCGCATCTGCATCAGAGATTTCTTCAAATTCGCCAAACCGATTTATCGTGATTGCTGACTTGCCAGGTTTAATTCCAAAACCATCAAACCAAACACTTGCTTCAACAAGCGAACCACGTATCGCAAACCAATATGTATGTGAATCTTGTGGCAGTAGGTCGTGACTAATCCCTGGTGCAACTTTTGCGACAAGTTTTGGTTTTCGTTTTCCAAGTTCTAAGGCCCAATCCCAAGATGGCGACCACTCACTTGGATTGGATACGCGATTTCCAGCGTTCCCAGAAATGTTTCGGGCAGCATTTGCGTCACGTCTTGCAGGATCAACAAAAACGCTTTCAACTTTTTCCAAAACTGCATCTAAGTATTGCGAATCTGTAACCACATCAAAACGATGTACCTCGCGGCTATTTAGATTCTTCTGTGCGATTGCGTGAACTTCAGGATCTCGTTCAACCGAAACCACCGATAGCCCAGCCTCTGCAAACGATGCCGATTCGAAACCAAGTCCACATCCAAGGTCTGCGATAGTGGCGATACCCAGGTCTTTAAGTTTCTGGCTGCGCCAATGCCTAACCAATGGATGGGTGGCTTGCTCGATTCCGTCTCGAGTTAAAAGCCAGCGGGGAGCCTGCCCCCAGCGCAAGACCAACCGATTTCGAAGTTCAGCCTGCAAGGTGCAGGCGGTTCGGTAACTCGCTGGCAGCGAGAAGCGCCGGTCTAGCTCGGCGGCCAATTTGAGCGGGTCAGTGCCAGTTTTGAGGGCTTCCTGAGCCATCTCAATGGCGGTTTGCCCGTGGTCAGTCTGCAACCAGTCGACGATTTCGCTCACGAGGGCATTGTGCCGTGAAAATCTGGGGTTTTGCTCACGAAATTGGCACTCGGTTTGTGGGAGTGCTAACTCTTGCCTAAACTTCGGCTTCAGCATTCACAGCAAGTCCTGTGGATGATTCAAATAACCTGAAATATGGAGGGAAATTCGTGTCGGTCAACCTAAAACCACTCGAAGATCGCATCGTGATTCAAGCACTAGATGCTGAACAAACCACCGCATCTGGATTGGTAATTCCAGATACTGCGAAAGAAAAGCCACAAGAAGGCAAAGTTGTTTCAGTTGGTCCAGGTCGTTTCGACGAATCTGGCAAGCGCGTTCCACTAGATGTAAAAGTCGGTGACGTTGTTATCTTTTCGAAGTACGGCGGAACCGAAGTTAAATACTCTGGCCAGGAATACCTAATCCTCTCAGCTCGCGACGTCCTCGCGATTGTTGAAAAATAATTAAGCGAAACCCACTCCAATCTTTGGGGTGGGTTTTCACTTTTAGAAAACGAACTTAAGGATTTCAAATGTCAAAGATTGTCGAATTTGATGAACATGCACGCCGTGCACTTGAACGCGGTGTAAACGCACTTGCAGACACTGTGAAGGTAACACTTGGGCCAAAGGGTCGCAACGTTGTTATCGACAAGAAGTGGGGCGCACCAACAATCACCAACGACGGTGTAACCATTGCAAAAGAAGTTGAACTTGAAGATCCATTTGAAAATCTCGGTGCGCAACTCGTTAAAGAAGTTGCCACCAAGACCAATGACATCGCAGGCGATGGCACCACAACCGCAACTGTGCTCGCACAAGCTTTTGTAAAAGAAGGTCTGAAAGTTGTTGCCGCAGGTGCTGCCCCGATGGACATTAAAAAAGGAATTGAAAAAGCAGTTGTAGCGATGAAAGAGGCACTTTCAGCCGCTTCGCGCCCAGTTGCAAACAAAGAAGAAATTGCACAGGTTGCAACCATCTCATCACAAGACCGCGCAATCGGTGAACTTATCGCCGACGCATTCGACAAGGTCGGTAAAGACGGTGTGATTTCTGTTGAAGAAGCATCAACCACTGGTTTGGAACTTGAATTCACCGAAGGTATGCAATTCGACAAGGGTTACATTTCCCCATACTTCGTAACTGATTCAGAACGTATGGAAGCAATTCTTGACGATCCACTAATTCTTTTGGTGCAAAACAAGATCTCTGCAATCAACGAATTGCTACCGTTACTTGAAAAAGTTACCCAAACCGGAAAACCACTTTTCATCGTGGCAGAAGATGTAGATGGCGAAGCGCTTTCAACACTAGTGGTAAACCGAATTCGTGGTTTGTTTGCATCTTGCGCAGTGAAAGCACCAGCATTTGGCGATCGCCGCAAGGCAACACTTCAAGACATGGCTATCTTGACTGGAGCTCAGGTTGTCTCTGCAGAAATCGGTTTGAAACTAGATCAGGTTGGTCTAGAAGTTCTTGGTTCGGCACGTCGAGTTATCGTCACCAAAGACGCAACCACAATTGTTGATGGCGGCGGAAAGAGTGAAGAAGTACAGGCTCGAGTTGCACAAATTCGTGCCGAAATTGAACGTACTGACAGCGACTGGGATCGCGAAAAACTACAAGAGCGAGTTGCAAAACTTGCCGGTGGTGTTTGCGTAATCAAAGTTGGTGCGCACACTGAAGTTGAATTGAAAGAAAAGAAGCACCGCATTGAAGATGCAGTTTCTGCAACTCGTGCAGCAATTGATGAAGGCATTGTGCCTGGTGGCGGTTCTGCGCTCGTTACTGCATCAAAGGTGCTTGACGATTCACTTGGTGAAGAAGGCGACATCAAAGTTGGTGTTGGAATTGTTCGCGCTGGTGTTGTTGAACCACTTCGTTGGATCGCAGAAAACGGTGGCGAAAACGGATACGTTGTTGTTTCAAAAGTAAAAGAAACTGGTCACGGTTACAACGCAGCAACTGGTGAATATGGCGACTTAATCGCAGCAGGAGTTCTAGATCCTGTGAAGGTAACGCGTTCTGCACTTGAAAATGCTGCTTCAATTGCAGCGATGCTTTTGACAACTGAAGTTCTTGTTGTTGAAAAACCAGAACCGAAAGATGAACCAGCTGGACATGGTCATAGCCATGGACCTGGTGGACATTCACACTAATCAATCTCAAAAAGAACTGAGGGCCAAAGGATTTCCTTTGGCCCTCAGTTTTATTGCGGGGAGAGAGAGTTACGCAATTTGTGGTTTGGTTTCGCGACGGGTGTAAATCTCGTCACGATCGTCTTCAGACATACCGCCCCAAATTCCATATGGTTCACGAACACTCAATGCGTGTGCTGCGCATTGCTGAATTACTGGACAGGTAGCACAAACAGCTTTTGCACGTGCAATGCGATTTGCACGAGCTGGGCCGCGTTCACCTTCTGGGTGGAAGAACATTTCTGGATCTTCACCGCGACATGCGCCCTCGTACTGCCATTCCCAAACTTCAGGAAGAGGTTTCGGTAGGCGAGATATATCAGCCATTACTTCTCCTTGTGTAGTGAACTTGTGGCCAACATTAATAGCGTTTCAAAGGTTGGTCAAGGAGCGTTTTTCCAAGATTTGTCCGATAAGCGGTCAGTAATTCGTGATAAGCGGACAAATTGCCCCATTTTTAGCCTTCAAAATGCGGAATTTGTGAGCAAACGCAACGATTTGCTCATGCCAACCCGTTCACACACCTACACAGTGGCCATCGTGGCCCGCCGTCTGGGCGTGGCTGCCGCCACTTTGCGGACCTGGGATCGCCGATATGGACTTGGACCATCCGAGCACGAAGCTGGCGCCCACCGCCGCTACACCCTGGAAGATTTAGCTCGACTTGAAACCATGCGTCGCATGGTGAATGCCGGTGTACCTGCATGTGATGCTGCTCGGATAGCAGCCGAAGCAGACATCAGCCAATTGCCACAAATTCAATACATTGAAGATTTATCAAATTCGGTAATGGCGCAATCAGCAATATCGCATTCAGTAAATCTTGAAAGTGGTACAGCAATTGCAAAAGGTTTACTTCGAGCTGCATCAAGTTTGGATGCAGTGGCATGTCACGCAATTCTTTCTCGGTCAATTCAGCAACGCGGTGTAATTAAAGCTTGGAACGAAGTGATTTCACCAGTATTAGTTGCGGTTGGTGAAAAATGGGCAACTTCAAATCGCGGAATCGAAGTTGAACATTTATTAAGTGACCAGATCACTTCAGTGTTTTCACAAATGACGAACTCATTGACTGAAGCGTTGAATGTAAGACCTGTATTACTTGCATGTTCAGCCGAAGATTTGCATTCAATTCCTTTGTATGCACTTTCTGCGGCATTAGCCGAAAAAAGAATTTCATCTCGAAATCTAGGTGCTCGAGTGCCGCATGAGGCATTGGTTTCAGCCATGGAAAGAATTGGTCCTGCAGCTGTTTTAGTTTGGAGTCAAACTCCTGAAACAGCACAACCAGTACGACTTGCTGGGCTTCCACACCTTCGGCCGACCGCAAAGATTTTTGCAGGTGGACCTGGTTGGTCTGAACCACTGCCTACAGGGGTAACCCACATTTCTTCGCTTGCTGATGCGGTAAATCAGCTGGCAAAGTCCTGCGTTTTCTAGAGTTAAATCCGATTTCTGACGGCCCTGTTACGCCGACTAAACTGCGCTGCCTAGAGATAGCAGGTAGAGATGAAAGATTTCCCGCTCGGGCCACTCTCAGATTTTGATGCCAAGTTTGGGTTTACTGGTCTCACCTACGACGATGTTCTGCTTCTGCCAGCCGCTAGCGATGTTGTTCCAAGTGAAGTAGATACGACCACACGTTTGACCCGGAATATCAATTTACGGGTCCCGCTGGTTTCTTCGGCAATGGACACAGTCACTGAATCTCGCATGGCTATTGCAATGGCGCGGCAAGGTGGCGTTGGCGTTTTGCATCGCAATCTTTCGATTGAAGATCAAGCCGGCCAAGTTGATTTAGTCAAACGCTCAGAAGCCGGAATGGTTTCAAGCCCAATCACTTGTTCACCTGAAAATACTTTGGATGAAGTAGATAAGTTGTGTGGTCACTACCGAATTTCTGGAGTTCCAGTTGTTGATGAATCTGGAAAACTTTTAGGAATCGTAACTAATCGCGATATGCGTTTTGAAGAAGATAAAAACCGTTTAGTTCGTGACGTCATGACCAAGATGCCGCTAGTAACAGGTCCAGTCGGAATTAAATCTGAAGATGCGCTCGCACTTTTAAAGCAACATAAAGTAGAAAAACTTCCGCTTGTTGATAGCGAAGGAAAACTACGTGGATTGATCACAGTTAAAGACTTTGTTAAGAAAGATCAATATCCACTTTCCACGAAAGACGCGAGTGGCCGATTGATGGTTGGAGCTGCAGTTGGTGTTGGTGAAGATGCCTACCTACGAAGCCGAACGTTGATTGATGCGGGTGTTGATTTTGTTGTAGTTGATACAGCCCATGGTCATTCAAATGCAGTGATTGAAATGGTTCGCCGTTTGAAGAAGGACACCAAGGTGGATGTGATTGGTGGAAACATTGCCACCAAAGATGCAGCGAAAGCATTAATTGAAGCCGGCGCAGATGCACTCAAAGTTGGCGTCGGACCTGGATCCATTTGCACCACCCGCGTTGTAGCTGGAGTTGGCGTGCCACAAGTAACAGCAATTTATGCAGCGGCACTTGCAGCAAAAGCTGCTGGGGTTCCAGTAATTGGCGATGGCGGTTTGCAATACAGCGGCGATATCGCCAAAGCATTGGTGGCGGGTGCTGACACAGTTATGTTGGGTTCATTGCTAGCTGGTTGCGCAGAAGCTCCAGGCGAAGTTGTGTTTATCAACGGCAAACAATTCAAGGCATATCGTGGGATGGGTTCACTCGGTGCGATGGAATCCCGCGGACCAAAGAGATCGTTCTCTAAAGATCGTTATTTCCAAGATGACGTTTTGTCGGACGACAAGCTTGTACCGGAAGGTGTTGAAGGGCAGGTTCCTTACAGTGGCCCGCTATCAGCAGTGGCACATCAACTCGTTGGTGGACTTAGGGCTTCAATGGGCTACGCCGGTGCTTCAACAATTGCTGAACTCCAAGAAAAGGGTCGCTTTGTTCGGATCACTTCTGCAGGTTTGAAAGAAAGCCATCCACACGATATCCAACTAACCAACGAAGCCCCGAATTACCACGGGCGATAGGTAAAAAATGTCTGAATTTGAAATTGGTCGTAGCAAGCGCGCGCGCGAAGCATTTAGTTTTGATGATATTTCGGTAGTGCCAAGCCGCCGCACTCGCGATGGCGCTGATGTGAATCTCAATTGGCAGATTGATGCCTACACATTTTCACATCCAATTGTTGCAGCTCCAATGGATTCAATCGCGTCTCCAGAATCAGTTATTGCTGTTTCAGGTTTAGGTGGCCTTGCAGTTTTAGATCTTGAAGGTCTTTGGACTCGATATGAAGATCCATCAAAAATTTATTCACAAATTGCTAAAGCTGATGGAAAAGATGCAACCTTAATTTTGCAAAAAGCGTATGCAGAACCAATCAAACCAGAATTAGTCGCAAGTCGAGTAAGTCAATTGCGAAATGCTGGTGTGGTCGTCGCAGGTGCACTAAGCCCCGAACGCACACTGCAATTTCATAAAACTATCGTCGATGCTGGTGTAGATATTTTCGTAATCCGCGGCACTACAGTTTCTGCAGAACATGTTTCATCACGCGGTGAAACTTTGAACTTGAAACAATTTATATATGAACTTGATGTTCCGGTCATTGCAGGCGGAGTCGCAACCTACAAAGCAGCATTGCACTTGATGCGTTCTGGCGCCGCCGGAGTTCTAGTTGGTTTTGGTGGCGGAGCTACCCACACAACTGCAGACGTACTTGGACTGCGTGTTCCGATGGCAACTGCGGTATCCGAAGTTGCTGCAGCTCGCCGCGAATACCTGGATGAATCTGGCGGACGTTACGTGCATGTAATTGCAGACGGTGCGATGGGCAGATCCGGAGATATGGTCAAAGCGCTGGCTTGTGGAGCAGATGCGGTGATGGTTGGTTCTCCATTAGCTCGAGCAACAGATGCGCCTGGTAAGGGTCGCCACTGGGGTCGTGAAGCTGCACACAGCGACTTGCCGCGAGGCTCTGTAGCGCACTTCGATCAGGTTGGCACAATGGCTGAAATCATCAACGGTCCATCACACACTGCAGATGGCTCAATGAACCTAGTAGGTGCAATTCGAAGGAGCATCTCTCTGTGCGGCTATACGGACGTTAAAGAGTTCCAACGCGTCGAAATCATTAGCAACTAACGCATTAGCCTGATTAGTCTTTCGTCTGTGATTACTCGCCCGAAGGATGCTGACGCAATCGTCAAGCGATTGCTTCCAATCGTTAATTCAACTTCAGGTGAGATTGCGGAAGTTTTTTCACCGCTAGATGGCGCAGTTGTTTGCAATATTCCGATTTCAAGTTCACAAGATGTGACTGATGCATTCGCATCTGCTAGAAAAGCATTTGAAAATTGGCGGGAAACAAACTTAACCACGCGTATTAATTATGTGAATAAATTCCATGATTTACTTTTGCAGAATTCGGCTGAGATTTTGGACATTGTCCAATGGGAAAATGGCAAAACAAGAGCGAGTGGCAATGACGAAATTCTGGATATTGCTCAAACTTGTCGCTACTACGCAAATACCGCAAGTCGCTTCCTGAAATCAAAAAAGCGACGCGGCGCATTTCCGATAGTTACAGTGGTTGAAGAAGTTCACCATCCGCTTGGCGTAGTTGGAGTTATTTCTCCTTGGAACTATCCATTAACACTTGCAGTTAGCGATTTCATTCCAGCACTAATTGCCGGAAATGCAGTTGTCATTAAACCAGATCTGCAAACACCACTAAGTGCTTTAGTTTTAATTGAATTACTTTTCAAAGCCGGCGTTCCACGCGAAGTGATTCAAGTTGTCATGGGTGAAGGGGCAGAGGTTGGGCCACAAATTGTTGAACGTGCCGACTTCGTCATGTTCACAGGCTCCACACGCGTAGGTCGAGAAGTTGCCCAACAAGCCGGGGCGAGACTCATACCAGCATCAATGGAGCTAGGTGGAAAGAATTCACTAGTCATTGACAAGAATGTAGATATCAAAACGGCAGTTGAACTCGCGGTGCGCGGCGCTTATGCAAATTCTGGTCAGCTTTGCATTGGCACCGAGCGAATAGTTGTGCATGCAGATATCTATGAGGAATTTTTGCCAGCATTCTGTAATGCAGTGAAGAATATGAAACTTGGCAGCAGCATTGGCTGGGGTTTCGACATGGGAACTTTGATCAACGAAAAACAGATTCAAACTGCCGAAAACCACATTCAAGACGCGGTAACAAAAGGTGCAAAAGTTGAAGTAGGCGGAAAACGCAGATCTGACATCGGGCCATTTGTTTTTGAACCAACTGTTATTTCTGGAGTAAAGCCAGATGCAACTATTTGTCACACTGAAACTTTTGGTCCAGTGTGTTCCGTCTATAAATGGTCAAACGATGAAGAACTAGTTGCATTCGTCAACAACACAGATTATGGATTGAGTGCAGGAATCGTCTCAAACAACATTTCTTGGGCAAACAAAATCGCACATCGACTTCATGTTGGCGCAGTTAACATAAATGAAGCGTTTGCAAGTGCGTACGTAAGTATTGATGCGCCGATGGGCGGCATGAAACAAAGTGGTCTTGGTAGAAGGCACGGCGAATCTGGCATTTTGAAATATACAGAAAGTCAAACTATTGCTCGACAGCGTTGGATGAAACTTGGCCCGCAGTGGAATATGACGGATGAAGGCTGGTCCAACTTTGCAAGTAAAGCCGTGAAGTTGCTCAAGGTATTGCGAATAAAGTGATGTCAGAACACGAATTTGACGTTGTAATTATTGGTTCGGGATTTGGTGGAAGTGTTTCAGCTCTTCGCTTAAGCGAAAAGGGCTACAAAGTTGCCGTAATCGAAGCGGGCAGAAGGTTTGAAGACAAAGACTTTCCCAAAACTTCTTGGCGGCTAAATAAATTCTTGTACTTCCCGCGACTTGGCTTAAATGGAATTCAGAAAATCCGCTTCCTTAAGGATGTACAGGTGATCTGCGGTGCTGGAGTTGATGGCGGTACTCTGGCTTATGAGAACACTCTCTATGTTCCACCAAATTCATACTTTGAAGACAAACAATGGTCAGGTATCACTGATTG
>JACCDM011819055.1_pt1 | contig 10109 bp, 4 predicted proteins | sample 7445851 | NCBI WGS metagenome assembly JACCDM01 (sample SAMN15323438, study PRJNA562643) | freshwater metagenome | isolation source: river surface water | place: USA:Blue River Watershed | collected 2017-08-16
ATGCCCACTAATATAATAACAGTAGGTTGAGTACAATTTACTTCTGTGTTCTTTTCTTCGGGCCAGTCTAAAGGAGGCAAAGGCAAATTTGTATAGTCAGGTACAGGAACAGAAAAGTCTTCTGCGAAAAATTGTTCCGGTGTATAGAAGTCTACTGTAGTATTATGAATTATGCTGATGTTATGTGCGAATTGCCGATCACTAGCGGCATGATCTCCAGTTCTGCCAGCAGCGTCGCCTACGTAAAATGCTTTCTCGAATGGACCATTTAGTTTAATAAACTCGTCCCACATACCGATAGATGGTTTTCTAAAATAGTCATCGGTGCCAGCAATAAAGATATCGATTTGACTTTCGTCATCATTTACGTCTAGCATCCTAGCAACTTTGTTATGAATAGCTTCTACTGGAACGTCTTTACTTTTGCTCTTTTTTTGATTTGTAAATATGACTATTTTCCAACCTAGAGTTCTAAGTTTCTTAAGTGTAGATACAACGTATGGATGTGCATATTCTGCGTCATATTCGTCTTGGGCAAATTTTTTACCATTTTTAGGTTTTAATAATGTGCCATCTAGGTCGAAACAAGCTAGCTTAGTTCCTGGTGTTGTAAATAGATAGTTCATATTTATAGATTCGTTGAGTTATATAGGTTAGTTAGGATATGGAGAAAGTTAAGATATGAATAAGTTTGTATTAGAATATAAATTCAAAGTTTATAGCTAAATTTAGATGAACGTCATAAGGCTTATATTTAGCCATTTTATCTATAGGAAAAAAATGATTTTTCAAACGCTATAATATTGCAGGGTGAACAAGGTCTTTAGAATACAGGGTTATTCACTTAGAATACAGGGTATCCTATAAGATATCTTATAGAGTATCAAAGAAGGCTAAATGTCTAACCTGTACCCTGCGTTTTTATCGGCACCTGCTGTACAAAACTCTACAACGGGCACTTCTAATACATCGGGATCATCTTTTAATACAGGTACCTCTTTTACTACAGGTGCATCTAATACATCGCCTACTCTGGCAACGGTAGCAGCTTCGTCTGCGCACCATCTTTCGAATGCAACTCCCGCATTTGTTCTTGAAACGCCATCTGTAGCGTATACTCCAATGTATGCAAACAGACCACAGCATACAGCCAGCGCAGTCGTGCAAACATATCCTTTAGCATTGTCTGCCGTTACGCCTATGCAAGACCTAACCATTGACTCTGGTTCGCCTTACCCAACTGCATTAGCACCAGTCCATTCAGGGCATACCATTGCACCTGCAAGATATAGTCCTGTGCATACAAGAGGATTGTCTCCGGTACCGTATACAAATACGGATATGCAAACGTCAAGTCCTCGCTTGCCTATGACTAGAACAGTGACTCAAACATCTACACAGATGCAATCTAGTTTTCCTGGCCATTCGCAGCAGTCTAGCTTTCCCGGACATTCCCAGCAGTCTTCGCAGCCTAACAATTCGCAGCCTTCGCCTCGTCCTAGCTTTCCTGGCCATTCGCAGCAAGCTAGCTACTCACAGTCTATGCCACAGACTATACCTGAACCATCTGCCGTATTCACTTTGTGCCAGTTTGGACTCAATTGCCATTTCAAAGATAAATGTAAATCATTTCATCCTGAAAAAATCGGCGTGTGTCCTACTTACATACACAACTCTATGTGCTCATCGGGCAATAGATGCGCGCTTGAACATCCAACCCAGTATGGCGATAGCTATGTTTTGAAAACCGGACAATGCTTTCGTGTGATAAGATCAGCGAAGCCAGCAAGACCGGTAGGACCAGCAGGTTATGTTGAAAACAAAACAACACAGATGCAACCAGCGCAAACCGCTAAGTATTCTGTCAAAGCCACACAGAACAAGCCGTTCAAGATTTATCAGTCTTTTCTTCTGGATGGTAATGCTGTGAATGCTGCTATTGGGAAAGGGATAGCTGGCGATACGTCTGATTTGCTATTCCAAAAAAGCAAAGGAATCGATCGTCAAGGGAAAATAGCCAGGCAGAAAGGTTATCTGATCGAACAGTTGCAAAGAATCGTGCAGGACGAAGAGAATCTTACCAAACAGATGATACTTATCGATAGCATGTTGCAAATGATCAATAACGCTGATGTAGCTAATGCTATCAATCAGTCTAATCTGGGTCAGCAGAGTCAAGGAAGTCAACAGAGTCAAGGAACTAGCCAAGGGTTCAGTCAGCCAAGCCAAGATTCCGCAAACTAAAAAAATAGTTTGCCGGTTTATATGTGTTGTATTTAAGCGTGTAGTCCTTGTGTTCATGTTTATTTTTTAAGTGTATTAAGGTTTTTTAAAGTGTGTCAAGTTTTTTAAGGTTTATTCTTCAAAACGTCTAATTCTGTGCGTAGACTAGATATCAATTCTGTATGTTCTGTAGACTTGGCTTTTAATTTTTTAAGTTCATTTAGTAACATAGGTACAAGATTTTGATAAGCTACTGTTAGATAGTTAACGTCATTAGGATCCTTCACAGCTAGTTCCGGGAATACTTCGGCTGTATGCTCAGCTATTAGACCATATTGGTCTCTTTGATCTTCGCAGTGTTCTGGTTTCCATTTGAATATGACAGGATCTAATAAGTAGAGTCTATCTGTAAAGTCCGACATATCTCTAATATTATGTTTTTTAGTTATAGAAGATGATGTTGTACCTAGCTGACCCGTTGAATCTATAACTACGTTGATGGCGTCAGCCACGCCGGTAGTTTTACCACGGATACCTGCTATGGTAATATTGGGAGCATTAGCATACATGCTATCGCTAGTCATAACATAGGTGCTGCCGCTTGAACTAACAGAGCAGAAAATGCCTACTTCAGGAGCCCAACATACGCTGTTAAATGAGGCTTGCGGAGTTGCTTGGGAGGTCCAGCCTGAAGTTCCATTTGCGCTCGTCATTACTCCGATAAAATTGTTTGACGTATTGGTAGCAACAAATAAACGTAGTTCTGGTGACCAACAAACGGAGACCCATGTGTAAGAATCGTCAGAAGCCAATGTTTGAGTCCAATTAATGCCATTAGGACTACTCATTACACGAAAAGTACCAACATTGGCTACAGCCACAAATAAATTTAACTCAGATGACCAACAGATGGATCTCCAACCTATACTGGAAGCGGTACGTGATGTCCACGTAATTCCGTCAGGACTAGTCATAACATTATTATTAGACCCTGTATTTGACACTGCTGCAAATAAACGTATCTCAGGCGCCCAACAGACAGATGTCCATGAGTTATTCGCGGCAGATGTTCTTATAGTCCACGTAATTCCGTCAGGACTGGTCATAACACGATTACCTGTTCCTGTTTCGGCTACGGCTACAAATAATCGTAAATCCGGTGACCAACACACGGAACGCCAGTCATTATCGACCGCTGATGTGCGTGATGTCCACGTAATACCATTAGGACTAGTCATTACACGATTATTGGTCCCGGTACTAGAGACTGCACAGAATAGCTTCAACTCAGGTGACCAGCAAACAGACCACCAAAAATTATCCGCGGCAGGAGTTCTTGCTGTCCATGTAATTCCGTTTGGACTTGTCATTACTCCATTTCCAGATCCTGTAAGAGATACTGCACAGAATAATCGTAATTCCGGCGACCAACAAATCGAAATCCACGAAAGGTTATTCGCTGCCGTTCTTGCAGTCCATACTGTTGCGGCTGAGCCCGAGTAGTTAGGATCTATTGTTAGAACAGGATTGGCATCAACAGACGGACCTCTAGCTATTTTATACTTGTTTGAGTCCGATTGATCAATACCGGTAGTAATTCGAGAGCCAAGTGCCTCGAATTGTAGAAGAGCATCGCCTGTAGAACCTTGTATAATATTTATACCGGCGTTAGTTGCCGTACTAGTACTAGATTCATAAACAGTTAATCTAGATGTTACGACTTGCGTTCCGATTGATACATTACCATTGTTAAAATAAGTATTATTTAATTGAGCACCTGTATAAACCGTGGCTGATGCACCTAATGTCGTGACATTGGCTAAAGTCGTTATGTTAGGTTGTGATGCAGTAGCTAGAGTACCTGTAAGCGAAGTAGCCGACACAGATGAACCGCCTGATAAAGTGCCTGAACCTACAGTCCAACCATTTAAGCTGTTTACAGCTGCCAAAGTTGTTATGTTTGGCTGCGATGCCGTAGACAGTGTACCGGCAACTGTAGTAGCCGTCAAGGTACCTAGTACGAGTTCGCCCAATACACCAGACGTAAGATTGACTACGTTACTGCTAGGGGCGACTGTTAATCCTTGATATAACTTGTACTTACCATCAGTAGCATCTCGAAACAAACCTGTATACTTAGTGCCGGCAGATACATATGTTCCTAAAAAACCAATATCTAGAAGATCTGCCGGATTAGTAGGTCCTGGTAATAATAGAGAGGAAAGTGTTCCTCCTGGAGCAGCTCCCCACGTACCATCACCTTTTAATACATCAGTACCTATATTAGATAGCTTAGGTAATAAACCATGCTTAGCGGCAGTAGCATTTGCGGTAGTTACGTCAGTTAAATTAGCCAAATTGGCTTCTAAAATAATTATGTTAGGCTGTGATGCAGTCTGTATTACGCCGCTTACTTTAGTCTCATCAGTACCTACTATAGTTGCTTCTATAACAGGAGCCGATGGTAACCCCAATATTTCTCCGGACATGTTTTAGAGTATGCCTATACAATACAGATTAAATTTACTATTGTATAAAATAGATCTAAAGGAAAGTGTCTTGTATCGTATAACCTTATACTTGGTATTTTAAATAAGTTATAAGCTTCCATACAATGCCCTATACATTTAAGGTAACTGACAAAAAGCCAGAGCTTATAGATGATAGATACGGTTCTAGAAATTTAGAAGAGAAGCCGGTAATTCGTATTGCTGGTTATACCAAACCCAACGGTTTCTCCAGCAGCAAAAACGGATTCGTCAAAACGGTTATCAATGCTTATAACGGACATCACAACTTGACGATCCGCCCTGATGACGTATGGATTGCGATCGTTAATATATTACAGATGTATATTGTAAACAATGCCGAGGCCCTGCGTAGTAAATTCGTCAAACATACGGGCAAAAAAGAATTAGTAGTGAAAGGATTAGGCGATATTCATACTGCTAATTATGAGGAACTATGTTATAAAATGTCTAAGCAAATCGAAGCCAACATTATAGATAAGGAGTTCGCTTCTTGGATTCAGACAGATTTCACCACTAGTACCTCAACAGATAAACTAGTATCGATCGCTATGTTAATGTGTTCTATGAAAAAATACTTTGATTATAAGTTTCAATTATGCTGCGGTCTACCAAATGTAACTCTACTAGGAGAAGTTTCCGATTGGGAACATCTGATTGAGAAAGCGAACAAGATTCCCAAATACGATATCAATGGCCAACTTACCAAGTGGCACCTATTATTGATGCCAGTCCTTAATAATATGCTAGAATCTATCAAAGGTAATCCCGATCTAACTTGGTGGAATCAAGTATGCAACCATCTAACCGGAGGTAGCGGACCGCAGTATATTTCCGGATGGATCACAGTATTTACTGTTTTCGATGATAGCAACAATTGGGTCGGTGATCGATTTAGAGTAAAAGACACTTGGAGTTCAGAGTTTATTACATCAAAATGGCCCATCATTGAATCTAACGATATTTGCAGCGGTTCATGCGAGGTGCCTATTAAAATAGATGACAACGGACAAGCAGAATACAAATCTAAGCTAGTAGCAGGTCACATGGGCTACATTGCTAACGGCACCGATTTATCTCCCTGCCTAGGTTGGGAATTACGTATAATAGAGAAGAAAGATTTGACGGATGTGTCAGAGAACAAGGTAGCGACAAATACATGGCAAAGTCTAAGACGTCAGACGGATATTGTACCTAACTCCGTAGATTTAAATTCAGATGTAGTTTCAACTGGACTAGACTATTCTGGGCTTGTCCGTCCCATTCTACCAAAAGTTAAACAGCATCTACCTAATATGGTTCGGGATGATCCTTTTCTAGCGTCGATGGTAACTGAGGTAAATGGGTGGCCAGGTTCAGCAGAGCCCGGGGGTAAAGTACCGATGTCAGAGGGTATGTTAGCTATTAGAGCCGAAATGGAACAACGCAAAAAAGAGATGGAACAGAATAAGTAGATGTGTGATAGTGTGATAGTGTGATGGTATGATAGTAGTACGGTAATCAAAATATGAATATTCTTTTTTATTAATAAGACTGAAGACTAATATCAAATCTAACATCGGACCATGACTGAAGTGAAGTCTAGTACCGCTAACTTAGGACCTATGATAGTTCTGTTTCCAGGCTATAAATGTGATATGTTAACTTGGACTAAAATCGTAGAGAAGGACCATCCTAGGAAAGGAGAAGACATAGAGTTTTTAAGTAAATTAAGCAAGTTACCGATAGACATGCACTTTGCCAGCATATCCTGGACTACAGGGTTAGACGTAGAAAAATATATTATAGATCTGGGCAAAATTTTAGCCGGACGCAAATTAATTCTGGTAGGCCATTCACTAGGCATGTTATTCTGTTATCTATATGCTAAAAAATACAAGGAACAAGTGTTAGGTTGCATTTCTATAGATGGCTGTTATTTAGGAACAGCCGCCGTTAAATCTATCGAAAGAATCAAAACTGGTACAGACGCAGACTTAAAATACTTCGCTAACTTCATACCTATAAGAGATATGACCATGCCAGTTAATACCATATGTTTCAGAAACTTAAAAATGGTAGCTAATGATCGACTAGAATATACAGACGAGACCAAATTAAAAAAATATACTGTAAAACATTACGTCCAACTCGGTCACTATTTACATGCGGTAATTCCCGATGAAATCATTGCCTCCATTGCTAAATATATTCCTTGAATGTTATATCGAACACTCCGTGGGGCCGGATGACGCCCGTTGCCGTAGCTGCGGCAGAATACCCCAAATCTCTAAATCTAGCCGGCCGAAACACCGAAGGTGTGTAGATTATTTGTGTAGATTATAGAGCCTTACAAACTATTTTTATAAGCGAGGATCTTAGCTTTTTTCTCTATGTAGTTTAGTTTTAATTTTTTTACTTCATTCAATAACATTATAATGAGATTTTGATAGGCTACTGTTTCGGGTTGACCAGTTTTAGGATCTGTAACAACTAGCTCAGGGAATACTTCGGCGGTATGTTCGGCGATTAGACCGTATTGGTCAGTTTGGTCTTTGCATTCTTCCGGCTTCCACTTGAATATTACTGGGTTTAAATCATAGAGACGCGAAGTGAAATCTGCCATCGGACGTATATCATGCTTTTTTGTTTCTGAAGAAGATACAGTACCTAATTGTCCAGTAGAGTCTATCACTACCTGAATAGCGTCAGCGATACCCGTCGTTTTACCACGGATACCATTAATGGTAATATTGGGTGTATTACCATACATACTTGTACTAGTCATGACACGGTTACCACTGCCTGATTGTGATACTGCCGCAAAAATACCCAATTCAGGCGCCCAACAAACCGAACGCCATTGATTGTCAGCAGCTGAAGTGCGTGAAGTCCAAGTAATACCATCAGGACTCGTCATTACGCGATTACCGGTACCATCGATTGATACTGCACAGAAGATCTTTAGCTCGGACGACCAACATATTGAATACCATGAATTATTAGTAGCTGGTGTACGTGTAGTCCATGTGGTACCATCAGGGCTAGTCATAACACGGTTATTTGTTCCTGAATCAGACACTGCGCAGAATAAACGTAGCTCCGGTGACCAACAAACTGATTGCCATGTATTGGCAACTGCAGCAGTACGTGAGGTCCATGTGATACCATCTGGACTGGTCATAACGCGGTTAGTGCCATCATAAGAAACTGCACAGAACAAACGTAATTCTGGACTCCAACAAACCGAATACCATGAGTTATCTGCAGCGCTGGTGCGTGATGTCCACGTGATACCGTCGGGACTCGTCATTACATTATTACCGGTACCATTTACAGATACCGCGCAAAAGATTCTTAATTCAGATGACCAGCAGATAGAATACCAACTATTATTAGCAGCCGGTGTTCTTGTAGTCCATGTGATGCCATCGGGACTAGTCATAACGCTATTACCCACGCCAGATCCGGCAACGGCACAGAAGATCCTCAGTTCAGGTGACCAACAAACAGATTGCCATTGATTGTTAGCCGCTGAAGTACGCGAGGTCCATGTGATACCGTCAGGACTTGTCATTACTCTATTACCTGATCCGTCAATGGATACCGCACAGAATAAACGTAGCTCGGATGACCAACAGATAGAAAGCCAAAAATTGTTGGCAGCTGATGTTCGAGACGTCCACGTAGCTACTGCGGTAGCCGAAGCAACGTAGTTAGGGTCTAAGGTTACAATAGGACTAGGATCTGTGTGGGGACTTCTAGATATTTTAAATTTATAACCGTCTGATTGATCTATGCCTATCGTCGATTTGGTTCCATAAGCATTAAGTTGTAGATGAGCGTCGGATGTGTTAGAGTCTTGGTGAATGGTCACACCTGATTTACTAGTAGGTAATAAGTTAGAATTATAAATGTAGAGTTCTGATACGTCTTTGTTATAACCGATAGATGCGTTGCCGTTTTGTAGATATGTTGAGTTGGCAAGATTATTAGCAGTTAATGTACCTGCGAATGTTACTGTAGGTGTATTAGCATATATACCAGACGACGTCATAACACGATCGCCAGTGCCGGTAACTGATACGGCCGCAAATATACCTAACTCTGGAGACCAACAAACACCGCTCCAATTATTATCTACAGGATTAGTACGTGAAGTCCAGTTAATACCATCGGGACTGGTCATAATACGGTTTCCTGTCCCCGATCGTGCCACCGCACAGAATAAACGTAGCTCAGATGACCAGCAGACAGAATACCACTGATTATCTACAGCTGATGTACGGGGTGTCCACGTAATACCATCTAGTGAAGTCATTACACGGTTACCTGTGCCGTCTAATGACACGGCGCAGAAGAGTGATAGTTCAGGCGACCAACAGACCGATTGCCATTGGTTGTCAAAACCTGTAGTTACACGTGCAGTCCAAGTGATACCATTTGGACTCGTCATTACACGATTGCCTGTGCCACTAAATGCGACGGCTACGAATAAACGTAACTTAGGCGACCAGCAGACCGAATTCCAGAAGTTATCTGCTGCAGAAGTACGTAACGTCCAAGTGATACCATTAGGCGAAGTCATCACATTATTGCCGTCGCCTGTACTGGCTACAGCACAAAAGATGCGTAGTTCCGGTGACCAGCAGACTCCTTGCCAGGAATAATCTGCAGGGCTAACACGTGCCGTCCAAGTAATGCCATCAGGTGAAGTCATCACACGATCATCACTGCCGTTATACGATACCGAAACGAATAGGCGCAATTCAGGTGACCAGCATACGGATTGCCATTGATTATCTGCGGGGGAAACACGTACTGTCCAACTTATGCCATCAGGTGAAGTCATTACACGATTACCACTGCCGTTTAATGCAGTAGCGACAAATATGCGTAGCTCAGGAGACCAGCATATAGAAAACCATGCTATATCTGCAGGTGATGTACGTGCGGTCCACGTGGAGACTGCTGTAGCTGAAGCCACGTAATTAGGATCGATAGTTATAACTGGATTAGTGTCTAGAGATTGACTTCTAGATATTTTAAATTTATAAGAATCTGAAGCGTCGATGCCTATAGCAGTTTTAGTACCGTAGGCATTTAAATGCAGTTGTGCATCGGATGTAGAACTGTCTTGATGGATGACTAAGCCAGATTTATTAGTAGGCGTGATATCCGAATTAGCTATGTAGAGTTCGCTAACATCGACATTAGCGCCTATAGATAGATTGCCATTTGGAATATATGTGTTAGTACCTAAAGTAGTTACGGAAGCCAACGTGGTTATATTAGGTTGTGTCGCGGTTTGTATCACGCCGTTTAATGCAGTTGAGCCGTTACCGACGGAGGCTACTGCTATAAGTTCTACGGTACCGC
>JACCDM010215613.1_pt1 | contig 10104 bp, 8 predicted proteins | sample 7445851 | NCBI WGS metagenome assembly JACCDM01 (sample SAMN15323438, study PRJNA562643) | freshwater metagenome | isolation source: river surface water | place: USA:Blue River Watershed | collected 2017-08-16
GTAAGTGCAATAGATAAAATAATTTTTTTCATGCTTAAAAGTTTTTGGTTGGATATCAAAATTAGGTTCACAATCGAAAGCAGCTGTAAATCTGTAAGTGAAATCTGTTCCTTTTTAGCATAATGGAACACTTTTTTCTTTTTTTGCCTTTTGAAAAAAAATAAGTTAGGAGAGAAAAAAGCGCTATATTAGCAAGGTCACAATCTATTTATCAGTGTTTTATGGAAATGCTTGCGCCATTTTTTGGACTGTTTACTTCGTTTATTCTGTTTTATTACAGAAAAGACTTTAATCGGTCTAATTTGTATTTAGCCCTGTTTTATTTGTGTAGTAACCTCATCGTTTTGGTCTATTTTGGTTTGCATTTTTCAAAAAATCCGTTTTGGGACGGGGTGTTTTTTGTTCAATTCATGCCTTTGTCGTTTGTCTTTGGGCCGCTATTATTTTTTTATGTCAAATATGCTGTCGCCGAAAATAAAACTATTAAACCTTTAGAATATTTGCATTTTATTCCCGCAGTAATAGTTGTTTTTATTAGTTTGCCTTATACCACATTGCCATTTTCCGAAAAAGTAAAAATTGCACATCATATTCAAGCCGTAACGCAAGACTATGATTTTAAAATTTCTATTTTTTCTTTAAAACAAATGATGTTTATTCGTCCAATGCATTTGTTTTTGTATTGCATCCTCAGCTTGATGTACTTTAAAAAAGCAACGAAAAAAAGACTTGAAAGTTTTGGAGCGCTTCCGTCTAATCATTGGATTATTGAACGATGGATCTATTTATTAATCGGTCTTCAATTATTTATTTCAACGTATTGTTTTTTAGATTCCTATACTGGATTTATTTTAAAAAATGATTTAGGAATATTTAAATACAAAAATTATTTCAGAGCCGTTGGAAGTACTTTTTTTATGCAAAACATTTTACTGTTTTTGTTTCCAAAAATCCTATTCGATTCTATTTCTTATCCCGATGTCTCTTTGGCAAAAAATAGAGCCGCTCAAATAAAAAAAGAAAAGTCTCCTGAAATTAATCAAACCATTGCTGCCCAATTAGAAAATTATATGGTAACATCTCCTTACACTATGCCTGGTTTTAATTTATCCAAAATGGCAGTTGATTTACAGTTATCCGAAAGGGTATTATCCAACTATTTTAACACTGAACTTGCTATTTCATTTAGCGAATGGAAAAATAATCAACGTATTGATTATGCCTGCAAAATGATCGCCGAAGGAAAAGCTGAAAAACTGACCGTAGAGGGGATTTCTCAAAATGTCGGATTTTCTTCTAGATCAAAATTTATCGATGCCTTTAAAGAACGTAAAGGAGTAGTTCCTTCAACTTATATTAAACAATTTAGTTAAACCAAAAATCATGAAAAAAATTACCATTCTTACCGTTATATTATTATTTTCAGAAGTTGTTTTGGCTCAAAAAACAAATTCTGTTTTAGCAGATCTTTCGGCTAAAAAGGAAAAATATGGGGCCATTGCACAACAAATATGGGGATTTGCCGAAATGGGATACCAAGAAGAAAAAAGTGCAGCTCTATTACAAGAAACTTTACAAAATGAAGACTTCATAATTACTAAAGGCGTGGCAGGAATTCCAACTGCTTTTATTGCTGAATATGGCGAGGGATTACCGGTAATCGCCATTTTGGGTGAATACGATGCGCTTCCTGGTCTTTCTCAAGAAGCAATAGCCGGAAAAAAATCGGCAGGAAAAGCCGCAGGACATGCTTGCGGTCATCACTTGTTTGGAACCGCTTCTACAGCGGCAGCAATTGAAGTGAAAAATTGGCTAAAAGCCAATCATAAAAAAGGAACTATTCGGTTTTACGGATGCCCAGCTGAAGAAGGTGGTTCAGGAAAAGTATACTTAGTTCGCGAAGGCTTATTTAATGATGTAGATGCCGCCTTACATTGGCATCCAGCCGATGCTAATGATGCCAATCCAGGTTCGGCTTTGGCCAATAAATCAGCTAAGTTTCGATTTTATGGTGTAGCCTCACATGCTGGAATGGCACCCGAAAAAGGTCGCTCTGCCTTAGATGGTGTTGAAGCTATGGACATGATGGTCAACATGATGCGCGAACACATTCCATCGGATGCTCGAATCCATTATGTAATTACTAATGGCGGAAAAGCACCTAATGTAGTCCCTGATTTTGCCGAAGTATATTATTATGTACGTCATGGCAACCGAAAAATGGTTGTCGATATATTTGACCGTATCACTAAAGCTGCCGAAGGAGCTGCATTAGGAACAGGAACTACAATGAAATACGAATTGATAGGGGGTACCCACGAATTACTCCCTAACACTACGCTTCAAAAAATGATGTATGCTAATTTGGTTAAAGTGGGCGGTGTTCAGTATACTGAAGCAGAGAAAGAATTCGGAAAGCAAATTATTCAATCCTTAGGAATAGAAAACGGCGATTTGAATAAAGCGGCTGTAATTCAACCCTACAAAAATTTGGATCCAAGTTTTGGTTCAACCGATGTAGGCGATGTGAGTTTTACTGTTCCAACTGCTGGTATGGGAAGTGCTACTTGGGTACCAGGAACTCCAGCTCATAGCTGGCAGGCTGTTGCAGCTGGCGGAACTGATATAGGAAACAAAGGAATGATGGTCGCTGCCAAAACGATTGCACTAACCGCAATTGATTTGTTTTTACACCCAGATCAAATTGTCAAAGCGAAAGCCGAATTGGAGGAAAAAAGAGGAAAAGATTTTAAATATACTCCACTTCTAGGCGACCGAAAACCTGCCTTAGATTACAGAAAATAATTTGGAATTATTGTATTTCTCTGATTTTAATATTGCGTAAAGCCACTCCTCTTGACCAATCTTGAAAGGCAATTTTACCTTGAATTGCCTTTCCAAAAGAAGGGAAATTACCTAATTTGCTTCCCGCAATTAATTGTTTCCAACGTTCGGTTTTCATGTCTTCGTGACCGGTTTCAATGCCGTTTAACCAAAAGGTAATCACGCCATTTTGTTGCAAAATTCGAGAATGATTCCATTGTCCTGATGGTTTAGGTTGCACTTCATTTAATAGAGGTGACAAACTGTACACACAACCTGCAGAATGCTTCCCGTCTACCAAATAATCTTTGGGCATATTAGCATTGTCCAATAATTGGTATTCCGGTCCGGTGGTCCAGGCGGTAGGGAATTCTGGCGCTTCTTGAACGTTAATAAATACCCCGCTATTGCCTGCCTCTGAAATTTTCCATTCAAAACTAAAATCAAAATTTTTATATTGATTATCTGATACTAAATCGCCCCGTTCTACTTTCTCAATATTTGGGTCGCAAACCAGTTCGCCATTTTTAACATTCCAAGCCGATTTGATGTTTCCTTCGTTGTACAAATGCCAACCTGATGTAGTTTTGCCATCAAAAAGCAGTTGCCAGCCTGCAGCAATTTCATCTGTGTTTAATCTATTATTGGCGTCAAACTCTTGAGCAGATACTTTAGAGAATCCAAATGAAAAACAAAAAAATAACAGGATCAATCTTAAAGAAGTTTTCATATTTAATCGGATTAATTCGTTTTAAAACTGTAGACAATACTAGTTGCAGTATTAGTGCCATCAGAAGTGGCTACGCGCCAATAATATACTGTATTCGCTGCCACGGATACTTCTTTCGTTTTAACTGTAAGATTAGAATTGGCAGCTAAAGGTGTTTGTTTCCCGTCCACCGTATCAAGGTATAAAGTATGAGTCAACGTTCCTCCATCAACATCGCTGGTGTCCCAAGTAAGAGTAACTTTCCCATTTGTTGGCGTCACTGTAGTGCCTGGAAGCGGACTTACAGCCGCTGCTGGAAATGGTGCATAATTAGTCACTCCAACGCCTGCTAAATAGAACTTCCAAATATCGCTAACTGTTGTGGTTGCGCCTTTATTTTTAGAAGTTATGGACCAAGAATAAGGTATGCCTCGTGTTAATGTTGCCGTTGCACTAGTTGTAGTAATTCCTGTTTGAGTGACTACTTCTGAAGTGTTCAAGTTAGTGATTCTTAATTCATAACTTTCTGTGTCAGAAGTGCTATTCCAACTGAAAGCTACCGTACTTTGTGTTGCAGTAATATTGGTTCCTTCCTCACAAGTTCTGGCATTTGCAGGGCCTATTAAAACCGATTTTCCTGGTGTTTTTATTACGGGCACAGGCACAGGAGCCGGTCCTGGATCACTGCCGCCACATGACACAAGAAATACAATTGTAAATAGCGCTAATAATAAAGGTGTTGGTTTCATGGGGCTATTATTTTTTAATTATTTTAATTGTTTCTTCTAGATTTGTTCCTTTTAAATGTAACAAGTACAAACCGCTAGTTAAATCCTTTAGATCAAATTGAAGCATTCTGTTTTCTGGGACTGTTTTTGAATACAACGCAATGTGTTTGCCCGAAAGATCCTTTAGCGCAGCTGTTACTGTTGAATCTTTGCCTGAACAGTATAAATTCAATATGTCCTGCACTGGGTTAGGATAGAATGCTACTTTATCGCTTACAAAAATGAGATCTTCAAATTGACCTTGGCAATACAAATCGGTTGAAATTGCAATGGTATTTTGTCCAGAAACTAAATCAAAAGTGATGGAATTGGATGAATAGTTTTGTGTAAGCCCGTTAAAAGTGATATTGTAGCTGCTTGCTCCACTCAAATTGTACGTAACTTGCTTACCCGAACTACTCATTTTATTGGTTACAGACAATACATTAGGCTCCGTTACCTTAATCGTATAACATTGGACATAATTAGATTTACCTTGAATAGTAATACATATTTCATAGGTTCCTGGTGCCAAGTTTTGAAATTGATTTTTGAAGTTATTACCTGAATTCAATTGGAAACCAGTTTGCCCATTTATGGTAACATTATAGATATAATTAGTATTAGTGGCGCTAACGCTAATAGCACCATTTTGTTGACCTACGCAGGAAGTAGCCGTTGCCTGAACGGCATAATTATTTGATGGTAAAATAAAAATTTCGCAACCATTGAAATCTACAGTTACTCCTGTTGGGGTATTCGGACATAGATCGAGATCGTTCCGAATTCCGTCTTGATCCGAATCGCCAACAATAGTGATTGTAAACGCTTTTTCAAAAGAAAGTCCCCCGGCATCTGTCACTCTGATTCGAATGGCATAACTCGATTTTGTTTGTGCATTAAAAACAATTCCCGCTTTTAAACTAGTATTGTTTATTGTAAAACTAGCATTATCTGTACTTCCTGTACCACTAACAAGTGTATAAGTAAAACTATCATTTGAATCTGCATCTGTAGCTGATAATGTGCCGATAAGTGCTCCAATAGTATTATTTTCAGCTATTGATGCAGAAGACAAACTAATATTTGTTGGCACTACATATGGATAAGAATAGGCCGTTGAGCTTAAGTTACATGAATTGGTAACAATTACATTTCCACCAATAGCATTTGCTGGAACAGTAGCCGTAATTTTAGTATTAGTAGCATTCGTAACCTGGGTGGTCATTCCGCCAATTGTAACAGTTGGTGTACTACCTGTAAAAAAATGAATTCCATTAATTGTTATTGTAGTTCCTGCAGCGACAGTTACACTAGATACCGAAGGTGTTCCGCCAATTGTAATCGTCCCTGTTGCGGTAGCAGTATCACAGGAAGAGTTTATTTTAACCGAATAGTTAAAAACTCCAGATTGGGTAGGAGTGCCACTAATGGTAACTTGACCAGAAGTCCAACTTCCAGTGACACCTGAAGGCAAGCCTGAAAAACTAGCCCCCGTAACACCTGTTGTGGTATATGTAATTGGTGTAATTGATCCCCCGTTACATAATGTTTGGTTATTCGTAGAAGAAGCTGAGCTTAAAGTCAAAGTAGGAACTCCAGAAGCAGGAGTACCATAAACCACGGGGCGTATTCTCAAATTGGGAACTGAGGTCCAAGTAGTACCGTCTGTTGAAACTACTGATCGATTACTATTTGTTGACTCTTGGCCCAAGCCAAAAGTATCTGATGCGGCTCCAACTAAAACAATAAAATAATCGGTAGCATTAGTAATCGGTAGCAAAAGACTACTTAAATCCAAATAATTCCAGGTGTTTTTTGAAATAGATGCTGGATTTGCTTGATAGGATCCTAATAATGTTCCGGGATTATTTGATGTGACTGAGCGTATTTCAATAGTAAACTGAGTCAGGGTTTGAGTTCGAACAGTTTTAAAATAAACCCCAGCTAGTAAACCGCTAGAGGTCGCTGTAAATCGGAGAGCAGCTCTTTTTCCATTCAAATTATTAGTGAAATTTTCACTAGCGCCATACTCTTGTTCATAATTATAAGTTGTTCTTGCCAAGGGTTGGCAATACGAAAAACTGGTGGCTGCTTTAAATACATCCAACTTACCACTACCCCAAGTAGTGTTTTCTGTTGTCCCGGTAAATGCATCTTTTATAGCTGTAGTAGTAATTGCATTTTTGATTTCAGTGAAGGTGGCACCAGGTTTTTTTTGTAACAATAAAGCAACTCCTCCAGCAACAACAGGTGCGGCCATACTTGTTCCTTGTTCGATGCGATACAAATTATTGACAACCATATATGGAGAAGCGGCATCTAGGGTAGAATCTGAAGATAAACAAGACACGGCTGCTTGACCGTTGGCTGTGATGTTCGGCTTAATAACATTGTCTCTTCGTGGCCCAACAGAACTAAATGCACTAATCCCATCTTGCATTCCTGAAGTGTAATTATATCCACTTCCTGAGGCGGCATACCAATCTAATTTAGCAATATACGACCCAACTGTAATTGCTTTTGTAGCACAACCAGGAATAGTAACTAAATAATTACTGTCGCCACCAGTTACCGACATACCGGAATAATCATCTCCCTTAGTATCTAGCCATCCATCTACTGTTAGTGTACTTGTTGTCGAGTTAGTAATGGCAATACTCCAAGAACCCGCTACGTCTGTAGATGTTGTAGTTCGTGTAACATACACTTGTACTTTTCTATCCCCACTTTCAGGATCAATGAAATTATACATATACACTTTCCCATTACCATTCATTACGGAAGTACCGGCATTGGATACTGCTTGAGTACCGTCAGGCGCAGTAACAACTACACTAAGTGCACTTGTATCATTGCCATAAGATGTAAATTGAAACACATCTGTTGAACTTGTAGTAGTAGTGGTGGGTACTTGTAAAGTAATCGTTTCAGTTCCCCCAGGTGCTAAAACAAGTTGTTTGTGTATGTTATCGCCGTTATCATTACCCGAAGCGACAACAACTATTCGGCCTGCAGCCGTATCAGTAAAAGTATCTATAGCGCGTTCAAGCGGGTCGGTTCCGTCATGAGCTCCATATTGCGAACCCAAACTCATATTAACTACAATAGGTTTGCCTAAACTTGTAGACAAGTTTTTTAAATAATCAAGGGCAATAATAATGTTTGATGTATCGAAAGAACCATTACCGGCTTTAACAACCACGATATCAGCATTTGGGGCCATACCTGTGTACTTACCGCTCAAAGCAGAACCATTTCCTGCAGCTGTTCCTGTAACATGTGTTCCATGACCATCAATGTCTTTCTCCCTTACAAATCCTGCTGGAGTGCCGTCAATTTCATTTTCTATTTGAGCTTGAGTATATTCTACTCCTAATGAAAATCCAACTGGTGCATTTTCTCCTGCTATAGGGGAAATTGTTTGGTCCCAAATGCGTAGAATTCTACTTTTTTTAGGGTCGGATGGATTTCTAAAATCCAAATGATCCCAATCAATTCCGGTATCAATAACTGCTATAATTACGCCGTCACCTTTATAAACGGTATTGTCTAAACGCCCTGCGTGTAATAAAGATGCTCCGCTAGATGCTACAGAAATATCGTTTGTGGGTTTTAATATTTTAGTAACGTCGATATAACGTACCTCGGGCAAATCAGATGTTTTTGCTATTTGGTCCAAATTCAACCATGCAGTAGCAAACGTAGGATGAATGCTTTGAACTGGAATTCCGTTAGACTTTAACACCTCAGGTGATTGAGTATAAATAATACAATTGTACCCTTGGTCTATTTTTCCAGTAGTTTTATTAAGTCTAGACGATGCTGTTTTAGCAAACAAAGAAGGGATCGCATTCGTTTTGTTGCTATTGGCTTGCTGCTCTAATAAATGCCGAAAAGGAAAAGCTAATTTTTCGTTGTTTTGTCCAAATAAAAAGGAAACAAAAAATAAAAACACACAGCTGTAAAATACTTTGATTTTCATATTAGGTGAATTAGAAGGTGGGGCAGATTGGTTTAAAATGATCAAAACAGTTTTATTGACTGAATTTAAATTTGATACAAAAAGTAAATTTATAGTTTTTAATTCAAACCACAACATCGTACTGTAAAAAACAAAAAGTGCCTTAAATTATTAAGAAGTCGCTTTAAACAAATTTATTATCTGCCGATTTATAAAATCAAATATGATGTTGTTGGGAATTTATTCTAGCACCATCTTTATTTTTCTAACAATTGGCCCACACCTAAACTCGACCAAAAAACAAAAAGTCCCAATACAATTAAAACAACAGGAGGAATCATCCATCCAATCTTTTTTTGAAAAATCAAACGAAAGGGAGGGTAAAATAAAAGTGACAAAAACAAAATAAAAATCCCAAATTCGGGATCGTTACCAACCAAGCAATTGACTACTCCTATTGCCGAAAACAGAACAGCAACAAGCCAATTCGATAAAAAGTTACTCCTTGTTTCATATTAATTGATTTTTTTGATTTTTTTGGCTGGCACACCAGCTACAATGGTATTATCAGCAACGTCTTTGTTGACAACTGCACCAGCCGCAACAATGGCATTTTTGCCAACGGTTACACCGGGCAAAATAATCGCACCTGCTCCTATCCAAGCATTCTTTTTAATGACAATTTTGGCTAAGTCCAACGACTTGCGATTCGCCGGATCCACCGGGTGGTTTTCGGTAATTAAACTCACCTTAGGTCCTATCAAAACATCGTCTTCAATAGTAATACCGCCAAGGTCTAAAAACGAACAACCGTGATTGATAAAAACATTTTTCCCAATGGTGGTGTGTTTGCCAAAATTAGTATGAAAGGGCACAAAAACAATAGTGCTTGTATCTATTGCACTGCCAATGATTTTGCTTAATTGTGTTCTAATTTGATTGGTGTCTGTAGCGGCATTCAATGCCGATGACAAAGCGATGGTTTGAGAAACTTGTTTCCAAAGTTTCGGTAAATTGGGATCGTTATTATCAATAATTCCGCCGGCTAACATTCTATTAAAAATATCCATAGGTGTTTTTTCGTTCCATTTATTTCGTTCGATAAATATAGGAAATAATTAAATTTTATATTTGTGGATATGAATTCAATTGAAATTACAAAAATAGGGGTAGAACAATTGGTTCCCTTACAAGAAATTGGGCGAACAACTTTTTTACATACCTTCTCTACTACAGATACTGAAGAGAATATGGATATCTATTTGGATCACGCCTTTTCAGCAGAAAAACTCACTGCTGAACTTGAAAACCCAAACTCAGAATTTTATTTTGCGACCCAAAACGAAGTCGTAATTGGCTACCTAAAAGTCAATTTTGGGGCTGCACAAACCGAAATTCAAGACGCTAATTCAGTAGAGATTGAACGCATTTATGTTTTACAAGACTACCACGGAAAGCAAGTGGGCCAATTGTTGTTTGAAAAAGCTATGGCCATTGCCAAACAAAAGAAAGTAGAATTTATCTGGTTAGGCGTTTGGGAAGAAAACCATCGAGCACTTCGTTTCTATACCAAAAATGGCTTTGTGGCTTTCGACAGCCATATTTTCTTAATGGGTGACGAAGCACAAACCGATATTATGATGAAGTTAGAATTATAATCCGCTATTATTTATCGTTCCAGCCTATTGCATAGCCTAATAATGCAGCTGCTACACCCAAATGAACGAATAAAACTGTTTTTTGCCAAGTCGGTTTGTCATTCCATTTTTGGGCTTGATCAAACGGATCAAAAGCCAAAGCGATACCTATAGAGGAACCTGCTTGCATATAGTCTTTGGAGA
>JACCDM010119096.1_pt1 | contig 10099 bp, 9 predicted proteins | sample 7445851 | NCBI WGS metagenome assembly JACCDM01 (sample SAMN15323438, study PRJNA562643) | freshwater metagenome | isolation source: river surface water | place: USA:Blue River Watershed | collected 2017-08-16
CGGGGGCGGTGCGCAGCGGCTGCGCGCGCGCCGCGCGCTCCTGTGCGACGGTGATGTAGCCCTGGGCGCGCATCAGGCGGAGCACCGCGTCGCGCCGCTCACGATTCCGCTCCGGGTGGCGCACCGGGTCGAAGAGCGCAGGACCCTTCGGCAGCGCCGCGAGCGAGGCCGCCTCGGCGAGCGTGAGACGTGCCGCCGGCTTCCCGAAGTAGTGCCGCGCCGCGGTCTCGATGCCGTAGTAGCCGCGACCGAAGGCAATCTGGTTGAGATACGCCTCGAGGATCTGCGCCTTGGTGTAGCGCCGCTCCATCTCGCGCGCCGCGGCCTGCTCCCGAAGCTTCCGCCCGATGGTGCGGTCGGTCCGGTCGACGACGTCGGGGTGCATATTGCCGACGAACTGCTGCGTGATGCTGCTCGCGCCGCGCGAGGCGCCGAGGAGATTGTCCTTGATGGCGCCCGCGATCCCGACGAGATCCACGCCGTCGTGCTGATAGAAGCGCTGGTCCTCGACGGCGACGAAGGCCTGCGGCACATAGGCCGGCAACGAGGCGAGGGGGACGCTCACGCGCCACTCGCGCCCGATCTCGCCGATGAGGGAGCCATCGCGCGCGAGGACGAGCGACGCCTGCGGGGGGCGGATGATCCGCCAGGGCTCGCCGGTGGAGGCCGCGGCGGGGGCGACCGGGTCCTGCGCGCCGCCTGGGGCCGCCGCCAGCGCGACCCACAGGCCGACCGCACAGGCCGTGACCCGGCGGGACGCGCGGCGTCGGCGTACCGAGCGCGGAGCCATCAGGGAGCGGGCGGACGTCACAGTCGAATTCTACACCGACCCCCTCTGAAGGATGCCCCGACCCCGTACCGCTGGCCCCCCGGAGTCGGCACCTTTCTCCCATGCTCACCGTGGCCGTCGCCCAGTGCCGCCCCCGGAAGGGAGATCTCGCCGGGAACCTCGACCGGGTCGGGGCGCTCCTGGCGCAGGCCGTCGCACTCGACCCGCGGCCCGCCGTCCTCGTCCTCCCGGAGACCGTCCTCTCCGGGTACTTCCTCGAGGGCGGGGTGCGCGATGTCGCACTCACCGCGGAGACGCTCCGCGCCGAGGTGGAGGCGCGCTACCGCGCCGCGGTCCCCGGCGGCGAGGCGATCGACCTCGTCCTCGGCTTCTACGAATCGCTCGACGGCACGCTCCACAACAGCGCCGCCTATCTGCGGCTGCAGGGGGACGCGCCCGCCGCGCTGCTGCACGTCCACCGCAAGAACTTCCTGCCGACGTATGCGCTCTTCGACGAGGAGCGCTTCGTCGAGCGTGGATACGGCGTGCGCGCCTTCGACACCCCGATCGGTCGCGCCGCCCTGCTCGTCTGCGAGGACGCGTGGCACTCGCTCACCGGGACGATCGCCGCGCTCGACGGCGCGCAGGTGGTGTTCGTGCTCGCCGCCGCGCCCGCGCGTGGCACCGCCCCGCGCGCCGACGGCGTGCCGGGCCCCGCGAGCGTGGAGCGGTGGGAACGGCTCGTGCGGGACATCGCCGAGGAGCAGGGCGTGTTCTGTGTGCTCGCGAACCTCGTCGGGAGCGAGGGGGGCCGGATGTTCCAAGGCGGCTCACTCGTCGTGGGGCCGCGCGGGGACGTGCGCGCCCGTGCCCCCGTGTTCGACGAGGCGATGCTGAGCGTGACGCTCGACCTCGCCGACATCGGTCGGGTGCGCGCCGAGCTCCCGATGCTCTCGGATCTGCGGACGATGCTGCCGTTCCTGCGGCCGGAGCTCGACCGCGTGATGGGGATCGCGGCGGCGGGGACCACCGCCGCGCCGACAGCGACCGGCACGACAACGAGCGCGATGACCGGCGGCACGTCGACCGACTCGAACGTGCTGGATACCGCGCGAGATGCCGCGCGAGGGGCCACGCCACCTGACGGCGCGACGCCCGCGCCCTTCCCCGCCCTCCCGGTGATTCATTCCGGGACGCGCGGACGCGGCGTCCCCCCCACCCTCGAGATCGACCCCGCGCTCGTCGAACGCTGGCTCGTCGCCTTCCTCCGCGACGAGTTCCGGCGCCGCGGGTTCACCGATGCCGTCGTCGGGCTCTCGGGGGGCGTCGACTCCGCCGTGGTGGCCGCACTCGCCGCCCGCGCGCTCGGCCCGGATGCCGTCCTCGCCGTGCGCATGCCCTACCGGACCTCGAGCCCCGACTCGCTCGCGCACGCGCAGCTCGTCATCGACCAGCTCCGCATCCGCTCGCGCACCCTCGAGATCACCGACGCCGTCGACGGCTACCTCGCGCACGAGTCCGCCGCCGACGCGGCACGCCGCGGCAACGTGATGGCGCGGATGCGGATGATCACCCTCTTCGATCTCTCCGCGAAGCACCGCGCCCTCCCCTTGGGCACGGGGAACAAGAGTGAGCGGCTCCTCGGCTACTTCACCTGGCACGCCGACGATTCGCCGCCGGTGAACCCGATCGGCGACCTCTTCAAGACGCAGGTCTGGGCGCTCGCGCGCCACCTCGGCGTCCCGCAGGCGATCATCGAGAAGCCGGCGAGCGCCGACCTCGTGCAGGGCCAGACCGATGAGAGCGATTTCGGCGTCAGCTACGCCGTCGCCGACGAGATCCTCAACTGGATCCTCAACGGCTGGAGCCCCACCGAGCTCGTGGCGCGCGGGATGGATGCGGAAGCAATCCAACTTGTCACGCGGCGCCTCGACTCCACGCACTGGAAGCGGAAGCTCCCCACCGTCGCGATGCTCTCGGGTGCGGCGATCGGCGAGAGCTATCTGCGCCCGGTGGACCTCTGAGCGGCACGCGCCACGCACGTCACCCGCGCCGCATCTGACACCCTGACGCCATGAGCGCTCCCGTCATCCGCTACGGTTTCCACCCCACGCCCTACGGCGAGGGGCTCATCGCCACCACCGCGCACGGCATCTGCCGGCTCACCTTCGTCGCGGGGGGCAAGCGCGCGACGGTGGCGCGGCTCAAGGCCGAGTTCCCCGAGGCGACGTGCGTGGAGGATGCCGCCGGGACGCGGGCGCTGATGCGTCAGGCCTTTGATCCGGCGCGGAACCGCGCCCTATCGCTCGACCTCACGGGGACGGCCTTCCAGCGGCGCGTCTGGAGCGAGCTGCTGCAGATCCCGCGCGGCGCGACGACCACGTACGGCGGGCTCGCGGCGCGCATCGGTGCGCCCACCGCCTCGCGGGCGGTCGGCTCGGCGGTGGGCGCGAACCCCGTCTGCTTCGTGGTGCCGTGCCATCGCGTCGTGCGCGGCGACGGCACCCTCGGGGGCTACGCGTGGGGCCCCGAGATGAAGGCCGCAATGCTCGGCGAGGAGCTGGGACTCACGCCGCCTGCGCGTAGGCGAGGCTGACCGCGCGCTTCGCGCCCCGCTTCAGCTGGCGGTGCACCGCGCGGGCGAAGCGGACGAAGTTCAGCCCTGCCTGCGGATAGCGCTCGAAGAACTCCGTTGGCAGAAGCGCCCCCTTCCGCTGATTGCAGGGCTGGCAGGCCGCGACGAGGTTGCCCGGGTCGTGACTCCCGCCCCGCGAGAGCGGGATCACGTGATCCAAGGTGGCGTGTTCGAGTCCGAGACCACGGCCGCAATAGACGCAGCGACGTCCACACTCCCGAAAGGTCGCCCGCTTGACCACGCGCTTGTGCTCCGGGTGCGCGAGCTGGCGAGCGTGGCGGGATAGCCCGCGGGGGGAGCGGGCGAGCGCGACGTGGTGGACGTGCCGACGTGACATCTGACCTCGCCGGAAACGTCGACACCCCGCGACGGGGCATCAGGCCCGGGCGGGGTGTCGGCAGTGGATGCGGGGAGGCTCCGGACCGCGGTCGCCGGTGGCGACGCGTCGGGGAGCCTGCTCTCGAGTGCCTGTCCGAACGTATCGGTCATGGGCCTCCCGCGATGGGCGGCGACGGGGGGGACGTCGCCGGTCTCAATCTCCAGACGCCCAAGAGAGTGCAGTGTTCCCCACGACCGCGCTAGGGGGCGCCGGGTGCTATTTTCCAGCCATGTCCCCGACCTCCGCCACGGCGCGCCGCGCCACCCACGGGCTCTCGAAGGAGCAGCTCGTCGCCGCCTACCGCACCATGCTCCTGTCGCGTCGCATCGACGACAAGGAGATCCAGCTCAAGCGGCAGAACAAGATCTTCTTCCAGATCTCCGGCGCGGGCCACGAGGCCGTGCTGACGGCCGCCGGCCACGTGTTCAAGCCGGGGCACGACTGGTTCTACACCTATTACCGGGACCGTGCGCTCTGCCTCGCCCTCGGGATGACGGCGGCGGAGATGCTCTACTCGGCCGTCGGCGCGGCGGCCGATCCCAACTCCGGCGGGCGGCAGATGCCGTCGCACTGGGGCCTCAAGCGGGCGAACATCGTCTCCGCCTCGTCGCCGACGGGGACGCAGTTCCTGCAGGCCGTGGGCTCCGCCGAGGCGGTGCTGCGCGCCAAGGCGCTGGGCATCAGCGAGGGCTTCGCGGACGATGAAGTCGTCTTCGTCTCCACCGGGGACGGCACCACCTCCGAGGGGGAGTTCTGGGAGTCGCTCAACTCCGCCTGCAACCTGAAGGCGCCGGTCGTCTATCTCGTGGAGGACAACGGCTACGCGATCTCCGTGCCGGTGGAGGTGAACACCGCGGGGGGCTCGATCTCCAAGCTCGTGACCGGCTTCCCGGGGCTCTACATCCAGGAGGTCGACGGCTGTGACTTCCTCGCGTCGATGGAGGTGCTGCAGCGCGCGGTGGACTACGCGCGCGCACGGAAGGGGCCGGCGCTGGTGCACGCTAAGGTGATCCGTCCGTACTCGCACTCGCTCTCGGACGACGAGGTGATGTACCGCCCCGATGCGGAGCGCGCGGCCGATGCCGCGCGCGACCCGATCACCGTCTTCCCGCAGTGGCTGATCGACGAGGGGTACGCGACCGCGGCGGAGATCGAGGCGGTGCAGGCCTCGGTGGACGCCGAGGTGCTGGCGGCGACGGACGACGCGCTCGAGCAGCCGCAGCCGGCGCCGGAGACCGCGTCCTTCGCGGTCTACTCCCCGACGGTGGACCCGACGGGGGAGCCGTTCGACACCGAGGACGACCCGAAGTTCAGCGGCGACCCCACCACGATGGTGGACCTCCTCAACGCCTGCATGAAGGACGAGATGCGGCGCGACGGGCGGATCGTCGTCTTCGGCGAGGACGTGGCCGACGTGTCGCGCGAGGAGTACCTCGGCCAGGTGAAGGGGAAGGGGGGCGTCTTCAAGGTCACCTGGGGATTGCAGAAGGAGTTCGGCGGGACGCGGGTGTACAACTCGCCGCTCGCCGAGGCGAACATCATCGGCCGGGCCATCGGGATGGCGCTTCGCGGGTTCAAGCCGGTGGTCGAGATCCAGTTCTTCGACTACATCTGGCCCGCGTACATGCAGCTGCGCGACGAGCTCGCGACGATGCGGTGGCGGTCGAGCAACGCCTTCAGCGCGCCGGTCGTGGTGCGCACCACCTACGGCGGCTACATCCGCGGGGCCATCTACCACTCGCAGACCGGGGCGTCGCTCTTCACGCACTGCCCGGGGCTCCGGGTGGTCTGCCCGAGCACCGCGCTCGATGCGAACGGGCTGCTGCGCACGGCGATCCGCTGCGAGGACCCCGTGATCTTCCTCGAGCACAAGCATCTCTACCGGCAGACGTACAACAAGGCCGCGAACCCGGGCCCGAACTTCATGATCCCGTTCGGGAAGGCGAAGATCGTGAAGGAGGGATCGGACGTGACCGTCGTGACCTACGGGGCGACGGTGCAGCGCGCGCTCGTGGCGGCGAAGCAGGTGGAGGAGTCGCGCGGGCTCTCGGTGGAGGTGATCGACCTCCGGACGCTCTCCCCGTGGGACCAGGAGGCGGTGTACGCCTCAGCGAAGAAGACGGGGCGCGTGATCGTGGCGTACGAGGATTCGATCTCGTGGGGCTACGGCGCGGAGATCGCGGCGCGGATCGCCGACGACTGCTTCGAGTGGCTCGATGCGCCGGTCAAGCGGGTGGCGAGCACAGACACGTTCGTGGGATACGCGCCGAGCCTGGAGGATGTGATCCTCCCGCAGGTGGCGGACTTCGTGGCGGCGTACGAGGACATCGCGGCGTTCTAGGGAGTCGAGAGACGCGGGGAGATACGTCTCACGACGCCCCCGCGTCACGCGTCGACCACCCTCACACGCACGGTCGTCATCACGCCCGCGCGTCAGGTGGCGGGCGTCAGCCGCGCCGCTCGAGCGCGTCCCGGATGTCGAGCAGGATCTCGAAATAGAGCTGGTCGCGCGTGTACGCGAACTGGAGCGACTCGAGCTTCAGCGGGTCGTTCTCGACCTTCGCCTTCTGATAGACCTCGTCGAAGGCGGACTCGAGGTTCTCCAGGATACGTGCGCGGGACCGGGACATCGGGATCTGCTCCAGAGCGGCGAGGGTGAGCCGAGGTGCGACGACCGGCGCCGGGGGCACCGGCGCGGGGGCGGACTCGAGGAGGTACTTGGCGGCGGCCCCGAAGAGGTCGCGGCGCGGATCGACGGGCGAGGGCATCGCCGTGCAATCTACCTCACTGCCAGAGCACGGGCGCGCCGGCGGCGTACCACGACTCGACGTGCGGCGCCGCCATCGCCTCGATCCGCGACCGCTTGATCTTCATCGTCGGCGTCAGCGTCTCCGACTCGATCGACCAGGGCTCCGCCGCGACGACGAACATCTGCAGCCGCTCGTACTCCGCCACATGCCGATTCACGACGGCCAGCCACTCGGTGAGCGTCCGGGTGAGTTCGGCGCGGACGGCCGGATCCTTCATCTTTGGGCGGAGGTGCTCCGCGAGCACGACCATCGCATACGCCGCCGGCTGCCCGACACCGCTCACGCACGAGAGCTCGATCGCCTCGTGCTCATTGATGAAGTTCTCGATCGGCGCCGGCGCCACGTACTTCCCCTTCGCCGTCTTGAAGAGCTCCTTCACGCGCCCGGTGATCCGCAGCAGGCCGTCCGGCCGCCGCTCGCCGCGGTCGCCGGTGCGGAAGTACCCGTCCGCCGTGAACGATTCCGCCGTGAGCTCGGGGAGCTTGTAGTAGCCGACCATGCACCCCGGCGACTTGATCAGGATCTCCCCCTCCTCGCTGATGCGAACCCCGACGTCGCCATAGGGGACGCCGACATAACCCGGAAGCTTGTGTGTCGCGGTGGAGAGATGGCTGTACGCGAAGTCCTCGCTCATCGCATACCCCTCGAGGAGGTTGAGCCCGAGACGACGGTACCAGGCGATCAGCTCGGCGGGGATCGGCGCCGACCCGGAACCGGCGAGACGCACCTGGTCGAGCCCGAGCCCCTTGAGGACCTTCTTGCCGACGAGCCGGTTGAGGAGCGGGATGCGCAGCAGACGATCGAGCTTCTGCGCGGGCATCTTCGCGAAGACGCCCTGCTGGAACTTGAGCCAGAGGCGCGGGACGGAGATGAAGATCGTCGGGCGCGCGCGCTGGATATCCGCAACGAAGGTGTCGAGCGCCTCGGCGAAGAAGATGTGTCCGCCGGCCACGAAGGAGGCGCATTCGATGTACGCCCGCTCGAAGACGTGCGCGAGCGGGAGATACGAGAGCGCGCGGTCGTCCGGGGAGAAGTTGATGCCGCGCATGATCCCCTCCGCGGCGGCGGTGATGTGCCCGAAGTCGTGCATCACCCCCTTCGGGGTGCCGGTCGATCCGCTCGTGTAGAGGAGGAGCGCGAGGTCCTCGGCCGCGCGCGCGGGCTGCCCGCCGAGCGGCGCGACCGTCGCGATGACTTGATCCCACGGCGTGCCGACGATGGTGGGCGCGAGGGGGAAGCTCAGGCGGTGCACCGCGTCGGGGATACCGGGAAGCTGCACCTCCCATCCGGCGTCGAGCTTGCCGATGAAGATCGCCTTCGCCTCGCTGTGCTCGAGGATGTACGCGATGGTATCGGACTTCTCGGTGGGGAAGATCGCGACGGTGGTGAATCCGCCCATCCAGATGGCCAGCTCGGCCATGAAGAAGTGGGCGCAGTTCTTGGAGAGCATCGCCACGCGATCACCCGGCTGGAGACCAAGGCTCCGAAGGTGGGCCGCCATCCGCCGCGCCTCGTCGAGGACCTGGCGCCAGGTGTAGTCGATCGTCTTCCCGCCACCGATCGGCTGGGTCAGGTAGACCCGGTCGGCGAGCGCGGTCTCCTTCTCATAGATGTAGTCGAGGATGAGCTTCTTGGAGGACATCGGACAGCCTCGGCGAGAGAGTTGGGCAGAGTATAGGGGTGGGGAGCGCTCCGGGGGAGGCTGAACGCTGCAGGCGGAAGGCTGAACGCTGGACAGAATTAGGTCCGGTGTTCCGTATTGCACCTCCAGCCGACGGCGTGGTCTGGCACGCCGATTGCACCCTTGGGGTATGACGTCAGGAAACGCCCCGCCAAAGTGGCGGGCGCGCCCTGGCACCCTGCACCCTCTGTCGGAGCCTCGAATGAACAACCTGAAGGTCTTCCTGCTGATGGCCGGTCTCACCGCTCTGGTCGGGGCGGCGGGCGGCGCGCTCGGAGGCCAGAGCGGAATGACGCTCGCCCTGCTCTTCGCGGCGGGGATGAACGTCTTCATGTACTGGAACTCGGCGTCGATGGTCCTGCGCTCGTATCGCGCGCAGGTCGTCGACCGCTCGCAGGCACCGGAGCTGTATGAGATGGTGGATCGGCTGCGGCAGCGCGCTGGTCTGCCGATGCCCACGGTCGCGATCGCGCCGCACGACCAGCCCAACGCCTTCGCGACGGGCCGCGATCCGGAGCACGCGGTGGTCTGCGTCACGTCGGGACTCCTGAAATTGATGGACCGCGAGGAGCTCGAGGGGGTCATCGCGCACGAGCTCGCGCACATCAAGAACCGCGATATGCTGCTGCAGACCGTCACCGCGACGATGGCGGGCGCGATCTCGAGCCTCGCGCAGATCGCGCAGTGGGGGATGCTCTTCGGTGGCGGCCGTGACGATGAGGAGCGCGGGAACCCGGCCGCGGCGCTGGTGATGATGATCGTGGCGCCGCTCGCCGCGATGCTGATCCAGTTCGCGATCTCGCGGCAGCGCGAGTTCAAGGCGGACGCGGTGGGCGCGGAGATCCACGGCCGGGCCGGCGGTCTGGCGCGGGCGCTCCGGAAGCTCGACGCCTACGCGCAGCGGATCCCGATGGACGTGGCGCCCGCGGTCGCGCCGCTCGCGCAGGTGAATCCGCTCGCCGCGCACGGCGGCGGCCTCTCGTCACTCTTCTCGACGCACCCCTCGACGGAGGAGCGCGTCGCGCGGCTCATGGCGCGGGGGTGACCGCGCCGCCGAGGCGATGGAAGACCGCCTCGGTCACCACGCGCCCGTCACGCAGATGCTCCACGACGATCCGTTCGAGGAGCGCCGGTGTGACGGGCGCGTACCACACGCCTTCGGGGTAGACGACCGCGATCGGCCCGCCGGCGCAGACGCCGAGGCACGGGGTCTCGCTCCGCTTCACGCGCTGCGGCCCGAAGAGGAGATCCTCACGCTGGAGCAGGCGCGCGAGCTGCGCGTAGAGCGCGCGCCCCGCGCGGTCGGGGGCGCAGTAGCCGCCGGTGCAGAGGACGATATGCCGCCGATACGGCTCCATCTGTGCCGGCATCGTGCTCGGTGAGCCGGCGGTCACGACTCCTTCGGCTTCTTGTACTCGCCGGGCGGCGCGATGTAGCGCAACGCCTCCACCGGCGTGCCGCCCAGCAGATGCTCGTCGAGGATCCGCTTGGCGCCCGCGGCGTCGACGCCGGCGTACCAGACGTCCTCGGGGTAGACGACGACCATCGGGCCGTGGCCGCACTGGCCCATGCACCCCGACTGGTTGGCGCGGATCCGCTGCGCGACCCCCGCCTCGCGGAGGCCGTCCTTCAGCACCTGGAAGGTCGCGGCGGAGTCCTGTGACCCACAGGTCTTGCCACCGGTGCAGACGAAGACGTGACGTTCGAACTGGCCCATCGGTTGTCCGGGAGGGGAGTGGTGATGCCGACGGACGCGCGCGACGCGCGCCCTCCGTACATTAGCGGGATGATTCGACCACGCATCGTCAACAGCATTAGGACCGCC
>JACCDM010040196.1_pt1 | contig 10094 bp, 9 predicted proteins | sample 7445851 | NCBI WGS metagenome assembly JACCDM01 (sample SAMN15323438, study PRJNA562643) | freshwater metagenome | isolation source: river surface water | place: USA:Blue River Watershed | collected 2017-08-16
GGTAAGTTTTGGAATCACCTTCAAAACTGATGGCTTTGAACATGTCATTCCGATTGTATTTTACCGTGATTTGATTTGAATCAACAAACTCGATAACTCCATCTTCTTCAGCAGTGATGATGGTTCTGGAATCACGGGCAATTTTACCTTCCAATCCAGTTCCAACAATGGGAGCTTGTGGACGCAACAAAGGCACTGCCTGACGTTGCATGTTCGATCCCATTAAGGCACGGTTCGCATCATCGTGTTCCAAGAAAGGAATTAAAGAAGCGGCAATACCTACAATTTGGTTGGGCGCAACATCCATGAATTGAACGCGATCTGCATCAACATTCGGAAAATCACCCATTTCACGGCTCTTTACCGCGTCCAATTGGAAGGTACCATCATTTTTGATGGCATTTTTCGCCTGGGCAATGATTTTGAAATCTTCATCCTCAGCAGAAAGGAATTTGATATCTCCCTTCAAATCTACTTTTCCTTTGATCACAGGGCGATAAGGAGTTTCAATGAAGCCCATGCTATTTACTTTCGCGTGAACGCAAAGCGAAGAAATCAAACCGATGTTAGGACCTTCCGGCGTTTCAATGGTACACAAACGGCCATAGTGAGTGTAGTGAACGTCACGAACCTCGAATCCGGCGCGCTCACGAGAAAGTCCACCGGGTCCAAGCGCTGATAGACGGCGTTTGTGGGTAATTTCAGCCAATGGATTGGTTTGATCCATGAACTGGCTTAATTGGTTGGTACCAAAGAAAGAGTTAATCACCGAACTCAATGTACGAGCATTGATCAAATCGGTCGGAGAAAACACTTCGTTATCGCGAATATTCATACGCTCACGAATGGTACGGGCCATACGGGCCAAACCTACGCCAAACTGAGCGTACAATTGTTCACCAACGGTACGAACACGACGATTCGACAAGTGGTCAATATCATCCACATCGGCTTTTGAATTCACCAATTGGATCAAATATTTAACGATTTCAATGATATCTTCCTTGGTCAAAACCTTGGTATCCAAATCGGTTGTAAGATTAAGCTTACGATTGATTCGGTAACGGCCTACTTCTCCTAAATCATAACGTTTATCGGAGAAGAACAATTTTTCAAGGATTTGACGAGCAGATTCTTCATCAGGTGCATCCGAAGAACGAAGAACACGGTAAATGTGCTCCAATGCTTCTTTTTCACTGTTTGAAGTATCCTTTTGAAGGGTATTGTAAATGATGGTAAAGTCGGCAGAAAGCGACTCTTCCTTGTGGAAAATTACGGTCTTAACTCCAGAATCGATGATCAAATCGATGTGATCGTCTTCCAATAATTGATCACGTTCGATGACAACTTCATTGCGATTGATGGAAACAACCTCTCCGGTATCTTCGTCAACAAAGTCTTCTACCCAAGTTTTCAAAACACGAGCAGCAAGGCGACGACCTACGTTTTTCTTTAATCCGGATTTACTAACTTTTACTTCATCAGCAAGTCCGAAAATGTTTAAAATATCTTTATCGGCATCGTAACCAATTGCACGAAGCAAGGTAGTTACGGGGAACTTCTTTTTTCGATCGATGTACGCATACATCACGTTATTCACGTCGGTGGCAAATTCAATCCACGATCCTTTGAAAGGAATAATTCGGGCAGAATAGAGTTTGGTACCGTTGTTGTGAATGGACTGTCCGAAGAAAACTCCTGGAGAACGGTGCAATTGAGAAACAATAACACGTTCGGCTCCATTGATGATGAAGGTTCCTTTGGGAGTCATGTAAGGAATCGTTCCCAAGTACACATCTTGTACAATGGTTTCGAAATCCTCGTGTTCTTCGTCATTACAGAACAAACGAAGTTTGGCTTTTAGCGGCACTGAGTAGGTTAAACCTCTTTCGATACACTCTTCAATGGTGTAGCGAGGTGGATCTACGAAGTAGTCCAAAAACTCCAGTACAAAGTTATTGCGAGTGTCGGAAATGGGGAAATTCTCCGCAAACACTTTGAACAACCCTTCACCCTGACGGTTATCGGGGGCTGTTTCTAACTGGAAGAAATCCTGGAAAGACTTTAATTGGATTTCCAAGAAATCGGGATAATCAACATTAAGGTTAACTTTCCCGAAATTAATGCGTTCGGTAATATTGGATTTAGCCAAAGCCAGTAAAATTTATTGGTTTCAAAAATCAAAACAAATAGCCGAGCACCCAACCTTCCGGAGGGGTGCTCAGCTTAAAACGGGAAACCGTAAGAATTACTTAATCTCAACGGTAGCTCCTGCTTCTTCCAACTTCGCTTTCAAGGCATCTGCTTCATCTTTAGCAACACCTTCTTTAACGGGTTTTGGAGCAGCATCTACCAAGTCTTTAGCTTCTTTCAAGCCAAGACCAGTAAGGTCTTTAACAACCTTTACTACGTTCAATTTAGAAGCACCAGCGTCTTTCAAGATCACATCAAAAGATGTTTTCTCTTCAGCAGCAGCAGCGCCACCACCAGCAGCAGGAGCAGCAACTGCAACAGCAGCAGCAGCAGGCTCAATGCCGTAGTCATCTTTCAAAATTTGTGCTAGTTCGTTAACTTCTTTTACAGTTAAGTTAACCAATTGTTCTGCGAAAGCTTTTAAATCTGCCATGATTTTGTTTGTTTTTTTGTTTTACTTGTTTGAATTAACCACGCTCTTCAAGCGCTTTTACGATGCCAGCCAATTTGTTGCCACCAGATTGCAATGCACCAAGTACATTTTTGGCTGGAGACTGGAGAAGGCCAACGATTTCTCCGATAAGTTCATTTTTAGATTTCAATGAAGCCAACGCATCCAACGACTCATCGCCTAAATAAATGGCTTGGTCAATGTAAGCTGCCTTGATAAGAGGCTTGTCTTTCTTCGTACGGAAATCTTTAATCAACTTGGCGGGAACGTTCCCAACATCGGCAACCATGATTGAAGTTTCACCATGAAGAGCATCATAGAGACCTTGGTAACGCTCGGAATCAATTTGCTCAAGTGCTTTACGCAACATGGTGTTCTTCACAACCGTATAATCAACGCCACGTTGGAAGCATAGGCGACGTAATTGGTTGATGGAATCGACGTTTAAACCACCCGCATCGGTAATGTAGAAATAGGAGGCATTCTCCAGACGATCTACCAAGCTTTGAATCGCTTGTACTTTATCTTGTCTTGTCATACCTTAAACGAGAGATTTAGTTTCAACATGGATTCCAGGAGACATTGTAGAAGAAATAGCTACACTCTTGATGTAGGTTCCTTTTGCTGCAGAAGGCTTCAACTTAAGAATGGTTGAAATAATTTCCTGAGCATTTTCTACCAACTTGTCTGGAGTGAAAGATACTTTTCCAATTCGGGTGTGAACGATACCGTTCTTATCCACTTTGAAATCGATTTTACCACCTTTTACATCCGTAACCGCTTTTGCGATATCGTCGGTAACAGTTCCTGTTTTTGGGTTTGGCATCAAACCACGAGGACCTAAGAATCGGCCTAGGCGACCAACTTTAGCCATCATAGAAGGTTGAGTTACGATAACATCAACATCACACCATCCGCCTTCAATTTTTTGGATCATATCATCACCACCCACGTGATCAGCACCAGCAGCTTTTGCTTCTGCTTCCTTATCAGGGGTACAAATCACCATTACTCGGGCAATTTTACCTGTTCCGTGAGGAAGGGTAACCGAACCACGAACCATTTGATTGGCTTTACGAGGATCAACACCCAAACGAACGTTGATATCGACAGAAGCATCAAACTTAGTGAAAGTGATGTCTTTAATCATCGCAGCTGCATCGCTCAAGGCGTAGTTTTTGGTCAAATCAAATTTGGCCAATGCTGCTTTACGATTTTTCGTTAATTTGCCCATTATGCGTCTCCTCCTTCTTTATCCCATGGTGCAGTACCAGAGATGGTAATTCCGAGTGAACGAGCAGTTCCAGCTACCATTCGCATAGCGCTGTCTAATTTGAAAGCATTCAAATCAGGCATCTTGATTTCGGCGATTTCTTTCACCTGATCCCAAGTTACTGATCCAACTTTCTTCCTGTTAGGTTCTGCAGATCCTTTAGCGATCTTGGCAGCGTCGATCAATTGGACCGCTACCGGAGGAGTCTTCACCACGAAGTCAAATGACTTGTCCTTGTAAACCGTGATAACTACAGGTAAAACCTTACCGGCTTTCTCCTGAGTTCTCGCGTTAAATTGCTTACAGAACTCCATGATGTTCAACCCCTTAGAACCTAAGGCAGGACCAATCGGCGGCGATGGATTCGCGGCGCCTCCCTTTATCTGCAATTTGATAAAGGTCTCAATTTCCTTAGCCATTGTTAATTATTTAGTTTAAGAGATTCTTTCAACTTGATTGTAGTTCAAATCCAATGGAGTTTTACGTCCGAAGATTTTCACCATTACTCGCAATTTTTTCTTGTCTTCATTTACCTCATCAATCACACCGGTAAAATCGTTGAATGGACCGTCGGTCACTTTCACAGATTCTCCCACCATGAATGGAACGGTAGCAAAGGTTCCAGCATCCGTCATTTCATCCACAATACCGAGCATGCGTTTCGCTTCCGACTCACGGAGCGGAGTAGGATTTTCTTTACCAAGAAAATCGATTACGTTCGGAACATTTCGGATAATGCTGATTAAATCTGGATCTAGTTTTCCTTCTAGAAGCATATAGCCTGGCATCATGTTGCTTTCAACTACAACTTTTTTGCCATTGCGAATTTGTAAACGTTTTTCAACAGGGATAACCACCTGTGGAACTTTTTCGGCAGCTCCTACACCAGCGACTTCCTGAAGAATATAATCTTTGATTTTCTTCTCTTTACCGCTGATGGTACGCAGAACATACCATTTGAAATCCATCTTTTTTTCTGTACTCATCTTAATTGGCTCCCGTAGGATTAGAACAACTGATACAAATTATCAAGTAATACAGAGAATACTTTATCCATAAGGAAGATGATCACTGAAAAAATCAGCGTACCAACCAATACGAGGACAAGACTTTGGGTAAGTTCTTCCCACTTTGGCCAGGAAACATTTTCCAATAGCTCGGTGTAAGAATCCTTGATGTATGTTAGAACGGATTTCATGACATTATTTTCTTTTTGCACGGGCGGTAAGATTCGAACTCACGACCCTCGGTTTTGGAGACCGATGCTCTACCAGCTGAGCTACACCCGTAAACCTGGTTTTTTTATAGACAAAGAGAACCGGAGTATTTATTCCGGTTCTCTACGTCAATTTATGCTAGATATTAATCTAAGATTTCAGTTACCTGACCAGCACCTACGGTACGGCCACCTTCACGAATCGCGAATTTCAAACCGATTTCCATAGCGATGGTATTAATCAACTCAACTGTGATAGTCAAGTTATCACCAGGCATCACCATTTCAGTACCCGCTGGCAAAGAAATTTCACCAGTTACGTCGGTTGTACGGAAATAGAACTGAGGACGGTATTTGTTAAAGAATGGAGTGTGACGACCACCTTCTTCTTTTGACAAAACGTAAACTTCGGCTTTGAATTTTCTGTGAGGAGTTACAGAACCTGGTTTAACGATTACCATTCCACGACGGATATCTGTTTTTTCAATACCGCGCAACAACAATCCTACGTTATCACCTGCTTCACCGCGATCCAAGATCTTACGGAACATTTCTACTCCGGTTACGGTTGATTTCAAGTTTTCAGCACCCATACCAAGAATTTCTACAGGGTCACCAGAGTTGATAACACCACGCTCGATACGACCGGTAGCAACTGTTCCACGACCAGTGATCGAGAACACGTCTTCAACAGGCATCAAGAAATCCTTATCTACAGCACGAGGAGGAGTTGGAATGAAGCTATCAACAGCATCCATCAACTCTTCAATTTTAGCAACCCACTGAGGCTCAGCATTCAAACCGCCCAAAGCAGATCCACGAATTACAGGGATATTGTCACCATCGTACTTGTACTTTGACAACAACTCACGAACTTCCATCTCAACAAGATCCAACAATTCCATATCGTCAACCATATCCACTTTATTCATGAATACAACCAACTGAGGAACGTTTACCTGGCGAGCCAAAAGGATGTGCTCACGAGTTTGTGGCATTGGACCGTCGGTAGCAGCAACTACAATAATAGCGCCGTCCATTTGAGCAGCACCAGTAACCATGTTCTTCACATAGTCAGCGTGACCTGGACAGTCAACGTGAGCGTAGTGACGATTAGCTGTTTCGTACTCTACGTGAGCTGTGTTGATGGTGATACCACGTTCTTTTTCTTCAGGAGCAGAGTCGATTGAAGAGAAATCACGCATTTGAGCCATACCTTTTTCAGCAAGGACTTTGGTAATGGCAGCGGTAAGCGTTGTTTTACCGTGGTCAACGTGACCAATTGTACCAATGTTTACGTGTTCTTTGGTACGTTCAAATTTTTCTTTAGCCATTTTAGGTTCAGTTTAGTTTGTTTTCTTTTTTTTTGAGCCGATGACGAGAATTGAACTCGTGACCTCTTCCTTACCAAGGAAGTGCTCTACCCCTGAGCTACATCGGCGATGAAAATTGGAGAGGAAGACGAGGTTCGAACTCGCGACCTATAGCTTGGAAGGCTATCGCTCTACCAACTGAGCTACTTCCGCTTTTTTTTCACCGCGTGGTGTGGTGGGGAAAGAAGGATTCGAACCTCCGAAGTCGAAGACAGCAGATTTACAGTCTGCCCCATTTGGCCACTCTGGTATTTCCCCGGTTTAGAACATTTGAGCCTCCAGTCGGATTCGAACCAACGACCCCGAGATTACAAATCACGTGCTCTGGCCAACTGAGCTATGGAGGCAATTCCATTTGTTCACTCAAAGAACAATCCATTTCGTTAGGAAACTTCCCTCTGAAATGGATTGCAAAATTATAACGCGTTTTCCAAAAAAAAAAGCACTTCTGAAAATTTATCTTCTCATTTCTTTTTCTTTTGCTTTTTGAAGTTGTTTTTTCAAACTCTCAACAGCTAAATCTACGCTCTCTTCAAAGGAATTGCATTGTTCTTTAGCAAATAAGGTGTGTCCTGGAACGTTTAATTTAATTTCAGAAATTTTATTTTCCTTTTCCTCCGACTTTTCTAATCGAAGGTAAACATCGGCACTTACAACTTTTTGATTTACGTTCTCTAACTTAGAAATTTTCTTTTCTACAAATTCCAACAAGGCACCGCTTGCTGAAAAATGAATGGATTGTGTGTTGATTTCCATAATTTATGCTTTAGGATGTTTCTTTTTGTAAATATCTCTTAAACGTTCGATAGACTGATGCGTGTAAACCTGGGTTGCTGCTAAGCTAGAATGACCTAACAACTCTTTTACCGCAGCAAGTTCAGCACCCTCATCCAATAAATGGGTAGCAAAAGCATGTCGAAATTGATGCGGTCCTTTTTTTGACGCCGTTGTAACCATAGATAAAGATTCTCGAACAAATTGATATACATGGGAGACCGTCATTGATTTTCCCTGGGGATGTAGAAAAAAATCATCTCCATCAAATAACGGAAATTCCCGATTGCGTGTAGCAAGATAATTTAAAATTTCTTTCTTCAAAAAAATTGTCATCGGAATGATTCGTTCCTTTCCTCTTTTCCCGAACACCTTTATTTGACTTCCCGACAAATCAAGGTCATTTTGTTTCAAACTCACCAATTCAGCACGTCGCATACCTGTGGAATACAACATGCTAATGAGCATTCTTTTTAAAACCATAGGATAATCCACAACATCTTGAAACTCTTCAAATAACTTTTCCATAGTTACCTGATCAACCCCTTCGGTCAACCGCTTTGAAATCTTTGGCTTTTTAATTTTTTGAAGAGGATCTGCAGAAATAAGTTGTTTCTTCAACAAAAACTTACTAAAAGATTGAAGCGAAGAAATTTTGCGATGGATGGTTTTGGGTTGATTTCCTTTTTCCGACAAATTTGCCATGAACGAACGGAACATAGTAGATTGAACCTCGGCAAAGGAACTTACTTCGAAAGTCTGCTGAATATAAAAATAAAACTCGCGCAAATCATGATGATAAGCGCGAGTTGTATGTAAACTATATCGTTTCTCGAATTGAAGATATTCGATGAACGATTGAATGATTTTGTCTTCAGCTTCCACAGCGGAAAGCTAATCAATAACTGGATTAAATACCAGCTTGTTGCTGCATTTTTTGACGGTAAGCAGCGCGAATGATACCTTGACGAGAAGTGATAGATTTCTTCTCGTATGCTTGACGTGAACGTAATTCTTTCATTACGCCAACTTTTTCAAACTTCTTTTTGAAACGCTTTAAAGCGCGATCGATGCTTTCACCTTCTTTTACTTCAATCAGAATCATAACATTATTTTGGATTGCAAAAATAAGAACTTTTTTTTAACTCGCAACCTTTCCCATAAAAAAAGTGGGAGCATGAGCCCCCACTTTTAAAAATCAGGATGAACCGATTACTTGATGGTTAGTTTTTGAATAAACTCACCCTGTGCAGAAGATACTTTCAACAAGTACAATCCGTTAGCAACCTGGTTCAATCCAAGCGTAATCAATTGATTAGGATTCTCAAATGACCATGACTGAACTACTTTTCCATCCAATCCTGTCAGAACAACTTGAACAGTACCTTTCACTTCTTGAGCGAAGGCGATGTTACAAACATCTTTGGTTGGGTTTGGATAAACATTCAATCCAGTAATTGAAGAAGCGGATGAAGCAACTTGATTCAACACCCGCACTTCAGGAGATGTCGAGAATAAACCATGTTGGTCATTCATACGAACTCGGAACTGATCACCTTCATTGGCCATAACCAAGGTAGAATAGGTATTCAATGACTGTCGGCTAGCATTGCCCGATACTTCTCCAACAACAACCCATTGGTTGGCGATGAGTTTTTCAACAAAGAAGCGAGAAGTGCTAAACTCTTCAGCAACTTTCCAAGACAATGTGGCAGAATTACCTTTTTGGATTGCTTCTACTTGATACCATTCTAATGAAACAGGGAAGATTGACTCATCCGTAAATTCCATAGCACGAGGAGCAACCGCCAAACGAGCTTGTGGTCCACCTTGAAGCGTAGAAGTTGTTCCAATTCGACCAACAAATGCATCATTTGTAGTTCCAGAAGCCGACATAGAAATATTCATGATGGTAGCAGAACCTTTGTAGGTACCTGTAAAATAAGGAGTACCTTCATTAGACGCTGCCACACCATTGGTGATCTCATAGTCAGTACCTGAAGTTTTGGAGATGAATCGTGGGTTTGCATTGGAATCCAAACTAGAAACAAATCCATCACCTAAAGAACTTCCAGAAATGATATGTCCGAAGAAGTTCGCATTATTCTGTGCAAAACCTGAAACCAATAAATTAGATCCTTGTTTAACCATACTTGTTGTGAAGTCTTCACCTGCACCACCTGAAACTTTCAAAGATTCATAAACCCCTGAATTGCTCCAACGAGCAAAGAACAAATCACGTCCACCTGTACTTGGCAACAAATTTCTTGCGATGGATCCACGAGATCCAATTCCCAAATCAAATGTACCCAAAACGCAAACATTACCGCTTCCATCAATGGCCACATGATTTCCAATTTCAGAACCAGAACCCGTTAATGAACGAGCCCAAGAAAGCGCTCCAGCCGAGGTCAATTTCGCAACAAACATATCGTAGATACCTGCAGAGGAGAGACCAAATGGACCGAGAATATCCTTGTTATTGCACAAACCACCAGTTACATAAATGTTTCCAGAAGCATCCATCGTGATTCCACGCAATACATCAGCCTGAGCTCCAGGACTACTGTATACCCAATTTGAAGCTCCAGTTGTACCATCAAATTGAGCAACATAAATATCCAAATCTCCACCAGAAGTAGTGTTGGTAGCATCGATTACCATGGTACCATTGAATGTTCCACCAAGTGTTACACTGTTGGATGATGGAGAGTAACGTAAACCAGCAACAGTCTCACTTCCTGTGCCACCAAAACGGCGAGCCCAAGTAACAACACCAGAAGGGTTAATTTTTGCAACGAAACCATCCGATGA
>JACCDM010717252.1_pt1 | contig 10094 bp, 9 predicted proteins | sample 7445851 | NCBI WGS metagenome assembly JACCDM01 (sample SAMN15323438, study PRJNA562643) | freshwater metagenome | isolation source: river surface water | place: USA:Blue River Watershed | collected 2017-08-16
CTGCAGCAATGAAATCAACTAATCCATAAGTGACATTCTCACTCTCACTTGCAATAAGAGTTTTTCCTGAATTCTGAGCAACAGAATAAAGATAAAGCCCACCATTTATTACCCCTGCAATGTATTTGCCATCGGGTGAAAATCTGGGATCAATGATTGCTCCAGGAATTTCTAGATTTGAAATCTTTCTAGCACTTACTTGGAAATACCAAAGTTCACCGTTTAAAGCAAAACATAAATTATTGCCACTTTTATCAATACTAAAAGTTGTGATTCCAGAGCCTGATTCTCTTAATCTTTCGCGACGGGCTTTTTCTTGGGCAGGTAAAAATTCTTCATCTTTAATTTTTAAATCTTGAGGATTAATTAGTAATGATTCTTTGCCCGAAACCGCATCAAGGCAATAAAGAGCAAGTCTTAAATCTGTTTTTGAGATTGCTCTAACAAAAAAGACTAAATTATTTTCTGGACTTAAAACAAAACTTCTAGCACGACCAGATGAAAATCTTCTGGTTTGCGCGAACTGTTTGGGAAAGTTAGGCCATCTACTCACACACATATTCTGCTTGTCGCGTATTCTTTCAGTTATGTCGAGTCACCGTCTTTTATTAGTTCACGCTCATCCAGATGATGAAACCATTGGAACAGGAATCACAATGGCTAAATACATAAAAGAGGGAGCAAAAGTAACTTTGGTGACCTGTACCAGTGGTGAAGAAGGAGAAGTTTTAGTTCCAGAGCTAGCTCATCTTGCTAGTAACAAGGAAGACAAACTTGGTCCACATCGTCAAATTGAATTAGCAAATGCCATGAAAGCTCTTGGAGTTACAGATCACAGATTTTTAGGTGGAGCTGGAAAATTTAGAGATTCAGGAATGATTGGCACACCACCCAATGAAAGAAAAGATTCTTTTTGGCAAACAGATTTACAAGTTTCAGCAGATGAATTAGTAAAAATAATTAGAGAAACAAAACCTCAAGTCGTAATTACTTATGATGACTTTGGTGGTTATGGACATCCCGATCACATAAACGCTCATCGCATAACTCATTACGCAAGTGATTTAGCAAAGGTGTCTAGTTATAAACCAGAGCTAGGAGATGCTTGGGAAATTAGCAAAATTTATTGGACATGTATTCCCAAATCTCAAATTCAAAAAGGAATTGATGCATTAGCAAGTTCTGGTTCTAAGTTCTTTGGGGTTGATTCAGTTGATGAAGTTCCATTTGCTGTTGATGATAAATATGTCACGACCAGAATTGAAGGCTTTGATTTAGTTGATAAAAAATTAGCTGCATTACGATGTCATGCAACCCAAGTTGAAGAAACAGGGCCGTTTTTTCAAATGGCACAAGTTGTTGGTCCAGAAGCTTTAGGAGTGGAATATTTTAGAATTGCCAAAGGCAATGCAATTAAAAGTGGAGATTTTGAAACAGATATTTTTGCTGGGCTCTAAATGAAAACTAAAATTTCTAATCTATTAGCTTCAATTTTATTAGGAGTTGGGGTTTCAATTATTGGAGGCTTCTTACAAGCAGCAACTTCAAAAATATTTATAACTATTCCTTGGGGAATTTTGCTTTACCTATTTATATTTCTTTATTCGATTAGATACATAAGACTTACTACTGACTCCAGAATATTTGTTATTACTTATGGAGTTGGTTGGTTAGTTATTGCATTGTTGATGAGTACCAAATTGCTTGCTGGGGATTTAGTTTTAACTAATAATTTAATGGCCAAAATTTATTTATTAGGATCTGTAATTATTTTAGGGGCAATGTCATCATTGCCCCTAAAGAAATAACTAAATTCCGTCTTTAACTGATTGAGTTTTGTCCGCTACTGCTTGAGTTTTTTGTTCGATATCTGTTGCAACAGCTAATGCATCATCTAGTGCTTGACGCAATTGAGTAGATGCTGAGGCAAGAGAGCGACGCACTTTGGCAGCTTCAGCTGCAACTTTTGTGGCAGAATCTCTTTGAATTTCAACGTTGTCGATAACACGTTTGCGTTCAGCTTGTGCTTCATCAACTAAGCGACGAGCTTCGGTTTGTGCTTCATTTCTGGTTCTTGATATTAATTCTTCAGCACGCTTTGAAGCATCACTGGTTATTCGTAATTCTTCAGACTTTGCATTTTGAAGAATTGAATTTGCTTCAGAAGTTGCTGTAGCAACAATTCTTTTTGCTTCCTTGTCTGATGCTTCATATTCAGATTCTGCGCGAGTGCGAAGATCTTTCACATACTTTTCAGCATCGGCTTTTAATCTTGAGTTTTCAGCGTTTGTCGCTTCTATTAATCTTGTGTTTTCTTCCTTGGTAGATGCTAATTGCGCAGCAGAAGTTTCTCTGATTCCTTGGGCAAGTTTTTCTGCTTCAACCAAAACTGATTGAGCTTTTGACTTTGCAGCTCTAATTAAAGTTGCAGCGTCTTCACCAGCAAGGGCTGTGATTTCTGCATCATCTAATTCGAAAACGTTTGGTCTTTTAGCAAGTATTTTTACTTGTTGTTCTAATTCATTAATTCTTCGGCTCGCACCAGATGAGGAAACAACTATTGAACGAGACAACCAACCTTTATTAGCCTTTTTAGAAGGCTCGTTGGAATCCTCAACCCACTCAGAAGCTGCATTAATTACTTCTTCGTCAACAGTTGAGTCTTCAGATTTCTTGTCAGCCATTTTGTCCGTTCCCCGTTTGTGCTTAGATATTTAGATTAGCGATAGACAAGGTTTGACACTAGAGCCTGCTCTGGCTTTTACGCTCAAAGTAGCCTTTATCTAATATTGGACAGCCGTGGTTTTTAGTGAAACCCGACTTGAATAGGGGCTGAAACTCTTTTGAGCGATAAAGAAAAACCTTCGCCTGCTAAGAAAAGTAAGTCGGCAACTCCTAAGCACCAGCTTAATTCTAAAACTAGATCGACAAAAGTAAGTCCTTTAGTTACTCAGGAATTAGATGAGTTAATTTCTAATCTCGAATTACTTAAACCGGTTAAAAAGGATTGGAAATATAGAATTGGTGAATTTATTGGCCAATTGATTCTTACTGCTGTAGCCCTAATTCTTTTAGGTTGCTATATATGGTCCATAACTGTAGTTCCACCAAATACAAAACTTTTTGGCTATGAAATTGGGAGTAAACTTTCTCCAAATGTTTATGAGCAAATAAATATAGCTATCAAAGATAAAGTAAATAATCCAATAGATTTTCAAACTCCGCAAGGAACATTTACTGTCACCCCAGAGCAAATTGGCCTAGAACTCGATTTGCCCGCGACAATAAATAGTATAAATAAGAATATTTTTATTTTCTTAAAATCAGCGTTATTTTCAACTGAAATTAAGCCGACAATTAATCTTGATGAAAATATATTGAAAATTGGTTTGGCAAAAGTAATAAAAGAAAATACAAAAGCTCCAGTAAATGCAACTCTGGCAACCCAAGGGGGCAAAGTCGTTACCACTGAGGCTGTAAGTGGCACAGAAATTGATTGGGAAAAAACTAAAAAAAGTTTAAGAGAATCTTGGTTGTACGAGGGTAGAAAAGCAGAAATAGTGATTGCCTACATTCCACCTCTAGTAAGTAATGAGGATGTAAATAAAGTTCGATCGAATTTAGCCGACTTAGCAGTTGCTTCTCCAATTACTTTAAAAATCGGAGCAAGAACTATTGAAATTAGTCCTGAGGTAATTGGAACAGCTTTGAAATTTGTTCCTAATAAAGAGAGATTAGAATCACAATTTGATGAAACAGTAATAGTAAATGAAATATCTCGACAGATTCCTAATATTCAAACCACAGCAAGTGATGCAAAATTTGATTTTATAGGGGACAAAATCTTTGTTGTTCCTGCACAAGAAGGAATAAAATTCAAACCTGGTCAACTTGACGCGGCTTTATCTCCAGCTTTTAGACAGAAAGACAACAGAGTTGTTAATTTAGATAGTGCAGTAATAAAGCCATTAATTTCAACTGAGAGTTTAGAAGCCTTGGGGATAAAGGAGCAGCTAAGTTCTTTTAGACAAGATTTTGATTATTTGCCATATCGAGAGTTAAATGTTGGCCAAGCAGCTCGATATATGGACGGAAAAATTCTTAAACCTGATGAAATCTTTTCGATGAATGAAACCATTAAAGAAAGAACAACAAAAAATGGTTATGTCAAAGGAATTTACATTGGAGAAGGTGGCCGATTTGATTTTGGTTTAGGTGGGGGAGTTTCAATAATTACCTCTGCAACTTGGACCGCTGCCTTTTATGCAGGATTAGAAAGAATTGAACAAAGAGCACATTCAGTTCACATTGCAAGATATGCACCTGGATTAGAAGCAACAGTAAGTTGGCCAAAACTTGATCTTAAGTTTAGAAATAACACTGAAAATAATATCTTGATTAAAGCAATTCCTGCTCGAGATAGTATAACAATTTCAATGTATGGAACTAAAGTTTATGACAAGGTCACCGCAAAATTTGGAGAGCCTTATAACTTAAATAATAATATTGACATTGTTACTTCCTATGATCCAAATTGTTTGCCTCAAGATCCAGCACCTGGATTTAAAATTGTTGTCACCAGACAATTTTGGAAGAATAATTCTATCGTGGAAAGCGAAAACTTAACCACTAGTTATAAACCAAGTGACAATATAATTTGCCTTAAAGAAGGAGAAGTTGCACCAACAGCTAATCCATCGGTTGTGCCAGCAGCAAGTGGCGTTCCACAACCTGTGCCACAAAATTAAAGCGAAATAATTTCCTGACCACTATCGCTATCTTTAATTCCAATACCTAAAGTAATTAATTTGTCTCTAATTTCATCACTTAATTTCCAGTTCTTTTCAAGCCTTGCCTTCGCTCTTGTTTCAAGTAGTCCTTTTATTTCAGGAGTAATTTCTATTTCTTTCTTTGTTTCTGGAGCATGATTTAAGTTAAGGCCTAGAACCTCATCAAATTTCAATACAGTTTGAAATTTATCCCCATCTGAAACAGTTTGATCTTTTTCTAGAGTTCTTAAAAGTTGTAAGACTTTATTGGTATCTAAGTCCTCATTCAAAGCTGATTCGAATTGTGCTAAATAGTTTTTGTCCACGCTTCCACTTGATTTTGACCACTCTTGCATTCTTTCTCTGATTCGATTGAGATTCTTATGAGAAGCACTAATTGAGTTCCAAGTTAAATCCATTTGAGATCTATAACGATGTTCTAATAATGACAATCGAATCGCAAGAGGATCTAAACCTTTAGCGATCACATCCGAAACTAACAAGACATTGCCAGATGATTTACTCATTTTTCTGCCTTCAAATAACAGATGTTCACCATGAATCCAATGATTAACAACTTCTGTGTTAGTTGCAGAGTTACTTTGAGCTCTTTCGTCTTCATGATGAGGAAATCTCAAGTCAATGCCACCAGTGTGAATGTCAATTTTGGTGCCTAAGAATTTAATACTCATGGCACTGCATTCAATGTGCCAACCTGGATAACCTCTTCCCCAAGGTGTGTCCCAAGTAAGTTGAGTTCTATTTTCCCCAGCATATTTCCATAATGCCCAGTCAGCATGAAATTTTTTATCAGGATCAGCTTTTCCTTCAAAGCGATAGCCGGGTTGTAATTCATCAAGTTTGTTGCCACTTATTTGTCCATAACTTGGGAAAGATTTGGCATCAAAAAATACGGTGCCCGCTTTACCAACATAAGCGTGGTTCTTCTCAATAAGTTGTTTAATTAGCTCAATCATTAATTCAATTGATTCACTAGCTCTTGGATATTTGGTTGCCTTTTGAATGTTTAAGAGCTTTAAATCTCTATGGAAATTATCTTCATATTTTCGAGCAATTGACAAAGCATCAACACTTTCAGTTTTTGCTTGAGCTAACACTCGATCTTCTGTGTCGCCTTGTCCTTCATCAATGCCACCTAAACCTGTGTCATCTGCCATATGGCCAACATCTGTGATGTTTTGAATTAATTCAACATTTAATCCCTGATACTGAGCAAATCTTTTAATTAAGTCTGTGAGTAAAAATGTGCGCATATTGCCCACATGCGCATCTCGGTAAACAGTTGGCCCACAAGCATAAATCTTCAAAACACCAGGAACTAGTGGAGTTATTTCAACTACTTCTCGTCTTGAGGTGTCGTATAACTTCATGAGTCTTAGCGTAGTTGAAAAGTACTAATTTGCATTAGCACTCAACTTTTTTAGGAATTTCTGCTTTGGTATGGCGGTAATAGGCATAATCATGGTGAATTTCATAACCCAAAGACTTATATAGGCTTACTGCTGCCACATTTGATTTAAGAACTTGCAAAACAATCTGCTTATGACCTATTTCAAAAACGGCATTGCTCAAAGCATTCATGATCTTTTTAGCTAGACCTTTGCCTCGATGACTTTCTTCAACCCAAACTGTTGTGACCATCGCTAAATCTGCAGAAGCAGAAACTCGCCCTGTGGCAATAATTTTATTTTCACTATCTTGAATTGAAGCAAATCTTACAAAACTACCACTAACTAATAATTCCTTACTTAAACGTGGAGCTTTAGCATCAGATGCCATAACTGCTTCAAACCATTTAGGCGTTAATTCTTTTTCCATGATTACATCATTTATTTCAGAATTAACAGTTGGAGCAATCATATATAAAGCGTGTGCCACCTCTTGAAAATTATTTCTAGCCAAAGCTTCATCAAAGGCTCCAGGCTTAGGAGATTGCACAATTGCTGCTGATTTTTTTGATCTATACCAATCAATAATTTTCTTTAAAGATTCATCAACGGAATCTTGGGGTCTACCATCTAGTCGACAAGAATTAGCACGAGCAGATTCATTTCCAGAAAACCTTAAAACCCAATCACCAAGGTTGTCTGTTTCATTTGGAACCCAGGTACTTTCAGAATCTCGTTCTAAATCAAGAGATCCAATTTCTGGTTCAATCACCTTGGCGGCAAAGATTTTTCCAGTCACGATTTCTTGAATTGAATCATCTTTTTTCCGAACCCCAATAACCCCGGTTGGCCAATCACCAACCCAAGAAACCAATTGACCCAATACGTCAGTTAATTCAGCACCAGCTAAATGGCGCACGCTTACGCGCCTGCCGATATCTGAAGGGCTAATTCTTAGCCTGCCGATTGCTGACATACGAGAAAAATTGTTCCTTTCATATACTCTTTATATACAAATAGTAGAGATGAAGTAGTTTTGTCTTACTTTCCCGAGTAGAGGAGTCCAAGCGTGACATACGTAATCGCCGAACCATGCATTGATATCAAAGATAAATCATGCATTGAAGAATGTCCGGTTGATTGCATCTACGAAGGCGAACGCATGCTTTACATCCAACCTGACGAATGTGTCGATTGTGGAGCTTGCGAACCAGTTTGTCCAGTTGAAGCAATTTATTACGAAGATGATGTTCCAGAAAACTTTAAAGATTACTCAGCATCAAATGCAGCATTCTTTGCCGAAATTGGTTCTCCAGGAGGCGCTGCCAAATTAGGAATGACGGCTAATGATCCTGCCCAAATTAAAGCAATGCCACCAAAGTCTAAATAAGTAAAACCTGTGAGTAATCAAAAGCTGGTCTACTTAGGGCCACCAGGAACATTTACTCACGCAGCAATTGACTTAATGACAGTTCCTTGGACTGGCGAAATAATTGCAGAAAAAGAAGTTTCAGACGTAGTTTTCGCAGTTGAATCAGGAAGTGCTGATGCAGGATTAGTTCCGTTAGAAAATTCTGTAGAAGGCGATGTTCTAAGCACCCTTGATGAATTAATTTTTCGTGCTGCACAATGTTTTATTAATGAAGAAATAGTTGTGCCTATTTCATTTGTACTTGCAGTTCCATCCTCTACAAAAAATGCTCCTGTTACCAAAGTTTTAACTCATCCACATGCAGCTGCGCAATGTAAGGAATTCTTAAAAGCAAACAAGATTGAAGTTGAATTTACTGCCTCAACAGCTGATGCTTGCCGAATTGTTGCAGAAAGAAAAGAGGCAGGTTTAGGCGCAATTGCTGCAACCAAAGGTGCTGACACTTTTGGTTTGTTTGTTAAGCAAACCAGATTAGAAGATTTTGCTGGTGGAAAAACCAGAATGGCACTAATTTCAAGAAATTTATCTTCACCAACTGGTCATGACAAAACCACTCTTGTCATCACACCTGTTGCTGATCGAAATGGTTTGTTATCAGACATTTTGACCTGTTTTGCTAAAAGAGATATTGGTCTAACTTCAATTAGCTCAAGACCTTTAAAGACTCGTTTGGGTGAATACACATTCATGGTTTCTGCTCGCGGTCATATCGGAGAACCAACTCTGCAGGCAGCAATTATGGATGTAAGTAATTTAGGAGCCGCAGTTAAAGTTTTAGGTTCATACCCAATGAATCCAGAAATTAGTTCTGCTCGCGTTGGAGAATCATTACCGCCTGGAAGTGTCACATCAGATGTATTAAAAGAATGGGTTGATCGTTTAGTTAAAGCGGCAACTGAAGTTCCACGTTAATTGATTTAGATTAAATATGAAGATTTCAATCATTGGCTTAGGCCTAATCGGTGGATCAATTGCTCAAGGATTAAAAAGTAAACATCAAATTACAGGTTTTGATCCTGACAAAAATACTCAAGATCAAGCAACAAAAGCTGGCCTAAATATTGCACCAGATTTAAAATCATGCGTTAACAATGCAGAAATTGTAATTGTGGCAGCACCCACAACCCAAAGTGAAGAAACATTAAAAGAATTAAAAAAGATAAATTTCACAGGAATAGTTGCAGATATTTGTTCAGTAAAAGCTCCACTTTTAATTGCTGCACAAGGATTAAATTATGTGGGAACCCATCCCATGGCTGGATCTAATGAAGCAGGATTTAATAGCGCAAGAAAAGATTTATTTATTGATGCACCTTGGGCAGTATCAGTTATAAATGAAACAAACAAAGAAGCATTAGCTACAGTAATAAAATTAATTTGTGAATTAGGTGGATTTGTAGTTCCAGTTGATCCCCATGATCACGATGAATCAGTAGTTCTAAGTAGTCATCTTGCTCACGTTGTTGCATCTGCTTATGCCAAGAGTGTGGGCGAATCTGAATTTGCCCAACTTGCTCAATTATTAGCAGGAGGAAGCTTTAGAGATTTAACCAGAGTTACAACCTCTCCTGCAGAGAGAACTGCAGAAATAGTTTGGCCCAACAGAAAATCATTATCCAGAGTTGTGGAAAATTTGGGTGAAAATCTAGCTAAATTACAAAACTTACTTGATCAAGGAAGCCAAGCTGATATTGAAAAATTCTTAGCTTCAGCTAGTTCCTTAAGAACAATTTCTGATGCTACTTTGGCAAATGTTAAGGATAAACAAGGAAATAAAGTTGTTTCAAAAATAGATAATTTAGTTGCTGATTTTCTAAAGTACTCAAAATCAAGAGTTATTGCTTCTGATTTTTCAATATCGAATAGCGAAATAAGTTACTTAGTTAACGAAATTTAGTTCTTATGTAGGACAGAATTTAGTCCGCCCCAGCTACCTGTTCTAGTTTGAGCTTCAATTGCACCTGTTTGAGAATTTCTTCTGAAAAGTAAATTGTTACCACCAGAAAGTTCTTTGGCTTTAACAATTTTCGAATCCGGCAGCAATACTTTTGATCCAGCAGTTAAATAGAGTCCTGCTTCAACCACACAGTTGTCACCCAGACTTATGCCTAATCCAGCATTTGCTCCAATTAAACATTTTTCGCCCACACTAATTACTTCTTGTCCACCACCAGAAAGTGTTCCCATAATTGAGGCACCACCACCAATGTCTGAACCGTCGCCAACTACAACTCCGGCTGAAATTCTTCCTTCAACCATTGATGAACCTAAAGTTCCAGCATTGAAATTAACAAAACCTTCATGCATCACTGTTGTGCCAGAAGAAAGATGAGCTCCCAAGCGAACGCGATCAGCATCTGCAATGCGCACACCACTTGGAACAACGTAATCAAGCATGCGAGGAAATTTATCAACCGAAAATATTGTTAAATGTTGCCCAGATTTTTTAGCGGTTGCTCTTATTTGTTCAACTTTTTCTGGCAA
>JACCDM011147700.1_pt1 | contig 10093 bp, 8 predicted proteins | sample 7445851 | NCBI WGS metagenome assembly JACCDM01 (sample SAMN15323438, study PRJNA562643) | freshwater metagenome | isolation source: river surface water | place: USA:Blue River Watershed | collected 2017-08-16
AGAAATCATGCATTTGTACCCAATAAAGGCGCTTATGCTCAAGGAGCTGTAACCCATTTTAATCCCATTTTTGGTTCCGACTATTTGTATACTAATATAGTCGTAGATGCAAAGAAATACATTCAAGTGTATAAACAGCATGTATTAGCATTACGCGCATATGGCTTTATAAATGTTGGCAACGAAATTCCTTTAAGAAGTCAAGCTGCCTTAGGAGGCGCTAACGAAATGCGAGGCTATTATGATGGAAGATACAAAGACAATAATATGATCTTAGCCATGATGGAATATCGCGTACCCATCTATAGACGATTTGGTGCAGCCTTCTTTTGTAGCGGAGGTAATGTTGGTAAAACGTTATCGGATGTAAATTTTGAAGCCTTTAAATTCTGTTATGGAAGCGGGATCCGTTTTGCACTAAATAGGAAGGAAAAATTAAATCTTCGAATCGATTATGGGTTTTCATTATCCAAGAGTAATGGGCTTTATCTAGAGATTGCTGAAGCCTTTTAACGCTTAGATCCATTTTTTTAGTAATTCAATAAACCATTTTCTTTCTATCATAACAGCACCTAGGCTTTCTAAGTGATCTGTATGTACTTGACAATCGATTAATTCAACGCCTTGTTCTTGTAAAAATTGAACAGCTTTGATAAAAGCAAATTTGCTAGCATTTGTCTTTTTAGCAAACATGCTTTCTCCAAAAAAAACATTTCCAATTTTTAATCCATAAAGACCGCCAATTAAAGAATCCTCTTGCCAAGCTTCAAAGCTAAAGCCATAACCCATTTGATGCAATGTCGTGTAAGCTGTAATTACGTCTTCCGAAATCCAAGTCCCTTCTTGCCCTGGACGATGAATAATTTTACACGCTTCCATTACTTCTTTAAAAGACTGGTTGATTTTAAAAGACATACGCGTTCCATGTAATAGCGATCGCATACTTTTTTGTATAACTAATTGCTCTGGGAAGAGTACACAACGTGGATTTGGACTCCACCATATGGGCAATTCCCCCTCATTAAACCAGGGAAAAATGCCATGTTTATAGGCCGTTAAAATTCGTTCTGGATGTAAATCACCGCCAAAGGCTACAATGCCTTCCTCATTAGCTTGTTCTACATCAGGAAAATTATACGAAGCGTTTAAAAACAAGTTGAAATGGAGATTTAAATTTAAGGGTGTGTGGTATCATTTATTAGCGTATCCTTATTTAATTCTAAAGCCCAAATAGAATCCGCTTTTTTACTTGCAATAGCATTGATTATACTATCATTAAGGCGTTGCTGTTCATTTTTAAAATTAGCAACCGTACTGATAACTGCAGAATCTATTTTTTCTTGCATTAAAATTGATGCATCTGTGTTTGCACCTGCACAAGCATTGAGTAAGAGTAATAAGCTAAAGAAAAAACTAATATGCCCTGCATTTACGTTCATATACACAAAGATACGGTATGCATTACAAATAAAAATTTCAAAATAAACGTGAATAATAGATAAAACTTTGGTACAGCCTACATTTTTTTTTACTTTTACTCTATATAAAAATCAACTTATGGGAAATCAATTATTAAAAGGTAAAAAAGGTATTGTATTTGGCGCTTTAGATGAGCGTTCTATTGCTTGGATTACTGCTTTGAAAGCAGTAGAAGAAGGAGCTGAAATTGTTTTAACCAATGCACCTATAGCATTAAGAATGGGTAAAATCAATGAATTAGCTGCACAATGTAATAATGCCCCTGTAATTGGTGCTGATGCTACTTCTGTAGAAGATCTTGAAAACTTATTCACTAAAGCCATGGAACATTTTGGCGGTAAGGTTGATTTTGTATTACACTCCATTGGTATGTCTCCAAATGTTCGCAAAGGATTTGCCTATACCGATACTAATTATGACAATTTTTTAAAGACCCTTGATATATCTGCTTTATCATTTCACAAAGTGATGCAAACGGCATTTAAATTAGATGCTATCAATGAGTGGGGTTCTGTAGTAGCGCTTTCATATATCGCTGCACAAAGAACTTTCCCTGGTTATAATGATATGGCAGAAGCTAAAGCCTTATTAGAGAGCATTGCTCGAAGCTTTGGTTATCACTATGGCGTACATAAAAAAGTTCGTGTGAATACTATTTCACAATCTCCTACCGTAACTACAGCAGGAAGTGGTGTGAGTGGTTTTAATGCCTTTTTAGATTATGCAGAAAAAATGTCTCCATTAGGTAATGCTAGTGCAGAAGCATGTGCTAATTACTGTCTTACCCTTTTCAGTGATTATACCCGCATGGTAACGATGCAGAATTTATTCCACGATGGAGGCTTCTCTTTCACAGGTGTAAGTGATGCTATCATTGCTGATATCCAAAAAGCAAATAGCTAAGCAATTTTATTGCCCACTTAATCGTTTTGTAAACATGCTTTCAAAATTTCGAATACTACTTTTAGGTATAGCATGTGGCCTTTCCACTTATGGTAAAGCACAAGTAGTAGGTGGGCAATTTTCTTTTGAATTCTTAAGATTATCTAGTGCTGCTCATACTACTGCTTTAGGTGGTATAGCTATTGCAGATCCAAGTGAAGATGTGGGATTGGTAGATCAGAACCCTTCCCTAATGCGTCCCTCTTTGCATAATCAACTAGCTATCAATCGTAATAACTATTACAACAATATTGCTGTCAATCATTTTCAGTATGGCTATCATAGTGCTGCACTGCAAACTTCCTTTGCTTTAGGTATTCATACCTTCAATTATGGAAATACCAATCTTACCGATGATATTGGTAATATATACGCCACATTTCAACCCAACGCATCGGTAATCAGCATTTCGGCTTCAAGGTCATACGAGACCAAATGGCGTTATGGAGCACAACTCAAATATGCCAATTTGCAACTGATTAATTCGCGTGCCAATGCTGTATTGATGGACGTAGGCGTGACCTATACTGACACGGCCAAATTATTGAATATTGCATTTGTTGCAAAAAATATGGGTTTTTATCTTCAGTCTTTTGAAACTAAAAGTGCTTTACCTTTTGATTTACAAATTGCAATAAGTCAGCGCTTAGCGCATTTACCAGTGCGCCTAATGGCAACTATTCATCATTTATACGAATGGGATATTCGATATAATAATCCAGCAGATATTGTAACGAGTAGCTTTTTAGGAAGTACGAATGTAAATGCTAATAAATCCTATTTTGCTGATAAGTTGTTTCGTCATTTTATTTTTGGTGCCAATATATACTTACATAAAAAGTTTACCGCTAGTGTAGCCTATAATCATTTACGCAGAGGTGAGTTAGGACTTAAGGATGCGGCTGGAATGGCTGGTTTCTCTTTTGGCTTTATGCTCGATCTAGAGAAAATGCAATTTAATTATGCTAGAAATTATACAAGCACCGGCAACCCTTACACAGAAATTGGCATAAATATTAATTTGCAAAAGTTTGCAAAAATAGGCAGCTTGTCCAAAATACATTGGAATACTGCTTATGCTAATGAATACTGGAACCGATAATTATTCTTTTATTAATTGAATGCTTTGTTGGTTGGCAGTTGCATCTTTCACAATCAAAATATACATACCTGGTGTTAAATTCTTAGCAGGTATTTGAATTTCACCGCTAGTTGCTGTTTCGTTCCACAACAATTTTCCATTGATGTCTATCAATTGCAATGAAGTGCCAACGGCTACTTGGTTAATATGCCATACATCTTTAGTTGGATTAGGAGCAACTTTAAGTGTTTGAGATACGGTTGTTGGAATACTTAATGCGGTATTCTTAATAATTGGTCCAGTTTTATTAATTATCCAATTAGAAGGATCAATTTCTACCGAAGAAATGGTTTTTGTAAATGTGTTTGTTGGCCAATTATAAGTGGCTGTTGCAGTATTAAAAGGCAAATACAACATTGTATCACCTTGAGGCGACCTTAACAAAACAGGAAGCGGCAAATTAAAAGCTGATACAGAAGAAGGCATTGAGGTTGTTTGATTTAATTTAATTACAAAATCATAATTACTACCATTGATTTGTTGATTCCACTCTGCACTATAGGTTGGATATCCCTCACCATATACCCATTGATTGAAAAAAGTATCTAAGTTCTTTTGATACATAGTACTTAAGGCTGTTTTCAAATCAGTAGTAGTGGCATTGCTAAACGCATGAGCACTTAAATAATTTTTAATGCCCGCAAAAAATAAAGAGTCTTTAGGCGCTAAATAACGAAGCATATGCAAAACAGCAGCACCTTTATCATAGGTCAAACGGCTATCATAAATTCGATTTTCATCGGTAGTATCGTTACAGAAAACGGAACCGCCTGCTTGTTGCATCACTCGATTATGCACCGCCGATCTATAGTTAAAAGCTTTAGCAGGTGTATAAAATTTGTTTACGTACAATTGTTCTACATAAGAAGCAAAGCCTTCGTTTAACCAAATATCTCCCCAATTAGCACAGGTTACATAATCTCCAAACCACTGATGACCTAATTCATGTACGACTAAAGTACCATTAAAGAATCCAAGAGTTGTCATCGTTTGATGCTCCATACCTCCACTTAAAGGAGCCATACAGTGACCATACTTTTCTTCATAAAAAGGATAACGACCAAACAAATTAGATAATTGATTAATCATTAGCTCCGTACTATCAATTACTGACTTAAAAGTAGGTAATGTTGCAGGGTTATTATATACATAATTTTGTATCAGCATACTATCAGTACTATTATCAAAATGCATATAGTAAGAATAGTCTACATAATTTGCCACACTAACAGAAATAAGATAATAATCGATAGGATACTTTGTAGACCATTCAAATCGCTTTAAATTATTAGGTAAACTTGTCACCTTGTTTAATAAACCATTACTTCCAGCCTTTAAACTGTCAGGCACAATAATCCAAACACTTGAGGAGTCAATTTTATCTTTCAGCGATTGCTTGCAAGGGAACCATTCAAATCCATGATAAGAAGCACTTAGTGTATAGGTAACTTTATTACCCCAAGTGGGTGATGCTATAGTATTGATACCTGCCGAAAAGAAACCTGTACCACTTGTTGGTGAGCCATGGTAAACAATTTTTGTTGTAAAAAATGTCCCAGCCGTCATTGCGCTTGAGAGTGGCACTGTTACCACATTAGCATTGCGGGTGTAGGTGCATAATTGATTATTAACAAAAATAGAATCAATTTGTATAGTGCTCAACAATTCAAATACATATTCATTCATAAGTGGATTGCTTACCACTGCATAATATACCACTGAACCAGCAATATTTGTATTGTTATTATTCAGTGCAATAGTCAACTTAGTATATTTTAAATCATAATGATCTTCACGTGCATCAGCAATGGTTGTTTTCAATAGTTGTTTATGCGTTTTGGCATTAGCATGCTGACATGCAGAAACAGATGCATTAAAACCTAACTGAAAAACTATAATAGGCAGTATAAGACGAAAGAAACAAGTTACTTTTTTCATAAATAGAGTGTCAAAATTAGCAAGCGTAAAACTACGATAATATTGATTATCAAATTTATAAAAATTACATTCCTTTTAGTTATTTTTGAGACTATGAAAAAAGTATTCAGTCTCTTATTTTGTACCTATCTATTATTGGTTCACAATGCCTGTGTTCAATCTCAAACTGTAGATGTTGATGCATTTCAAAAAGGATTACAGAACAAAAATGCGCAGTTTATAGATGTGCGTAGTTCAGAAGAATTTGTAAGTGGTCATATCAAAGGAGCTATGTTAGCACCCATACAAGATGGAGAAGAATTTAACAGACGAATTGCAGCTTTAGATAAAAATAAACCAGTTTATGTGTACTGTTTAAGTGGCGGAAGAAGTAAACGTGCCGCAGCTATTTTACGTAAAGAAGGATTTACTGAAGTTAATGAATTAGAAGGTGGTATAACTGCATGGCGTGCTGAAGGCAAAGAGGTAGAAGGCAATAATAACACTGTTCAAATTACCCCTGCGGCTTATCAAGAAATGTTGAAAGCGGCTACTTATGTATTAGTAGATATAGGTGCGCCATGGTGCCCACCTTGCAGAAAAATGGAACCTGTATACAAAAAAATGCAACAACAATTTTCTAATAAAATACATTTTATCAAAGTTGATGGTGGCGTTCAAACCTTAATCATTCAAGACCAACAAGTGTTACACATGCCTACCTTTATTCTATATAAAGAAGGTAAAGAAGTTTGGCGAGCAGAAGGGATTTTGGAAGAAAAAGAAATGGAGGCTGCAATTAAAAAACAAATCAACTAATGCCTGCTCATTTTACAGATCATATTAGTGTGCAGCAAAAAAACCTATTTGTAAGTGTTGTGCCTCATTCTCGAGCTGATGGGTTTTATTACGAAATTAATATCCAAGGCTTACCTCGATTTGTTATGCAATACGCTGCTATAGGACGATATGATATAGTACCTGGCGATCATGCACCGATTGATTATGAAATTATTTTAGCCGTAAGTGATATCATTGAAAAACATGTAAAATAAAAAACCGAGTAGCTTTCACTACTCGGTTTTTTTTTGCACTAGCATTAATTACATATAAGCTGCTGTAGGCTCACAAGTACATACTAAATTTCTGTCACCATGCGTATTGTTGATTCTAGAAACAAATGGCCAGAATTTATTTTCACTCACATAAGCCAATGGGAATGCTGCTTGCTCTCTGGTATAAGGTCTATCCCAAGTAGAGCTACAAACTAAAGCTTGTGTATGTGGTGCGTGCTTCAATACGTTATTAGCTTTGTCGGCACTTCCGTTTTCGATTGCTTTAATTTCTTCACGAATAGCTAATAGAGCATCACAAAAACGATCTAACTCTGCTTTATCTTCACTTTCTGTAGGTTCAATCATAATCGTTCCAGCTACAGGGAAACTCATAGTTGGCGCATGGAAACCATAGTCGATTAAGCGTTTAGCAATATCCTCTGCTTCTATACCTACACTAGCTTTAAACGGACGTAGATCTACGATAAATTCATGAGCACAAGTACCGCTTACCCCTGTATATAAAATATCATATGCCTTATCTAAACGAGCACGCATATAATTTGCATTTAAGATGGCATACTTAGTCGCATCAGTTACCCCTTCTGCACCTAACATACAGATATACGCATAAGAAATTAGTAAAATAGATGCAGACCCATAAGGCGCTGCAGACACAGCAGTTACCGTACTGTTGGTATGTATATGCCCTGGAAGATGATCCGCTAAATGCGCTTTAACACAAATAGGTCCCATGCCTGGTCCACCACCACCGTGCGGAATAGCAAATGTTTTATGAAGATTAAGGTGGCATACATCCGCACCAATTAATCCCGGTGCAGTAAGTCCTACTTGCGCATTCATATTAGCACCATCCATGTATACTTGTCCACCGTATTGATGAATTAAATCTGTAATTTCAATAACCGTTTCTTCATATACTCCATATGTAGAAGGATAGGTAATCATAATACCAGCAAGATTAGCTGCATGCGCTTGTGCTTTCTCTTTTAAATCTGCTATATCAATGTATCCATTATCAAGTGCTTTTACAACCACTACTTTATAGCCAGCCATAACTGCAGAGGCAGGATTAGTACCGTGTGCAGAAATCGGAATCAACATAACATCTCTATGTTGCTCACCTAAACTACGATGATAATTACGGATTGTTAATAAACCAGCATATTCTCCTTGTGCTCCACTATTGGGTTGTAAACTACAAGCATCGAATTTCGTGATCTCGCATAAATACGTACTTAATTTAGCGGCCATTTCTTGGTAACCCAAAGTTTGGTGTGCTGGAGCAAATGGATGTAAAGCACCCCAATTTGGATTGCTTAATGGCATCATTTCACTTGCCGCATTTAATTTCATAGTACAAGAACCCAATGAAATCATACTTGTATTTAAAGACAAGTCTCTGTTTTCTAATTTCTTTATATAGCGCATCATTTGCGTTTCGCTATGATGGCTATTAAATACAGGATGAGTTAAATAAGCACTAGTTCTTTGCAATGCAGCTGGAATCATAGATGCTTCTTGAATACTTGCAGTAGTCAATACACCTTCAAATGCTTTTGCAAATAAATTTAAAATTGCATTTACATCTTCCATACTGGTAGTCTCATCTAAAGAGATACCTATTTGTTTATCATTGAAATATCTAAAATTAATATTGGCTGCATTAGCTAAAGCAGCAATTGTTTTAGTTGTTGGCACATGAACTAATAAGGTATCAAATGCGTTTGCATTTTCAACTGTAATGACGCTAGGTGCAACTGTTTTTAATGAAGTAGCTAATGCAGTAGTTAATTGTTGGATTCGGGTTGCAATAGCTTTTAATCCTTGCGGACCATGATATACGGCATACATTGCAGCCATATTAGCTAATAAGGCTTGAGCTGTACAAATATTAGATGTTGCTTTTTCTCTTTTAATATGTTGTTCGCGTGTTTGTAAAGCCATACGCAAAGCTCTATTGCCATTAGCATCGATGCTTATACCAATAATACGACCAGGTATTTGACGTTTAAATTCATCAGACACGGCAAAGAATGCAGCGTGTGGACCACCGAAACCCATTGGCACACCAAATCGCTGAGCCGAACCTAAAGCCACATCAGCACCCAATTCACCAGGACTTTTCAATAGGGTTAAAGCTAATAAATCTGTTGCCATAGCAACATAAGCGCCTACTTGATGAACTTGATGAATAAAATCTTCATAAGATTCAACAGAACCCTTATCATTTGGATATTGTACTAATGCACCAAAATAAGTAGCATCAAGACTAGCCGTTTTATAATCTCCTATTTCTAATTCTATGCCTATTGGTAAAGCTCTAGTTTTTAATACGTCTATTGTTTGTGGGAAACAATGTTGATCAACAAAAAATTTAGGGCGCTCTATACTATCTTGATTTTTATTCAACATGTTAAAGAACATCGTCATTGCTTCTGATGCTGCAGTAGCTTCATCTAACAATGAAGCATTAGCTATAGGTAATCCAGTTAAATCAGACACCATAGTTTGATAATTCAACAAACTCTCTAAACGTCCTTGTGCAATCTCAGCTTGATAAGGCGTGTATTGCGTATACCATCCTGGATTTTCAAATATCGTTCTCAAAATTACACTCGGTGTGTACGTGCCATAATAGCCTTGACCAATGAAGTTTTTAGCTACGATATTTTTACTACCCATTTCTTGTACATGTTGCAAATAAGCAGCCTCATGCATTGGCGCAGGCAAATTTAAAGGCGATTTCATGCGTATAGCATTAGGCACGGTTTTATCTATCAAGCTATCTAATGATGGTTCACCTATGGTTGTAAGCATAGCTGCAGTAGCTTCTTGATGAGGGCCAATGTGTCGGCTTTTAAATTCGTTACGTTGTTGGGTAAATAATGACATAAAATTGAAAATATATAAGAGCGTTAATTTGTGTTTGCAAAGTTAACTTGGTAATAGATTATTTACAAAAATAAAATACTATTTAATATCATATTTGTTGGAGTTAGTGCTAGTTTGTGCACAAATGTATCCACAAAAAAACCCACTTTACAGTGGGCTATTTTTTAAGGTTTAATATAGTAATTAATAAGGGAGTCTGTATATTTATTTCTATAGAGCCCAAGTGCATTTAAATCTGCCTCATTTCTAATAATACCGATGTTTTTAGAAAACCAAATGTCCAGCGTTCCTAAATCAATATTTAAAGCTCCGGCTTTTAAGGTAGAATGAACATGATATACATTATTATATGTTTTACCATTTTGAGTAATGGTGAGTCCCGCTTGTACGATTGAGGAAGAAATAGTAACTACTACTTTTCCTAAAATAGTACCTGAATTGTACTCGCCATCATTAGTCCAGCTAGTTTTCCCCTCATACCAAAAAACATAATTGATATAATTGGTTTCTTTACCATCTAAATCTACAAGCGTTAAATACTTGCCTTCGTTTTTACCAAAAAACTCCGGAGAAGTTGTAGTGGTAATAGTATCCCTACGGGTATAAAAACTATATTTTAAACCTAGTTTCGTAGTGTCTTTGC
>JACCDM011881336.1_pt1 | contig 10093 bp, 8 predicted proteins | sample 7445851 | NCBI WGS metagenome assembly JACCDM01 (sample SAMN15323438, study PRJNA562643) | freshwater metagenome | isolation source: river surface water | place: USA:Blue River Watershed | collected 2017-08-16
GACTTGATGTACGAAGGTGGAATCGCAAAGCAGCGCTGGTCAGTATCTGACACTGCTGAATACGGCGATTATGTTTCAGGTCCACGCGTAATTGATCCTTCAGTTAAACAACACATGAAGGAAGTACTAGCAGATATTCAATCAGGCGCATTCGCTAAGCGTTTCATCGATGATCAAGAAGCTGGCGCACCAGAATTCAATAAGTTGCGTGCTGCAGGTGAAGCTCATCCGATCGAAAAGACCGGCAAAGAACTTCGCAAGTTAATGTCATGGGTTAAATCAGCAGACACTGATTACCAAGAAGGTTCTACCGCTCGCTAGGGCTGGAAAAAACTTGAAAGCGATCGTCATCCATCAAACTGGCGGTTCAGAGGTTCTTCAATATGAAGAAGTATCTGATCCAAAGTTGATGGGTGGCGATTTGCTTATTGCCACTTCAGCAATTGGAATTAACTTCATTGATGTCTACCACCGGCAAGGAATCTATCCAATGCCGCTTCCATTTATTCCAGGTCAAGATGGAGCTGGGATTGTTTTAGAAGTTGGAAGTGGCGTAACAAATTTTAAAGTTGGCGACCTAGTGGCTTGGCCAGCAACCATCGGAAGCTATGCCGAGCAGATTCGAGTACCTGCAAACCGTGTGGTCAAAGTGCCATCCGGCATATCGCCCGAAGTTGCCTGCGCTGCTATGTTGCAAGGAATGACAGCTCACTATTTGATTAACAGTACTTTTAAACTTGAAAAACAACACACAGTTTTAATTCACGCAGGCGCTGGTGGGGTAGGGCAGTTGTTGTTGCAAATGGCTCGTGAAGTCGGTGCCACCGCAATTGCAACAGTTTCTAGCGATGCAAAAGCCGAAATTGCAAAAGCTGCTGGAGCTCAGCACATTATTCGTTACGACAAAGAAGATGTTTCTCTACGCGTAAAAGAAATCACATCTGTAGGTGTAGACGTGGTTTATGACGGCGTGGGTAAAGCAACTTTCGACTCGTCTCTAGCTTCTTTAAAACCGCGGGGCTTGATGGTTTTATTTGGCGGCGCTTCTGGACAAGTTCCACCGTTTGAGTTGCAGCGTTTGAGTTCAGGTGGATCGCTATTTATTACTCGGCCAACTCTTGGTCACTACATTGCAAATGATGAAGAATTGCAGTGGCGAGCACGCGAGATTTTTGAATTGATCAATCGAGGTGCTTTGCAGATTCAAATTGGTGCTCAGTTTTCTTTGTCTGATGCAAAATCCGCACACGATGCACTTGAATCACGTGCCACAACTGGCAAAGTTATTTTGAAACCTTAATTAATAACTGCGAGGGTTACTGCAACAAAATGAACTGCAAATGCAGCCACCGTGAATGAATGAAAGAGTTCATGAAAACCAAACCATTTCAAACTTATATTCGGTTTTTTCAATCCATAAACAATTGCGCCGACTGAGTAGAGCAATCCACCAATGGCAATCAAAATTACTGGAATCAATCCATCGCCCTGCGCCATTGATGGAACGTAGAAAACCGACACCCATCCCATAGCTAGATAAAGTGGCACCGAAACCCAACGCGGTGCATGTGGCCAAATCAAACTTACTCCGACACCGACAGCTGCTGCAGTCCAAATAATTATTAGCAAAGTTTTTGCAGAATCCCAATCAAGCAGTGCAATTGAAAGTGGTGTGTAGGTGCCGGCAATGATTAAAAAGATATTTGAGTGATCAAGTCTGCGCAATCTGGTTTTTACAGGAACCGACCATTTGCCTATGTGATAGGTCGCAGAAACAGTGAAAAGATTTACTGCCGTAAATAGGTAGATAACGAATGCAATCCGCATCTCAAGTGTTTGGGCTTGGAATATGACCACTAACCCAGCAATCAAAGCAATCGGCGCTGAGACCAAGTGCAGAATGCCACGTAATTTTGGACGTGGAGCATTGGGGTCGATGTGATTTGCTCTCATTTTGACCTCCAATTCTCGTGAGGATTCAGATTATCTCAACCTACGCAAGCGTAACCTACGCTACCGTAGGTTAGCAACTTATGCAGTTCTGCTCAAAAAGTCTCGGCGGGTAAACTTGGGCTCTCGCAAACACTGTTGTTCGCATCCCACCACAAATATCTGGAAGGTTCCTCGTGACCAAGCCCGTTGTATTAATTGCTGAAGAACTATCACCTGCCACCGTTGCCGCGCTCGGACCTGATTTTGAGATTCGTAACTGTGATGGCGCTAATCGCGAAGAACTTCTTAAAGCAATTGTTGATGTAGATGCGATCTTGATTCGCTCTGCGACAAAAGTCGATGAAGAAGCGCTAGCGGCAGCTAAGCAACTTAAAGTTGTTGCTCGCGCCGGTGTGGGTCTTGATAACGTAGACGTGAAGGCTGCAACTCAAGCTGGTGTGATGGTGGTAAATGCACCAACATCCAACATCGTTTCTGCAGCCGAATTGGCAGTTGCGCTTTTATTGGCATCTGCTCGCCACATCGCTCCTGCAAATGCTGCATTGAAGCAAGGCCAGTGGAAGCGTTCGAAGTACACCGGTGTTGAACTAACTGACAAAGTAGTGGGTGTAGTTGGTCTTGGCCGAATTGGAGTTTTAGTTGCGCAACGTTTGTCTGCATTTGGTGTTCAACTAATTGCATACGATCCATATGTTCAACCTGCTCGCGCATCACAACTTGGCATTCGCCTAGTAACCCTTGAAGAACTTTTGAAAGAATCTGATTTCATCACAATTCACTTGCCAAAAACTGCTGAGACAGTTGGACTAATTGGCGCCGAACAGCTAAAGATTGTTAAGCCTTCAGTTCGAATCATCAACGCTGCTCGTGGCGGAATCATTGATGAACAGGCTCTCGCTGACGCAATTCGCGAAGGTCGTGTGGCTGGTGCAGGCGTAGACGTTTTTGCTAAAGAACCTTGCACCGATTCACCATTGTTTGAATTTGAACAAGTAGTTGCAACTCCGCACTTAGGCGCATCAACTGATGAAGCACAAGAAAAAGCGGGCATTGCAGTTGCAAAATCAGTTCGACTAGCGCTTGCTGGCGAATTGGTTCCGGACGCAGTAAACGTTCAAGGTGGTGTGCTTGCACCAATCGTTAAGCCTTACCTTCCATTGGCTGAAAAAATTGGTCGCATTGCCGCAACCCTTACCGATGCTCCGCTTTCACGCATCGATGTTGAAGTACTTGGCGAACTTTCAAATGAAGATGTTCGCGTTCTAGAACTAAGCGCATTGAAAGGTGCATTCCAGCACTTAGTTGAAGATCCGGTTTCGTATGTAAACGCTCCATTGTTTGCAAAAGAGCGCGGTGTCGAAACTGGTCTAACAACTTCACAAGATAGTGAAGATCACCGCTCAATGGTTCGAGTTGTTGCATCAACAACTGAAGGTCATCGCATCAATGTTGCCGGAACAATTTCAGGTGTTAAAGACATTGAGAAGCTTGTTGAAATTGATGGTGTCGAATTAGATCTTGCAATTTCAGATCACTTGGCAATTTTCCGTTACCACGACCGTCCAGGCGTGGTTGGAGTTGTAGGACGTCTATTTGGTGATGCGAAACTAAATATCGCATCTATGCAGGTTGGCCGCGAAGCGCAAGGCGATCACTCGCTCATCGTTTTGACCGTAGATCAATCAATTCCTACCAACACCATTGATGAGATTTCTAAGGAAATTGGGGCTCATCTTGGCCGTAAGGTTGATTTAATCTAAGTTATAAAAAGTTTCGTAAATAGGACTTTTATACCTTTACATCGTTCGAATTAGGCGTACTCTCTGATTCATATCAAAGGGGGCGCATCATGAACGCTGCACCACAGAAATACTTAGCAAAATCTCCATATTGTGACCACATCCTCGACCCTGAAACTGCGGTCGATGGCTGGGTCACCTGCGCGTGTGGACACAAGAGCGATGTTCGTTGGGTTAACGAACTTGGCTGGCTGCAAACTCGTAAAGACTGGGTAGCTGAACGTGTCACAAAAAGTGAACCTTGGTTTGATTCTCGACATCAAGCCGGTGCAAAGCCGCAACGGGAACGGACAGCTGCATCTGGCCAACAACTTCTTTACATCCTCGGCGGTGTCAGCCTTGTGGTTGCAGTGGCTGTGTTCACTGCTGTTGCATGGGAAAGAATTGGAGCTTACGGTCAACTTGCTGCCTTAATGGCTGTTGTTGCAATATCTATTTTTGTAGCAATTAAATCCCGCGAACGACTTATTGGTCTAAGTAATACCTCGGCAGTGCTTGCCACAATAGTTGCAGGTACTGGATTTTTATCAGCACCATTTTTTGGTTTAGTGGATAAAACCTGGAGCGATCCGAATTCTTTCTACACATCTGCTGTTTTGCTTCTATTAATTGCTGCTTCTTATTCAGCTGGCTATCTGACAAGAATTCCAGGCTGGACATTGATTGCCACAATTGGTTTAGCTCCTACAACACTTTTGGTCTCTGAGAACTATTTAAATAGTAGCCAATCTCGCCCAAATTATTTATCCGAGTCAATGGCAGTGTTCTCGGTTGCGATTATTGCAGCTGCGCTAATGATGTATTACGCAAGCAGACGCCACTATTTAAATTCACTTTACAAAATTTCTATCACTGGTATTGAACTATTTTTAGTTTTCCTTATGTTTACAAAACTGATGGATTCAATTGAGCCTAGCTCAAACCCGCTTTTGATCGGTGGCACTTATTTAGTGCTAGCCGTTGTTTGGGCATTTGCTGGGTATCGAATCCCACAGGATGAAAATGGATTCAGCACAAATGCAGTATCTAAGATTGCAAATTATGTTGCTAGCGTTTTATTTGGCTTTGCAATTCCAATTGCAATTATTCCAAAATCAGCTGGTTCAACAGAGTATTTCCAATACCAACCGCTTGCAGGCTCTGGGGATATGACAATCATGGTTGGTGTCATATTCGGTTCAGCATTGATGATCTTGCCAATGATTGAGGTGATGAGAAAACTCCAGTTGCAGAGGTATTTGACAGTTGCTGGTGCTGTCGCTTGGTATGCAACCACTGAAATTAGCAACCGGGTTGTTTTTGAAGAAGGGATTTCAGACTCAGTCACATTATTTTCTTTGACTTTGATCAGCCTATCTCTATCAATTCGCTGGTGGAACGAAACCACCAAACCGTTTTACATCACCGCTGTTGTTTTTGGTTCAATCGCAGTTGGCTATGGGGTTGCAACTTTTGTCGCTCCTCATTTTGATGGCCCTGAAGCTGTAACTCTTTCGGTTGCTGTTTACCTATGGCTAATGGCAAGAGTGCTTTCATCTCGAACTTCGGAAATGCATAATTCATTTATTGTTCTAGGAATTCCACTAATAGTGGCGCTTATTCCAAGTGCAATGTATGCAAACAGCATGTTGTATTCGCAAAGTCCAACTGCTTCTGAATGGCTACGTTTCTGGGCAGTAACTGGCGTGAGTGTTATTTTGCTTGTGCTTGGACTTCGTCTGCAAAAATTTGGACTGTTTATTCCATCTGCAATTGCATTTGCAATAGTTGCGCTTCCACAAATCTTCTTGCGACTAGGTGCTTTCGTTCCAAGATGGACCATATTCGGTGTGATTGGCATTTTGCTCATCACAATCGCAGCCCGCTTCGAGCATTTGCAAAAGCTTGGCCGCGATACCAGCCGTTGGTTTAGAAGTTTGAATTAATCAGAAGTGGGTCGCTGGGATTTGTCCCATGCGGCCCTTCTGGTAATCCTCCATCGCAGTCAAAATCTCTTCGCGAGTGTTCATCACAAATGGTCCGTAATGTGCAATAGGTTCACGAATCGGCAAACCACCTAATACCAAAACATCTAAATTCTGAGCTTTGCTGTCCTGCTTTGGTGATGCTTCAACCACGATTGTGTCGCCGAAATCAAGAATCGCTAATTGGTTTTCGCCAAGCGGTGCGCGATCGCCACCAACAAAACCTGTTCCATTAAGTGAATAAACCATTGCCGAGAAATCTGTTCGCCATGGCAAAACCATTTGGGCACCTGGCATCAAGGTTGCGTGCAAGTAGGTGATTGGTGTGAAAGTAATTCCAGGTCCTTTGTGTTCGCCTAGATCTCCAGCGATTAATCGAATGATTGCATCGCCATCACGGTTCGTCAGAATTTTTACTGACTCTGGTGTGATGTCTTGATATTTAGCGGCAGTCATTTTTTCTTTCGCTGGCAGATTCACCCAAAGTTGTACACCGTGAAGAACCCCACCCTTCATTACGAGTTTTTCATCTGGCTGTTCAATGTGCAAAATGCCAGCGCCGGCTGTCATCCATTGCGTACCACCATCGGTGATGATGCCGCCACCGCCAGTTGAGTCTTTATGCTCGAGTGATCCATCCATCATGTAGGTGACAGTTTCAAATCCTCGATGCGGATGCCACGGTGTGCCTTTTGCTTCGCCCGGAGCGAGCTCTTTTCCACCCATCTGATCTAGAAGTAGGAAAGGGTCGACATCGCGCAGCGAAAGCGCTCCTGGAAATGGCCGACGAACTTCGAATCCTTCACCTTCAATAGCTCGAACCGCGGGCACAACTCGCTTGGTGAGCCGATGCGAAGCAATTGGGTCTGTTACGTGCACACGAGGCAGCACTAGGGGATTTTCTGGGGTAACAGCTGGCATTTTGGGCTCCTTCGGCGGGTCAGTGTGACTTTGACCTGCGCTTTCCCGTAGAATAGTTGAAGTTTCAACTACCTGCAACTTAACACGAAGTTGCACAAATTACGAGGAGAAGCATGAACGCATTGTTCACAATTGGCGCGATTCTATTTTCAGTTCTATTTCTAGGTTCAGGCATCGGCCACTTCAAGGCTCTTGAAGCAATGACCGGCTACGCAAAGTACAAAGGTCTACCGGCAGCAAAAGCTGGCGTTATCGTTTCTGGCCTGTTGTTCCTAGTTGGCGCTTTGGCAATCGTTGCAGATGCACTTGGCGCTTCTAATGGCCAATTTGGTACCTACGGTGCACTTGCAATTGCACTAGTGATGTTCCCAACTGCAGTTATCTTCCACAACTTCTGGAAAGAAACAGATCCACAAGCAAAGCAAAATGAACAAATTCAGTTCAACAAAGATATCGCACTTGCAGGTGCAGCATTAGTAATCGCTGCAGCTTTCAATGCAAACATTCTTGGCTAATTAACAAAATAAAAAAGACTCGGGATTTTCCCGAGTCTTTTTTATTGCTAAATATCTATCGACCAGCTCGTTTGTTTTTCGCGCGTGGTTTACCTTTACGGCCACGACCAGAGGTTGCAGCTGCAGAAAGTTGAAGATGTGCACGGCGAGCAGCACGGTTGCCACCAGTAGTTGCAGTCTTAGTGTCTCCACCGCGACGTGCGCCACTTCTTTCGCGATTGTCATCACGGCGTCCACCATTGCGATCATCTCTGCGGTCATCGCGTCTGAAATCTTCGCGACCACCGCGTCTGTCATCTCTGCGGTCATCGCGGCGATCTCCACGACGGTTGTCGTCACGACCAAAATCGCGACCACCAGAAAAGCTGTTGCGACGATCTCCGCGGTCACCATCACGTCTGTCATCGCGACGGAAACCGCCACGGTTGTCATCTCTGCCAAAGTCACGTCCGCCACGATTATCTCCACCGCGGCGATCATCGCCACGTCCTGGAATTCGTGCATCTGTGTAATGGCTACGACGTGGTCGTTCATCTCGTTCTTCACGACGTGGTCGTTCAGTGCGTCGGTCATCTCTGCGGAAGTCTTCGCGACCACCGCGTCTGTCATTGCGACGTTCATCTCTACCAAAGTCACGGCCACCACGATTATCTTCGCGACGTTCATCTCTTCGGCCTTCGCGGTTGCGATCTCTGCCAAAGTCGCGTCCACCACGATTTTCATCACGGCTTTCTTCACGACGTTCGCCACGATCTCTGTCGCGACCAAAATCTCTTCCGCCTCGATCGCCTTCACGGCGGTCATCTCGTCTACCATCGCGATCACCACGAACTTGTGACAGTCTGTAGTCGCCACCAGTTACTGGGCGCTTGATAATTACATCTAAAGCACCAGTTAGTTCAGCGACAATGTCGTCAGATGCACGCACACGATGAGTCACAGGTTCAACACCTGCTTGATCCATCAATTGCTTCACATTGCGACTTTGTTTGACGTTACCGATGCTCACAACCATTCCGGTTGCACCAGCACGTGCCGTACGACCAGCGCGATGCAAGTAATCCTTGTAGTCACGCGGCATATCGACATTAAGTACCAAGTCGATGTCATCAATATGAATTCCTCGAGCTGCCACGTCCGTTGCAACCAAGATAGAAACATTTCCATCTTTGAGATTCTTCAAAGCTTTGTTTCGAGCACCTTGGCTCTTGCCACCATGTAACGCATCTGCGCGAATCCCCATTGTGGTTAGTTCGTCACAAAGTTCATCAGCTGCACGTTGTGTACGAACGAACGCGATACAACGGCCTTTACGTGTTGCAATAGTGCGAATCACTGCATATTTTTCACGCGGTTCAACTAAGAAAACATGGTGTTCCATTGTGGTAACACTTGCAGTACCTGGTTCGGTTGCATGTTCAACCGGATTTACCAAATGTGCATCAACAATTGCATCCACACCGCGATCCAATGTTGCGCTGAACAAAAGTCGTTGACCGCCAGCTGGAATTAAAGCCATCAAGTCGCTAACAATCGGCAAGAAGCCCATGTCAGCCATTTGATCTGCTTCATCCAAAACTGCGATTTCAACATCACTCAAATCGCAAGCTCCGCGATCAATCAAATCTTCAAGTCGACCTGGAGTTGCAACCAAAATATCAGCACCACGTGCAAGTGAATCAATTTGCTTCGAATATTGAGCTCCACCGATAACAATGCTGAAACTCAATCCAACTAAATGCCCAAGTGGTGCAAGGGCATCATGCACCTGCATTGCAAGTTCGCGAGTCGGAACCAAAATCATGCCGCGAGGGCGAGTTGGTTCAGATTTACTTCCCATCAAACGAGATAGAAGCGGAAGTCCAAAAGCTAAAGTTTTTCCAGAACCGGTTCGTCCACGTCCAAGAACGTCACGACCTGCAAGTGCATCACCAATGGTGGCAGCTTGAATTGGAAATGGTTCCAAAATTCCTTGCGCACCAAGTCCGTAGCCAAGTTTGATTGGAATACCAAGATCCACGAAGTCTTGGGCTAGGGGAGTTTCATCTGTAATTTCAAGTCGCACACCACGGTATGCGCCATCTGGTTTGCGGTCACGATCGCGGCCACGACCACCGCCGTATCCACCACCACTTCGGCGACGATTGTTTGGACGGTTGCCATCACGATGGCGTGCGCCATCGCGTCGATTATTGCTATAACTCATTCACATACTCTTCAGTGTGGCAGGCGCTTTGCAGGGCCTTGCGTGCGAGCGCGTCATTCGCTGCATCACACTGGATCAGAACTAGACGGGCACATCAAAACGTTTGATGTTGAGGCAAGCGTACCCCAGATTTTTTCACTCAATTACCAATAGCAACATTAGTAACAGCAAATACAGCTGTTTTGAGAGTTAAACAGCGAAAGATCTCTTAGAAAGGCCGTACCAAAAACCATCGATTTTGCTGTCAATTGATGTTTCAGCATTGTCCGCTAGCCCGAGTGTTACATACATAGGAACTAGATGATCGACAGTTGGATGTGCATACTTAAAAGCTGGTGCAGATCTGTAATCCATCAAACTTTCGACATCACCTTTTAATAAAAGTTCATTTGCCCAGCTATCAAAATCAACCGACCAGCCCGGTGCAACTTGATCAGCACCTTTGTACATATCAGTGAATGGCAAGCCATGAGTTAAGAAGCCACTACCAATAATCAAAATTCCTTCATCACGAAGTGGTCTCAATCGCTTACCGATCTCCATAAGTTTGATTGGATCATGTGAAGGAATAGACATTTGCAAAACTGGAATGTTTGCATCAGGATACATTGCAATAAAGGTACATATGCACCGTGATCCAAACCGCGAGTTGGTGCATGATGCAGCGGTTCGTTGTCCGGCATTAACTTCGCAATCTTTTGCGCAAGCTCTGGAGCGCCCGGAGCGTTGTATTGA
>JACCDM010663683.1_pt1 | contig 10092 bp, 9 predicted proteins | sample 7445851 | NCBI WGS metagenome assembly JACCDM01 (sample SAMN15323438, study PRJNA562643) | freshwater metagenome | isolation source: river surface water | place: USA:Blue River Watershed | collected 2017-08-16
ATGTAAAACTCGTCCATCTGGCGCAGTTAAGTTAGCGCTCCATTCCACTGCACCTTCATGCTCGTCGCCGTACGAGCGCATGATGTTTACGGTCAAACCAGGATATAGAGCCGCACTATTCTCGTAGAACGTGCGAATCTGAGCGTGGCCGACAAGAGTTACGCCGTCCGGTCCTGTCCATCTTGCGTCTTCCGAGAAAAACTCCAAGATCGCACTGATGTCGCGACTCTCCTCAGCAGTCCAATACTCGCGAGCAAGTGTTACTAATTTATTGTTCATTTTCCAATCCGATCTCTTCTAAAACAGCCACTAATTGAACTCTACGCGGAAGCCAGTTAGATTTATACCCTGTTATCGGGAAATATTTTTAGAATCGACGAGTTACCCTGGTACTCAATTCAGCGCAATGACGGGAACTTACAATGGCAGTTAGTGATTGGCGGGCAAGCAATTCTGCTGAAGCTTTAGAAAATTCCTTCTCTGAATTTCTTGCCACCCGTCGTAGCACTCGAGATTTCGCAACTACTCCCATCCCAGATGAATTGATTGAACAATTGATTGCGGATTCACTTACTGCACCAAGTTGGTCTAACACCAGGCCATTCAAAATTTGCGTTGCAACAGGCGATACCAAAGTTCGGATAAGTTCTGAATTCATTAGACGTTGGGAGAGGCTCTCTCAATTCAGGAATGGCAACATATTTGTAAAAGCAAAGATGCTCTTGAAGGGAGCCGGTCTGCCGACCAGCAACCGCCTTCTTGCTCGAGGCTATGTGCCCGAATTGAAACCTCGAGCAGAACGGGTGGGCAAAGAGCTGTACGAGTGGCTCGGTGTGCAACGAGGAGATCGAAAGGCTCGCGATGAGCAGTGGGCAAAGAACTATGAATTTTTTGATGCCCCGGTTGAACTATTTATATACATCCATAAGAGCCTGCACATCTTTGCCGCTAACGATGCAGGCCTAATGTTGGAGAATCTCATTCTGTCAGCACACGCTCGAGGTTTAGGAACTTGTCTGCAAGGCGCAGTTGTGATTTGGGATGATGTCATCAGAGACGAATTCGATGTGCCAAAAGATTATAAAATCCTCACAGGGCTTGCTATCGGGTACCCCAAAGATTCAAAGGTGAACAAATTTCAAGCACATAGACTCTCACCGAAAGATGTAGTTATCCAACCCCAAAAGAAAGATTAAATTCCTAATAACTTTCGAGCTTGATCGATAATTTCGCCTCGGTATTTCTCGACTAGAGAAATGTGGCCATGTCCGGGTACAAAATTTAATTGAGCGGTTGGTATATGTTTTGCGAGCCATTCGCTATGAGCGCGCGGAACCATAAAATCATCATCGCCTTGCCAGACGAGCACTGGTTTTTTAATTGATCCAAGTGCGAATCCGAATTTTTGAACGAAAGCTAAATCATCATCAAGCCAGCCGTAATATCCCTGAGTGAGCGCTCTCCGATATGAAGCGGCATCGTGATCTGCCACCTCTGGGGTTAAAGCGCTTTTATCTGCCTCCCCAATGAGGCCACCGAAAGCCGCAATCAAATCGTCGCCTGTTACGGCAGCAAAGCCAGGCGCATTTATCGCCATCCAGGATTCGATGGCGCTTTCACCATTGAGCGCGGCTCCAAATTCTTCATGATTTTCCGGGCCCATTCCCGCTAAGAAATCCAGGTCGCTATTACCCCATTCACCAACACCAGCGAGCGTTATTGCTCCTGCGCAGAGTTCATGGCGAGTCATATTGATGGCGTGTGGTCCTCCGCCCGACCAACCAATAGATACAAACTTCTTTACTCCTAAATGGTGAATTAGTTCGGATTGATCTTCCATATCATCGGCAACAGTTCGCCCTTTTCTCCGACTACTTAACCCATAACCAGCTCTACTCGAAGCCACTGCCTGGACATCGCTAATCTCCGAAAGCCAGTTCGACCATAACGTGCACTCTCCAGGTGTGCCATGGTGGAAGAGAATCGCTACATCGCTTCTCACTTCATTTGTAAGGTAATCAAAAGCGCGACCATCGCGTAAAGTGAGAATCACTTGTTAGGCCGACCAAGCTTTGCAAAGATTGCATCAAAAAATTGAGCGAAATAGAGCGATTCCTCTAGAGGCATTATCCAACAATCACTGCGGCCGCGTATCTTCTTAGAAAAATCATCAGCCATCAGTTGATAAGGATCGCAAGCTGCAAAATTTTCGACTCGTTTGCCATTCTTCCCGTAAATCTCAAGCGTGCTCGGTGCATTATGCGAATTAAAAGCGTCATTTCCACCCATCATGATTGCCCCCTCGCTGCCAATCACATCGAAATAGAGAGTTGAGGGAACATTCATTGAAGTGATCGCTTCGGCTTTCGCCCCGCCTACGGTGAATTCCACGCGAACAGTTTCGTCACTACCCATATGGTGCCAGGCCACTTCTGCTTTTGTGATCTCGCTTGGAGCGAAATTCATTAGCCAGATAGGTGCAGCAACTGAGTACGGTCCAAGATCGTATAGACCTCCGCCACCCAACTCTGGAAATGCGCGAATATTTTCGTCAGGCAATCCGTCGTAAGTAAAACACGTCTTAATTCGCTCTACCGTTCCGATCTCCCCTGATCGAACAATCTCAGATAAACGTATGCTCCGTGGATGCCACCTATTCCAGGAAGCTTCCATAAACAATTTCCCTGTTTCTTTAGCAACTGCAGTAGCTTCTCGAACCTCACTGGCGTTCATCGCCAATGGCTTTTCGCAGAGCACATGTTTTCCGGCGCGCATTGCCTTAATCGACCACGGGATGTGGAGCGAATTCGGCAGTGAAATGTAGATCGCCTCAACACGAGGATCATCAATCAACTCTTGATAATCGAGGTAGAAACGTCCGCTCGGCGAGAGAGATTTAGCGCGCTCAGCATCTTTCCCGGCGACCGCATAAATTTCCCCCCACTTCGAATTTCGCAGAGCTGGATAGAGCGCCTTTTTGGCAATCATTCCTGCACCTATGAAGCCCCACTGGACCGGAACGCTCTCTTCGCTCATAACCGCTTCCCCTTCTATCTCTATCTCTGTCTCTGTCTCTCTTGTTGGCCCTGAACTGCACCTAATCGAGAATGTCAGGGTTAGAACATAGGCTTACCTCACCATGAGAGCAAGCAATAAAACGAGAGCAACGGCAGAGCTAGAGCCAACCCTCGACGAGGTTCCACTCCCACTCCGCTTTGGCACCTTCGTTGTCGTCGACCTCGAAACTACCGGAACCTCGCCAAGCTCGGGCGCGATGATTACCGAAATTGGAGCGGTAAAAATTCGTGGTGGCGAAGTACTTGGCGAGTTTCATACCCTTGTTAATCCTGGTTCACCCATTCCCCCTTTCATTACTGTTTTAACTGGTATCACCGATGCAATGGTTGCGCCAGCGCCACTTTTCAGCGAGGTACTCCCTGCTTTCTTGGAATTTTGCGGTGGCGCAGAAGAGACGATTCTCATTGCACATAACGCCCCATTCGATATCGGCTTTCTCAAGGCTGCCGCGCAGAACTACTCATACCCGTGGCCTAATTTCCGAGTCCTCGACACCGTGAAAATTGCTAGACGCACTCTTGCTAAAGATGAAACCCCAAATGTAAAACTTGGAACACTTGCCCAATATTTCGGGCTGGAAGAACCTCCGACGCACCGCGCTCTCGACGATGCTCGAGCCACTGTCCATATTTTTCACCACCTCCTCGAACGGCTCGGGAATATCGGAGTTGAAACACTTCAAGAGCTGCAGAACTTCTCTCATCCACTTGGCGAACAAGAGCGCAGTAAGAAAAAATTAGCTGATGGTCTGCCTAATTCCATCGGGCTCTATATTTTTCGAGATAGTGAAGATAAACCTCTTTACATAGGAATCTCCAAAAATATTCGGAAAAGGGTGCTGACCTATTTTTCTTCATCCGAAACACGTTCCCGAATGCGCGAGATGATTTCTTTAACATCGCGAATTGAAGCGCTAACTACCCCAACGTTGATTGATGCTCAAGTGCGAGAGCTTCGGCTAATTAGCGCCCACTCGCCTCGCTATAACCGACGATCAAAGTTTCAAGAACGGACCCTCTGGCTCTCATTAACTGACGAGCGTTTCCCACGCCTCACGGTTGTCAAAGGGCATGACTCACTAACGCGTACTGCAGAAGTGATTGGTCCATTTGGTGGAAGACGCGATGCCGAACTTGCCCGCGAAGCCTTACACGGCGCGACTTCGATCCGCCAGTGCACTCCCCGTATTACGCCTTCTTCGATGAAAAAGGCGAGCGCGTGCCTTCTTTACGACCTTAAAAAGTGCTCTGCTCCCTGCATTGGCGCCACTGACGAAGAGAGCTATCGCGAAGTGACGTTGCAAGTAGCGAACCACTTAACACTTCAGGCAGGAGAGGTGGTGACTCATCATTTCGAGAAGATATCGCAACTCTCTCGCGATGAAAGATATGAAGAGGCGGCAGAGGTGCGTAACCAATTAACTGCCTATTTGCGAGGGTTCTCTAGAAGCGAGAATCTCAAAGCATTTTCTGGACTAGAAGAACTCATCATCGCTAAATTCTCTGAAGAAAACTCCGAGATTGAAATCGCCCAAATACGACGCGGCACGCTCCATCGTTCAATGACTGTGAACTCTCCCCGCGAAATAATTCCTGCAGTTGAAGCTCTTCGCGACTTCGAACCGGCCGGGCAAAACGATGAACTACTCTTCCCAAGCTCCACCCCTGAAGAGGTCGAGATGCTTATGCGTTGGGCATCAGATCGATTGGCGCGCCCAATAAGCATCTCAGGAACGTGGCATTTGCCAACTTTTGGCCCTTCATTTCATAAAAATAAAGTTGCAATTCTTGCTAAACCAGATGAGAACGCTCAATCCACTTATCCAGTAGTGCAGTAGCAGCGCCTGAGTCAATTGCTACACGTACGTTCTCCAGAGCGCTCATAAATCGTTCATCTATATTCTCGGATTCGACGTTCTCGCCAAATCCCTGAAAAGCAATAAGAGCTGCGGCTGCATTTAACAACACAACATCTCGCATCGGCCCACTTCTTCCAGCAAGTATCTCGCGCAGATGCCCAGCGTTATCGTGGGCATTTCCGCCTCTTAGGGAATCAATTGAACTGCGAGGAATTCCCCATTTCAATGGATCAATTTCAGTTTGGATAGCTCTCTGAGAGCTAATTAGATAAATTTGCGAAGGTTCTGAAAGACTTATCTCATCAAGGCCATCCGCTCCTCGAAAAACTAAAGCATCTACTCCGCGAGCCCGCAATACTTCCGCAACAATCGAAAACATCTCTGCTTTTGCTACGCCGATTGAATATGAACTGGGTTTTGCCGGGTTAGATAGCGGCCCCAATATGTTGAAAATAGTGGGATAACTTAACGATTTACGGGCAGGACCCGCATGGCGCATTGCTCCGTGGAACATTGGCGCAAAACAGAAACCGAGGCCAATTTCTCTTACTAACTGTGCGACTTGCTCTCCATTGAGATCAATTTTAACTCCGAGCGCTTCTAGAACATCTGCTGCACCTGATTGCGATGTTGCTGCCCTATTTCCATGTTTCACCACTCGAGCGCCAGCGCTTGCGGCAACAATCGCTGAAGTTGTGGAGATATTTATCGTATGGAATCCGTCTCCGCCAGTTCCGACAGTATCGACTGCTCGTTCTGTGATTTTTATTGGCGCCGCATGCGCGTACATAGCTTCGATGAAACCTAAAACTTCGAGAGCTGCCCCACCCTTGGCTGTGTGGCGTACGAGGAATTCTGCAATCTCTTCTGTAGAGCGCGACCCGCTAAGGATCTCTTCCATAACCGATCTACTTTCAGAGGTGGAAAGATCTTTATTTTGCGAGAGGTTCTCGAGCGCTTTACTCCAGATTTCGCCGGGCATTGCTATCTCACCTAATGCGTTGAATGCGAACTGGTGCTTGGTGCCACCGATTTCTTGGCCAATAACGCAGCTACCTCTCGTGCGAGAGCGCGAGGGTCAATCGGATGGAAGGTAATCGCCTCAACTCTTGCCCACGTTGCTAACCAACGATCTGCTTCTCTCGCGATGATCCCAATGATTGGAGGGGCTTGGTAAATCTCGTCTTTTAGTTGGCGAGCAAGGCCCAGACCACCTTCCGGGGTAGCCTCGCCATCAACGATGAGCAGTGCGGCCGTCCCTTTATCGTCAAAGTACCCCCGCAGCGCAGCTGCAGTAGCAAACTCTTTGATCGTGATGGGGGCGCTCTCTGGACTTGGCGCCGGGGTGATTGCCCTGGCGATAGCGGCGCGAACCTGCGAATTATCCGAATAGACCAGGACTACCTCGTTTGCCATTCCCCTAGCCTAACGGAGGGGCGAGGCCATCACCCAACCGCCACCGGCAATCCTTGCGCTCTCCTCGCGTGATGAGTTTCACCTCAATTTGACCCCCTCCAGAGCGCCTAAAAACTCTCTATCTCCCAGAAAAATCGGGAATAATCCAGGCATGTCCGCAACTGCCCAACACCAGGATTCCTATCACGCCAGCTCATCCCGTCCGAACCTGGTTGCCGTTGGAACGATTGTCTGGCTCTCTAGTGAATTGATGTTCTTCGCCGCGCTCTTTGCGATGTACTTCACCACCAGATCGGTACAGGGTCCAGATATTTGGAAGGCGAATACCGACCTTCTAGCAATTCCTTTCTCATCGCTCAACACCACTGTTCTGGTTCTTAGTTCGGTGACATGTCAATTCGGCGTCTTCGCTGCGGAACGTTTTCAAGCGCGACGCACGGGCAAACTTCGCAATATCTCTACATGGGGCATGCGCGAATGGTTCGCTCTGACTTTCCTTATGGGGGCGTTCTTTATCGCAGGACAGGTGTACGAGTACGCACACTTAGTTATGGAAGGAATTACGCTCAGCAGCAATGCCTACGGGTCGGTCTTCTACATCACCACCGGCTTCCATGGTCTCCACGTCACTGGTGGTTTGCTGGCCTTTCTTATCGTCTTAATCCGCACCAGCTATGCCCGCACCTTCGGTCACAAACAGGCAACCACCGCGATTGTTGTTTCGTATTACTGGCACTTCGTCGATGTCGTATGGATCGCGCTTTTCGCATCAATCTATCTGGTCAAGTAAGAGAGAGAACGAGAGAGAACGAGAGAGGAAGCGCCAACCACATGTCATTATTTAGATGGTTAACAAACAAGAGACGACATCGCGCAATGGCACCTGCCCTCTTAGTTGTTGGACTATTTCTCATCGGTGGCATTTACTCAATCGCAGCTACTCCCAACAATGCGACTGCCAGCAATGCTCGATCTGCCCTCATTGAAGAGGGTAAAAATATCTTTCTTCGTGGCTGCTCCTCCTGTCATGGCTTAAATGCCGAAGGTGGCAAAGTCGCACCTTCACTTATTGGCGTTGGCGCTGCTTCGGTGGATTTCCAGGTTGCTACCGGTCGTATGCCTATGGGCGATATGAGCGTTCAGGCAATGCGAAAGAAGCCCGTATATAACGCTCAAGAAATTGCCGCTCTCGCTGCATACGTTGCGAGTTTGGCCCCTGGCCCTGCCATTCCAACGGCAGAGCAGCTGGATTATGAACGTGATGGAAATATCGCAGAAGGTGGAGAGCTCTTCCGCACCAACTGTGCGATGTGTCATAACGCTGCGGCGCAAGGCGGAGCGCTCACGGCAGGTAAGTACGCCCCCACATTGATGGGCGTTGAACCTGTGCACATTTACGAAGCAATGATTACAGGACCACAAGCTATGCCCGTGTTCGGAGATCGAGCGATAACCCCTGAAGAGAAACTATCAATTATCAAATGGGTTAAATCTGTTGAGAGTGAAGGCAACTTTGCTGGAGCCTCACTTGGCAAAGTTGGTCCAGTAACTGAAGGGTTAGTCGCTTGGGTAGTGGGAATCGGCTCACTAATTGCCATCGCTGTTTGGCTTGCCACTAAGGCGCGCTAAAAAGTATTTAAGAGATTTGAGAGAGATTTAAGAGAGGGAGTACCACCGGATATGTCGAATCAACTTGAACCACTTGCAGATCCTGGCCTTCCTCACCATGTTCATAGAAAAGCCGATACCGATCCAGCGGCAGAGAAGCGCGCTGAGCGACAGGTTTCTATCCTCTTCCTCCTCTCAACTGCAGGGACGCTCCTTTTTATTTATTCTTTTATTTGGATTCCGACAGATCTTTTCGTTTTCGTTCCACTTCTAGGAAATATCAACGCACATAACCTCGGCATTGGCGCTGGTTTAGGTTTTGCTCTCTTTTTTATTGGTGCTGGAGCTGTCCATTGGGCTAAAACGTTGATGCCCGATGAGGAAGTTATTGCCCAACGTCACCAGATGCGTTCGAGTGATGAAGACCGCGCCTCATTTGTTGAGACAGTGAAGGCCGAAGCTGGAAAAGTTCAACTTGGGCGTTGTTCGATGATCAAGAGAAGCCTTGGATTGGCGCTAGGTTTGGTGGGACTCTCTCCAATAATTCTCCTGCGCGATTTGGGTCCACTACCTGAGCAACGCCTCTTAAAGACCACATGGGATAAAGGGGTGCGAATCGTCACCGATCCAGGTAACCGCCCCATGAAGCCAGAAGATCTTGAAGTGGGTGCGATTGCCCACGTCCTCCCCCAGATTGACGATCCTGAACATCGCAAACTCTCTGATATTGCCAAGGATGCAGCGATTCTCATTCGAGTTCGGCCAGCAGAGTTAAAACTCTCCGAAGAACGCATGTCCTGGACTCACGAAGGAATTATCGCTTTCTCAAAGATTTGCTCACATATGGGATGCCCGGTTGCGCTCTATGAACAACAGACCAAGCACTTGCTCTGCCCCTGCCACCAATCGACATTTGATGTACCAACCGGCGCAAAAGTTATCTTTGGCCCGGCTGCGCGTCCTCTGCCACAATTAGCAATCACAGTTGATAGCGAGGGCTACCTTGTTGCTGCTGCACCATTTGATGAACCGGTAGGACCGAGCTTCTGGGAGCGAAACATATGATTACTCGTCGAGAGAAAATCGCTGGTGGCGTTGCCAATTTCATCGATGAGCGCACGGGTGCTGCTAAATGGGTGAAAAAGAATCTTCAAAAAGTCTTTCCTGACCACTGGTCGTTCATGCTGGGCGAAATTGCTCTTTACTCTTTCATCATTCTTTTACTCTCCGGAACTTTCCTAACTTTCTGGTTCGTTCCATCACAAGAAGAATTGGTATACAACGGCTCCTACCAACCGCTCAATGGCGTCAAGATGTCTGCCGCCTATGAATCCACATTGAACATCTCTTTCGATGTTCGCGGTGGCTTGTTAATGCGCCAAGTTCATCACTGGGCAGCGCTTTTATTCTTAGCAGCAATGGTTGCTCACCTCATGCGGGTTTTCTTCACCGGAGCTTTCCGCAAACCTCGCGAGCTCAACTGGATTTTTGGTGTAGCGCTTCTAACTTTGGGAATTGTGGAAGGATTCTTGGGGTATTCACTCCCAGATGATCTCCTCTCCGGAACTGGAATTCGTATTGCTGAGGCAATCATTCAAGCCATTCCTGTCATTGGAACGTACCTCGCCTTCTTCGCTTTTGGTGGAGACTTCCCTGGAGAACTCTTTATCCCGCGCATCTACACGGTGCACGTTCTGCTCTTGCCGGGAATTTTCTTAGCGCTCATCACTGTCCACCTCATGCTCGTCTGGTATCAAAAGCACACTCAATATCCAGGGGCGGGTCGCACAGAAAAGAACGTCGTTGGCTATCCATTGCTCCCTGTTTATATGGCAAAAGCGGGCGGCTTCTTCTTTATCGTCTTTGGCGTAACTGTTTTACTTGGCGCATTTGCATCGATCAACCCCATTTGGATCTTTGGCCCGTACACGCCTACCCAGATTTCGGCTGGATCTCAACCAGATTGGTACATGGGTTGGCTTGATGGCCTAGTTCGCATGGCGCCGCCTCTTGAAACGTATCTCTTTGGGTACACCATCTCCTGGAACATTCTTATTCCGGGGTTGATTGTTCCTGGAATTATCTTTGCCGGAATGGCGCTCTATCCATTTATTGAAGCGTGGGCAACGGGC
>JACCDM011692041.1_pt1 | contig 10092 bp, 11 predicted proteins | sample 7445851 | NCBI WGS metagenome assembly JACCDM01 (sample SAMN15323438, study PRJNA562643) | freshwater metagenome | isolation source: river surface water | place: USA:Blue River Watershed | collected 2017-08-16
AGATTTAATGTTGTTGATAAACCCGCACCAGATGTTTTTGAGTCGCAGGTTGACGAGCGAGTTAATCTTGTGGGCGAGGTAGTGGATGAACCAGATATTAGAGAAAATAATCAAAAATTAATTATTGAAGTGGTGGAAGGTAGCATGAAGACCAAGGTTTTGGTAACGGCCGGTTTGGGTGTGGATTATAAATATGGTGACGAATTAAATTTTTCCGGCAAGCTCCAGAAACCAGAGAATTTTATTACTGATACCGGAAAAGAATTTGATTACATAAATTATTTAAAGAAAGACGGAATTTATTACGTAATGAATTACGTAAATCTCGAAGTCGTCTCGCATGGGAATGGAAATTTTCTGAAGAGTATTTTATTTTCAATCAAAGAAAAATTTTTAGAAAAAATAAATTTCGCGATTAGCGAGCCAGAAAATTTATTAATGGGTGGGCTCATCCTGGGGGAGAAGGCTTCTTTTAGTCAGGAATTGCGACAGCAGTTTGTCGACACTGGGACCATCCATATTGTGGCTCTTTCTGGTTACAACGTCACTATCGTCGCCGAATGGATCATGAAGCTTTTTGCTTTCTTGCCGGTGCAAGCTGGAATCGGTCTGGGAATTTTGACTATACTACTTTTCGTTTTGATGTCTGGTGGTGGCTCGACGGCTTTGCGAGCGGGGATTATGGCGGTGCTCGCTTTGGTGGCCCGGGCGACCGGTCGCAATTATGACGTCGCCCGGGCCCTCATCTTGGCCGGAGTGTTTATGATTTTGGTCAATCCTTATGTTTTAGTCTACGATGTGTCTTTCCAGCTGTCTTTTATCGCCACTGTGGCGGTGATATTTGTGGCTCCTAGAATAGAAAAATATTTTCAATGGGTGACTGAAAAATTTGAACTTCGCGATATCATCAGTGTTACTTGCGCTGCTTATGTTTTCGTCTTACCGTTTATTTTATACAAGATGGGCAATCTATCCTTGGTGGCTTTGCCGACCAATGTCTTGGTTTTACCCTTTATTCCATTTACTATGTTGCTCGGTTTTATCACCGGAGCTTTGGGCCTGGTCTGGTATGGCTTTGCGATTCCAGCTGGATTTGTCGCTTATCTGTTCTTACACTACGAGCTATCGGTGATCTCCATTTTTGCCAGTTTTGCTTGGGCCTCGATTGCTTTCCCAAACTTTCCTCTACTTTTAACAATACTAATCTATGCCTATTTCATATATAGACTCTTTGGTCGCAATATTTGGAAATTTTTTACTGAGGATTAGCTAGTGGCCTTCTTGAAATTTTCTTCGATGACGCTCCAGTTTAAGTTTTCAAAAAAAGCTTCCACGTATTTTTTCTTTTCAGAAGTAGAGTAATCATAGACATAGGCGTGTTCCCACATATCCAAAGCTAGGATCATTTCGCACCCGTTGAGTTGTCCTAGGTGTTGTTCGTCTACCCAAGAAGCAATCAAGCGTTTGTCTTTTTTATCGTACCAGAGTACTGCCCAACCTACTCCGCGAGTTAGGGCTATATTTTTAAAACCTGTCAGGAATATTTCCATTCCTCCGCAAGTTTCAATCATTTTTTTATCTAATTCACTATTTTCTGGTAGTGGTTTTGGACCATCCGAAAGCGAGCTGAAGTAAATTTCATGGTTACGCATTCCATTGTATTCAAAACTAAATCGACGAAATAGTTCCGCTATCAGATATGAGTTGTCGACTCCTTGCCCAAAGAATTCAGCACTGAGTGAACTAATCTTTTCGACTACAGTGTTCGCGTTTTTTACATAACCAGCGTAAAGTTTCAAATGTTCCTCGATGTTTTTCGCTGATATTCCTTTCAGCTCTCCGATATTGAATGTTAATTCTTTAAATTTTTCCATGATATTATTGTAGCATATGTCAGATACAAGTCAGAAAAATTACGCCCTGTTATTTTTCTTACTCATTCTCGTAGTTTTAAACATATATCTTTTGCATCTTGATTTAAAAAGTAGAAAAACTGGTTTCACTTTTGCCATGCTCGATATCGGTCAAGGAGATGCCCTTTTCATCGAGTCACCGACCGGGACGCAAGTCCTCTTTGATGCTGGCCCGGCTAAAAAAATATTGGGGCCACTTCGCAAAGTCATGTCGCCGTTTGATCGGACCATCGATGCAGTAGTCATCACCAATCCAGATGCCGATCATATCGGTGGATTTTCGGAAATTTTTAAAAACTATACAATTGGATTGGTTTTAGGGCCTGGCACAATCAATGATTCAAAAGTTTATAAAAATTTAAAAGATAAAGTCGATAGCAAAAATATTCCAAACATTTTGGCCAAGAAGGGGATGAAGCTAGATTTGGGTGGTGGTGTAGTGGTTGATATTTTGTTTCCAGATCGCGATGTGTCCACCTGGAATTCAAATGATGGTTCGGTGGTAGCCCGACTTTCTTATGGCGATACTTCAGTTATGCTCACTGGTGACTCGACGATAAAGACAGAAAAGATGATTTTAGAGCAATTTAAAAATAATGATTTGAAAAGCACTATTTTAAAAGTAGGACACCATGGATCACGCACTTCTTCGGGGGATGCTTTTGTAAAAGCAGTAGCTCCAATTTATGCTCTAATTTCAGACGGTAAAGATAATAAATATGGACACCCGCATCCGGAAGTTTTAGATGTTTTGTCCGAAATTGGAGCAAAAATTCTTCGTACTGATTTGCTTGGCACTATATTAATGAAGTGTGATAGAATGGCAGTATGCGAGATAAACTAATAGAAAAATTAATAAAAGGGGAAGAGAAAAGACAGCGTGAGGGGCTCGAATTAATTCCTTCGGAGAACTATGTTTCCGAAGATGTTTTGAAGGCCAATGGTTCAGTGTTTACCAACAAATATTCCGAAGGCTACCCTGGCCGTCGATATTATGGAGGCCAAGAATGGACCGACCAAGTCGAGCGCTTGGCCATCGAGCGAGCTTGTAAGCTTTTCAAATGTAAATTTGCCAACGTCCAAGCTCATTCCGGCGCGCCAGCTAACCTAGCTGTGTATTCTGCGCTACTCCAACCAGGGGACACTGTGATGGGGATGGATTTGTCTCATGGTGGCCATTTGACTCACGGCCATCCGATGACATTGCCGGCTAAGATATACAAATTCGTCACTTACAAAATGAAAAATCCAGAGACTGGCGAAATCGATTACGAAGACATGCGCGCGGTGGCACTGCGAGAAAAACCAAAATTAATTATTGCGGGATTCTCGGCTTATCCAAGAACTTTGAATTATAAAAAATTTGTTGAGATTGCTCATGAAGTCGGCGCGATCACCATGGCCGACATGGCCCACATCGCTGGACTCATCGCTGCTGGAGTTTTGCGAAATCCATTTTCGGATGGTTTTGATATTATCACTTCGACGACTCACAAGACTCTCCGTGGCCCACGTGGCGGGCTCATTTTAGTTCGAGCCGACGAAGAGATTGCCAAAAAGATAGATAAGGCCATCTTTCCAGGCATTCAAGGTGGCCCACATATGCACATCATAGCTGCTAAAGCCGTGGCTTTTGGTGAAGCTTTGACTCCAAAATATAAAGCTTACGCCAAGCAGGTTTTAAAAAACGCTAAAGCCATGGCTGAAGTATTCAAGAAAAATAAAGTTCGGATGATCGGTGGGGGCACAGACAACCATTTGATTTTAGCTGATGTCTTTGGATCTCTTGGTGTGACTGGAAAAGAAGCTCAGACTGTGCTCGATGAAGTGGGGATGACCTTAAATATGAATTCGATTGCTGGCGATACCCGTAAACCTTTTGATCCATCTGGAATTCGTTTTGGTACACCTGCGATAACTACACGCGGATTCAAAGAGCGTGAATGTAAAAAAGTCGCCGAACTCATGATTGAAGTTCTAAAAAACAAAGATGATGCGAAAGTAAAAGCTCGCGTCCACAAAGAAGTAAAATTACTAGCCAAAAAATTCCCGATACCTAAGAAGTTTGTATAAATTTATGAAAGTAAATAAAAAAGTAATTGTAATAACGGGAGGAAACAGTGGACTAGGAAAAGCTGCCGCTGAAATTTTAATTCAGAAAAATAAGGTAGTGATTTTAGGTAGAAACAAAAAAGAAATAGTAAAAACTTCCAAAGAATTAAAGTGTGAGGGTTTCGTTTGTGATATTACTGATGCCGAGCAGGTGAAAAATGTATTTTTAGAAATTGTAAATAAATATAAAAAAGTGGATTGCTTGATAAATTGTGCTGGTGTTTGGATCAAAGGCCCCATTGAGGAAAATAAACCTGAAGATATACGAAATGCTGTTTTGGTAAATGTTCTAGGGACATTCTTAACAGTAAATATTTTAGTGCCTCAATTAAAAAAACAAAAATATGGAAGAATAATAAATATTAGTTCAAGAGCTGGGCTTAATTCGAAGTCGGAACGTTCTGTGTATAATGCTTCAAAATGGGCAGTGACTGGTTTTACGAAATGCCTTCAGTTGGAACTTGCTCCGTTTAATATTAGTGTGGTTGGTTTTTATCCAGGATTTATTCATACTGATCTTTTTAAAAAAGCAGGAGATCATAAAACAAATTTCGACCGTGCTATGCCCGTGGAAGAAGCGGCTAAAGCCCTGGCGTATTTAGTAGATGTTGATGAAGATTTAGTGATTAATTCATTTGAAATGCAGTCATTGAAACAAATTTAAAAATAATATGGAACTACAAGTTGGGGTTAAAATCTTATTGAAGAACAAGGAGGGGAAGTTTTTGCTGTTACAGAGAAATCCTGTAAAGTATCCAGAGGTGGGAGCCAAGTGGGACATCGTCGGTGGTAGGATAAATCCAGGGTTGCCATTGTTAGAAAATTTGAAAAGGGAAGTAATGGAAGAAGCTGGGCTCGAGATAATAGGAGATCCTAAGTTAATTATTGCGCAAGATATTCTAAAAACAGATAAACATGTGGTTCGACTGACATATATTGGTGAAGCTGTAGGAGAGGTTAAGCTTTCAGAAGAACATTCTGAATTCCTCTGGCTATCATTGGAAGAATTTTCAAAACTTGAGCCAATGGATAAATATATTAAAGAAATTTTAGATAAAAAATTAATCTCATGATTGAAGTTGAAAAAAAGTTTAGGCCAACCCAAGAACAGCTCACAGCTCTTCTAGAGGATGCTGAATTTATAGGTGAAAAAATTCTCGAAGATGTTTACTATGATTATCCAGATTATCGTCTTTTTAAAAAAGAAATAAGATTACGTGAACGAAATGGAAACTATGAACTAAAAATAGGAGATGATGAAGTCGCTGGTATTGCTGAAGAAATAGAAGGAGAGGAAGATATTAAATCTTATTTAAAAATTGCAGTACCTCTGAAGGATTTTATTAAAGATAACCTGATAAAGATTATTGAATACACAACCAAAAGGATAAAATATAAAAAAGATAAATTTGCCATCGATGTAGATGATCTTAGTTTTGGTTTTAAGTGCGTTGAGATAGAATTAATGGTATCCGATGTTGCGGACACAAATGAGGCGCATCAAAAAATCATTAGTTTTGTACAACATTATGGATTTGAAATTAACGATGTGCCGTCCAAGAGAGAAGAGTATTTCCGTTTAAATAAGCCAGATATACACAGAAAACTGTATGGAGACAAATAGTCCTATGTTTGCTATATTTCATAGATGAATAAACGCGGAAAATTGATAGTAATAGATGGGACTGATGGAAGTGGTAAAACTACACAAGCGCAACTTCTAGTTAAACACTTGCAAAAAGAAGGTAAAAAGGCAAAATTCATACATTTCCCTATGTATGAAGACAATTTTTTTGGTAAATTTATTGGGCACTGTCTGTCCGAGCAATATTATAATTGGGTGAATGTTCATCCTAAAATAGCCTCGGTGGTCTATGCCGCTGATAGATGGGAATCAAAGGATAAGATTGAAAAAATACTTAGAAGTGGCTGCAATATTGTTATGGATAGATATATTTCTTCGAACCAGATTCATCAAGGTGGTAAAATACAAAACGTTAAAAAACGAGAAGCATTTATGGAATGGTTGGCAGAAATGGAATACAATACTTTCAAGATCGCTAAACCAGATGTTACATTCTACCTATCTCTTCCCATAGAAACAGTGCTCAAGCTTATACGTGACCGTGATTATAAAGGTGCACGAGCATATTTGGGTAGTAAAAAAGATGTTCACGAAAAAGATAAAAACTTTTTGAAGAATTCTATAAAAAGTGCAATCTGGCTCGCCAAGACTCAGAAGAATTGGATAAAGATAGATTGTCTAGTGGGGGAGAATATAGATTCGCGTGAAAATATCCATCAAGAAATTTATGAAAAAGTTAAAAAAATCATAAAATGAAAATTCCAATAGTAAATGAACAAGATGAAATAATAGGTTACAAAGATAGAAAAGACAGAAACACTGTCGATATAACTCGTATTACTGCTCTATGGTTATGGAACGAAAAAGGGGAGGCATTGTTGGCTCAGCGAGCTTTTTCTAAATCTATCAATCCAGGACTTTGGGGTCCAGCAGTTGCCGGTACTGTTGAAGAAGGAGAAACTTACGAATCAAATATTATAAAAGAAGCGGAAGAGGAAATTGGTTTAAAAAATTTAAAACCAATATTAGATCAAAAAATTAGACGCACCAGCCAGCATGCCTATTTTGTTCAATGGTTCACTGCGACCATAGACAGTAACTATCCTCTCGTGAAACAAGATTCTGAAGTTGAAGCATTTAGGTGGTTTTCCAAAGATGAGTTGATGAATTTATTAGGAAATAAACCAGAAATTTTCTTGTATAGTCTAAAAGAGACAGCAGAATATTTTTTCAACGATGCACCTAAAAGTTAAAAAACTAAATACCGAGGCGAAGTTGCCGACACATGGCCACCCGGGCGACGCGGGGATGGATTTTTATACTATCGACGACGTGGTTTTTACGCCGGGGGCTCAGAGTTCGGTCCACACTGGCCTGGCTATCGAAATTCCCGAAGGCTATGTCGGGTTAGTTTGGGACAAATCTAGCATCTCTTTCAATAAAGGGCTGAAAGTCATGGGTGGAGTCATTGATGCCAGCTATCGCGGAGAAGTGATTATGAATTTATTAAACGTGACCGATCACGAAGTGTTTTTACCCAAGGGCCACAAGGTAGCTCAGATGCTCATCCAAAAATTCGAACATTGTGATATCCTAGAGGTAGGCGAGCTTTCCGAGACTGTGCGAGGTCACGGTCGGGAAGGGAGTACGGGACATCAGTAGTTATAAAGTAGAAAGTGTAAAGTTGAAAGTAAATGCAAGATAAAATACGAAATTTAATACAGGAAGCTTTAAAAAATCTAAATATTGAAGATGTAGATTTTGTGGTGGAGCATCCAGAAGACCTGAAGAATGGTGATTATTCGACAAACGTAGCCATGGTTTGCGCCAAATCACTAAAGACCAACCCCAAAGAACTAGCAGAGAAAATAGTGCAGATTTTGCCAAAGCCTGGCTTTGGCAAAATTGAAGCAGTCGGTGGCTTTATAAATTTCCACCTAACTCCGAAATTTTTTCATGGAAGCGTAGAAGAAATTTTGAACAATAAAAGTTTTGGTGAGAATAAAAATTTAAAAAATAAAAAAATAATGGTCGAGTATACCGACCCAAATCCGTTCAAGCCTTTTCATATTGGGCACTTGATGACCAATGCTATAGGGGAGTCGGTGGCTCGAATTCTAGAAGCTTCTGGTGCGGATGTGTCACGAGCAAATTATCAGGGAGATGTTGGTCTACATGTGGCTAAGGCTATGTGGGGACTCATGAAAGATATGAAACTCCAAGAGAAAGTCGATGGGGTGATGATTCAAGCGCACAATATTGGACTCGCTTATGTGGACGGTTCAGAAGCATACGAAACTGACGCGAACGCCAAAGCCGAAATTGACGAAATAAATAAAAAAATTTATAGCCGAGAAAGTGAAAAGATAAATGAGGTATATGATTGGGGTTTTAAGGTGACTATGGAGGCTTTTGAGGATTTGTATAAAATGCTCGGCACCAAGTTTGATTTTTATTTCCTAGAGAGCGATATGGCGCCAATCGGGCAAAGTATCGTCAAAGAAAACACTGGAGAAATTTTTGAAGAATCTGATGGAGCCGTAGTTTTCAAGGCTGATAAGCACGACCCAAAGCTTCATACCAGAGTTTTCATCACCAAGACTGGTTTACCGACTTATGAGACCAAAGAGCTCGGCCTCACTCAAGAAAAATTTAAAATTTTACCTGACATGAATCTTTGTATTGTGACCACAGCCAATGAACAATTGGATTATATGCGAGTGGTCACCAAGGCTTTATCTATTTTACATCCAGAATTTACTGACAAGATGAAGCACATCACTCACGGTATGATGCGCTTATCTACTGGCAAGATGTCTTCTCGGAAAGGGAACATTGTCACTGGTGAATCTTTGCTTCGCGATACTATTGCTCTCGTTTCAGAAAAAGTAAAAGATCGAGAATGGGATGATGAAAAAAAGAAGAAAATTTCTGAACAAGTCGGCGTGTCGGCGATAAAATATTCGATTTTAAAACAAGCCACAGGTGGCGATATTGCTTTTGATTTTGAGACTTCAATATCCTTCGAAGGGGACTCTGGCCCATACCTGCAATATTCATACGCTCGCGCAAAGTCAGTTTTAGGAAAAGCGGCAGCAGAAAATATTTTGCCTGACCCACATTCTGACTCGATCGATGTGTTTGAAGTAGAAAAATTATTATACAGATTTCCAGAAGTTGTCGCGCGTTCGGCGGGGGAATACGAACCGCACTATATAGCCAATTATCTGATTGAAGTAGCTCGAAGTTTCAATAGTTTTTATGGCAACAATATGATCGTAAACAAAGAAGACAAAAATTCAGGCTACAAAGTTGCCCTAACTTTTGCTTTCTCGTTTGTTATGAAAAACGGCCTCCACCTCCTCGGCATCGAAGCTCCAGAGAAAATGTAATTATGAGCACAAAATTTGTTTTACATGGAGGATTTAACAAGGAAGAAGGGTTCATCAAGGATGAATTTTTTCAAGAGATGTTAAAGGATACACCCCAGAATGCAAAAGTGCTCTTGGTTTATTTTGCTGAAAGTGATGAAATGCGGCCGTTACGGATAGAACAAGGTCAAAATCAGTTTGAGAAAAATAAAGGCTCTAAAAATTTAGAGTTAAAAATAGCTTCGCCAGATTCTTTTATGGAACATTGTAAATGGGCCGATGTCATATTTTTTTCTGGTGGACGTACAACGCGGCTCATGGAAGTTTTGGAAAAATACACAGGTCTTGGTGAAATATTTAGTGGTAAAACAATTGGTGGTGATTCTGCTGGGGTTAATGCTTTGGGGCAGTTGTTTTACAGCAAGTCTTCAAAAGAAATTGGTGCGGGGCTTAAAATTCTACCATTCAAGGTGATTGTGCATTATGTAGACGGCACGCCCAATCCATTGGCAGATGTTGAGCCAAATTTAGAAACTTTATTTTTACGTGAGTACGAGATCAAGGTGTATAATGCATAGTATGAAAAAAATTGATCTCACACATTCGTTGTCTTCTGAAATTCCATCTTGGGATGGAAGCTGTAGTTTTAATCTTGGGGTTACAACAGATTATGCAGACTGCAAAGTCCCAAATTTATTTCGTGTTCAAAAAATAGAAGCAAAAGCAGGTATAGGGACGCATATAGATGCGCCAGCGCATTGTTTTCCAGATGGGGTAACTATTGATATGCTTTCTTTCGAAAATTTAGCAACAGAATGTGTGGTGGTTCACATAGAAAACGCCGATGAGAATTATAAAATTACACTAGACGATATTGAGAAATTCGAAATAGAAAATGGCTTAATTGGTGCAAATACTTTTGTTATCTTCCATACTGGATGGGACCAATATTGGGATAGGCCAGAAAAATATAGAAATGATTTAAAATTTCCTAGCTTGCATGAAGACATAGCAAAGCTTTTGCTTAAAAGAGATATCGCCGGAATAGGGATAGATACACTTTCTCCTGATGCGATTGGTAATGATTTTCCAGTGCATCGAGTACTTCTCG
>JACCDM010996340.1_pt1 | contig 10091 bp, 8 predicted proteins | sample 7445851 | NCBI WGS metagenome assembly JACCDM01 (sample SAMN15323438, study PRJNA562643) | freshwater metagenome | isolation source: river surface water | place: USA:Blue River Watershed | collected 2017-08-16
CGATTGAATCGTTTCGACCGGAAGACGAAAATAATAGGAGATCGCCGTGATCCCCACGAGGGTGATGAAGGGGGCGGGCAAAGATTTTTTGTAGGAATGGATCGCTTCCAAAGGAAATGACCCTGTTGATAAAGTCGTAAACCTTTCCGATAGAATCGAACATACTGGCTACGTGTTCTCTTGAAGGGCTTTTTGCTCCTGCATTCATGGAGGTTTTTTTTAACATAAAGAATCTATATGCACAACTAAAACTTGCTCCAAAATAATCCCTCAAACCCCTTCCATTTTAAACCATTTGTGGCAAACTTTAAACAACGACAAATTAAACTTATAAAAAATAATGTTTGTGTGTAATATAGTTTTTTCCTTCAAACAAAAGGCGCTTAAATGATGAGTATAAAAAGTTTGCCCGATTTTTTCTCTTTAGACAAAACCCTCGGCTCCCAAGTTTCCAAGCAGCAGGTGGCGATTGTCACAATAGTGCTCTCTATTTTAGGAGCCTGCGTTTTTTTCATGGCTTGCCGAATCTCTAAGTTGATCCAAGAAAATCGAACCTTAAAAGATTTGCAAGAGGCCCAGGCGCAGCAAAATGCAAAATTGTCGACAAAGCTAGATCAATTATTAGAGGAGACAGAATCTCAGCAAAAGGTTTTAGAAGAGCAGATTTATGTATTGGTTACGAAACAAATCGCGCTTGAGCAAGAGGTTAAAAAGAGTCAAGCGGTTGCGAAAGAAAACGAGATATTGAAGCCAGATCTGATGTGCAAACAGTGCCGGATTTCAACCCTTGAAAAGAGGGTAAAAGGAATGAGTCGGCCACGTGGCGATGAAGGGCGAGCAAGTTTTATGGTGCAGCCAAAGTCTAGAAAAACAATCGAAGAGACAGAGGCAAAAGAGCTGGGAAATAAAATGGAGAACTTGCGAATTAAAGAAGAGGAGTTGAAACAGCAAATCAATTCTTCCTGCGCGAAAAAATCCGGCTTGGAGACGAGATTGAATGAAGTTAGAAAAACGATGTTCGTTGATAAATGGCGCTTGAGGGGCTGGGAGAGCCGCTCAAGACAATTGCCACAAAATCTTTAATTTAAATCGAGTTAAACTTATCATAAAAATCAGGTTCATGCTAATGTACTTTTAAATTACATATATGCGGGTAAATTAATATGGCAAATTCAATTTCAATTTTTGTAAATGGAATATTTCGTAGCACACTTCAAAGCGAAAATCAGGTGTATGCGCGAGTTCGCGCAGTTGTTTGCGTTGCTCTGGCAGCTGTAAGCGTTTATTTTAAAGACGCTCGTCTTACGTGCCTAGCATTAGCCGTCCCATTATATGGTTTGGTGATGAGACAAAAATCGGATATTGATGCGGCTGCTGAAAAAGCCAATATGTACACTAAAGACGCATTAATTGAAGCTGTAAGTGGAACGAAGGCTGAAGTTGAGGAAAAATGTGCAGGCAAGATTGCTGAACTGGAGGGGTTAGTAAATGCCTCAAATATAGAGAAAGAGCAATTAGAGGCTAGATGCACGCAGCTAATAGATGAAAAATCCAAGATGTACACTCAAGAAGTTTTGAGTGAAGAGGAGACTAGATTAAAGAAAGAATTTGCAGACAAGATTATTGAATTGGAGTGTTCGGTAGTTAAACTGCAAGCGCAAGTGCAAGTGCTAACAGAGGAGAATAAGAAATCCGTAGCTAGCTTACCTACCGTGAAACGAAGAGGAAGTCTAGATAGGGCCTGGTTATTTAAGAGTATTTGATTTTACGTGAATTTTTTATTTTAACAAAAAGGCCTCCCCTTCAAGGGAGGTCTTTTTTTTACCAGGGGATTATTAAGGGGTGCGCCCCTTAATCGGGGTTGGGGGCAGAGCCCCCTTGACTGAGGAGCCCTTCGAGAGTCTTGAAGAGGTGGGCTTTGGGGATGAGTTCCATGAGGGTCGATTGGGTGATGGTCTTGAAGCATTCGGGGTTGAGCTCGGTGAAGAAGAGCTGGCCGCCGTTTTTGGTGACTTTGGTTGCGCATTCGCTGAGGAGGTGCAGGGCGGTGGCGTCGATCGTGACGATCTGGTGGAACCGCAGGACGATCTTTTGCGGCCGCTGGATGAGTTCTTGGAATATCTGGTCGAACTTGGCGTAGGCGCCGAAGAAAAGGGCCCCCTCAAACTCGAAGACCTCAAACTCTGGCGGAATCTTGAGGACTTTGGGCGAGGGGTTGTCGGAGGTGATCTGGAGGAAATCGCCTTGGAGCTTGTTGAGCTTTGCTGCCTTGGCCATCCGATCGACGAAAAGGAATGCAGAGAGGAGGACGCCCACCTGGATCGCCGCGATGAGGTCGAGGAAGACGGTGAGAGCAAAGGTGGTGAGGAAGATCGCGAAGTCGGCTCGGGTCGACTGATAAAGGTGGCGCCAGCTGCGCCATTCCGACATGTTGTAGGCGATGAGCATCAAAATCGCAGCCAAGGCTGCCATCGGAATGAAAACGACCACGTCTTTAAGAAAAAGAACAATGATGAAAAGAAAGAGCGCGTGAGCCATCCCGGCTATCGGAGTGGTCCCGCCTGCACGGATGTTCGCGGCCGTTCGTGTGATCGCACCGGTGACCGGAATCCCTCCAAAAAGGGGCGAAAAAATGTTGCCAATCCCTTGCGCAATCAGCTCGGTATTGGAGCGATGCCTTTCCCCAAGCATCCCGTCAGCAACGAGAGCGCAAAGAAGCGATTCAATCCCGCTCAACAGCGCGATTGTGAACGCTGTGGGGAACAGCTCGGTGATTCGGGCCAGCGATAGGGGAAATAAAGCAACAGGCTCTATCGTGAGCGATAGCTCGTGAAAGCGCGATTGAATCGTTTCGACCGGAAGACGAAAATAATAGGAGATCGCCGTGATCCCCACGAGGGTGATGAAGGGGGCGGGCAAAGATTTTTTGTAGGAATGGATCGCTTGAATACAAATGAGGGTAGAGAGGGCTATGGCGATGGCATACCAGTTGCACTGGTCGACAACTGACCAAAATGCGGTGATCTTATCGATGAAACGGGGCGGCACGACCTCGAGCGGCAGGCCTAGGGCGTCTTTGATTTGTGAGATCAGGATCGCGACAGCGATTCCCGCAGTGAAGCCCACGATGACCGGGCGCGATATGAATTTAAGCCAAGAGCCGATGCCACTCAATCCCATCAAGATGAGCATGATTCCTGCCAGCAAAGTCGCTTGCAAAAGGCCCACCAGGCCAAATGTCTGAATGATCTCGAAGACGATGATGACGAAGGCACCTGTTGGCCCTGCAATTTGGACCGGGCTGCCGCTAAAGAAGGAGACAAAAAAGCCGCCAATAATGGCGGTCATGAGCCCAATCGAGGGGGTCACCCCGCTAGCGATTCCAAACGCAATCGAAAGGGGGAGGGCGATGATGGCGACAAGAAGACCTGCGAGTAGATCTTTCCCAAATTTGGCAAAGCTATAGTCTTTGAAGCATGAAAAAAGCCTCGGAAAAAACAGATCTTCTCGCATATATGCCCCTGTTGCGCAAAGTCTTCAAACTTTACCACAGGGTCTTATTAAAGCGCCAAAAAAGACACACTTTATGGAGGAGGGTGTAAAAAACCTTGCGCGAAGGTAAGTGTGTCTATGACAGAGCTGCTGTAAGTTTAGAGTTTTAATCCTTGAAGGATAGCCTTCTCTATTATTTTAAAAGGGTTCGTGCCTTGAAAAATGCATGCTAGGGACGATTGTCTGATAGGGACATTTGGTGCTGAGTTCGTTTGTTTTCTAGAATGGGTTGGCGGGTGCTGTTGCACTAAAGGTAGTGCTTGAGTTGCGTCGGTAGTTTGTTGGGTGGTGGAATCTTCAGTTAGAGTTTCTGCGGCGGTTTTTGAGGTGGCGAGCTCTTCAGTTAGAGTTGTATTAGTGGCTTGTAATTGGTCGCGCTCTGTAGTTAGAGTTTCTTTGGTGGCTTTTAAGTCGGCTAGCTCTTTTTCAAGTTTTGAGTATTTGTGTTTTCCCCATAAAGCAAGGGCGGTGAAGGCGAGTGTTGCGGCAACAAGAGGCTTGTTAATAAAAAATTTAATTGCAAGGCGACTCACTTTAGAGGCTATTTTAGATCCTCCTTTTGCAATTTTACCGATGTTTTCTCCTGATGGACAATACGCGCTAAAATTTGAAAATATGCTGCTCATGATAAACCTTATCTAATTTTTGCTAAATGATAACATGAGATAGTTTTTTTGGTAAAATGATTTAGCGGAAAAATGTGTTGAATGATAAGGGGTTTTTTAAGATAGCAGAGCATTAAAAACCGCCTAATAGGTAAAACTTTTAGGCGGTTAGAGGATTAGATCGGGTGACAGAACCGTTTAGTAGGTGTTTCTGCCCCGTTTTTTACGATCGCCTTCTGAAAGCTCTTGCTTACGGAGACGGATCGATTTCGGCGTCACCTCAATCAATTCATCTTTCTCGATAAAGTCAATTGCTTGCTCAAGGTTTAACATACGTGGAGGTGTTAACAAGATATTTTCATCAGAACCTGATGCTCGTATGTTTGTTAACTGTTTTGGGCGAACAGGGTTGACCACAAGGTCGTTTTCACGATTGTGCTCACCGATCACCATCCCTTCATAGATGTCTTGGCCTGGCTGGATAAACATGATACCACGATCTTGTAGGGTAAAGATCGAGTAAGCGGTCGCTTGTCCTGCAGAATTCGAGATCAAGACCCCGTTATGACGTCCCGCAATTTCTCCTTTGAACGGCTCGTAAGCATGGAACAGGGAGGTCAAAATCCCTTTTCCTCTTGTTTGTGTCAAAAAGTCGTTACGATAACCCATTAAACCGCGCATCGGCATCACGAACTCGATCGAGCTGATCCCATGTTCGTTTGTAGAAAGATTTTGCATCTCTCCTTTACGACGAGAGAGAGTTTCGATGACTGTACCTGAAAATTCTTCTGGTACCTCGATGAAAACACGCTCGAACGGCTCAAACACTTGTCCATCAATTTTCTTCAAGACAACAACAGGCTTGGAGATAGAGAATTCGTATCCTTCGCGACGCATCGTTTCGATCAAAACAGAAAGATGGAGTTCGCCCCGTCCACACACTTCGATCGTCTCTTCACCGTTGTCGGTGATCCGGTAAGAAATGTTCGCCCGTTTTTCTTTCAAAAGACGCTCACGGATCTTATTCATCGTCACGTGCTTCCCTTCTTTTCCAACAAGGGGACTCGAGTTTACCATGAATTTCACAGAGATTGTTGGCTCGTCCAAAGGAATCGGTGGAAGTCTTTCGTGGTTGTTTGGGTCGCTAATCGTATCACCGATCATCGCGTTCGCAAGACCGCTTAGGCTGACGATATCACCAGTAAAGCCTTCTTGCAGATCGACTTTACGGATGCCGCTGTACCCTTCGACTTTCGAAATTTTACAGAGTTCAGATTTGCCGTTTTCGCCAGAAAGGAGCACTTGTTGGTTCGGTTTTACCGATCCACTCAAGATTCTTCCGGTGACTTGACGCCCAAGATAATCAGAATAAGAAAGTGTGCTCACTTGCATCAAGAAAAGACCATTCTCATCTCCAGCAGGAGGTTCAACGCCTTCAAGAATCAGATCAAATAGGGGAGTCATGTCCACTTTTTCGTCGCCAAGCTCTTTGATGGCGTAGCCACCGATTCCAGAAGCGTAGATGTGTTTAAAGTCGAGCTGCTCGTTGTTCGCTCCAAGCTCTACAAAGAGGTCGAAGGTTAAGTTTAGCGCTCTATCTGGATTCGCATTCGGCTTGTCGATTTTGTTGATAACAAGGATTGGCTTCAATCCCATTTTCAACGATTTGCTCAACACAAAACGTGTTTGGGGCATCGGCCCTTCTTGTGCGTCGACGAGGAGAAGAACAGACTGAACCATTCCTAACACCCGCTCTACTTCTCCAGAGAAGTCGGCATGGCCCGGCGTGTCGATGATGTTGATCACCGTATCTTTGTAGGGAAGGCTTGTGTGTTTAGCAAAAATGGTGATTCCACGCTCTTTTTCAAGATCGTTGGAGTCCATCATTCGCTCATCGGTGGCCTCATTTTCCCGGAAAAGGTTTGCCTGTTTCAGGAGTTGGTCGATAAGAGTTGTTTTCCCATGGTCAATGTGGGCGATAATCGCGATATTGCGAATGTTTGTGCGCTTTGTCATGTCTTTTCAAGATAAAAATTGTTTCAGCTGAAACTATAGCAGCTCCCTATTTAAAGATCGAGATCATCTTCTGAAATCTTCAAGAAACCTCTTTTTCGGCAATGGGTAAAAGGTCCAATATATAGTCGACTGCCTCGATTGTAGGGTTTTTCTTCTCTGTGCCTTCGATTTTTATTTTGAATGCATTGAGCTCACTTAAAAACCCACCAAAATTTCGATGGAAATCCTCGATCGTATCCCACTTAGCCCCGTAATGCTCCTCAAGAACCCAGGCTAGCACCCCCTCTTCTTGCTTCATGAGGTCGCTTCCCCCCTTTAAATAGAGAGGCAGATTTGAGTGGATCGCTTCGGTTATAGTCCCGGGGCCCGGCTTTCCGATCAAAAAATCACTTTGTTGCATGTAGCGGTGAAGTTCTCTTGTGTATCCGACGATTTCGCAATTTTTCGGTGCAACCGCCTCGAGCTGTTTTTTGAGCTTTTCGTTGCCCCCCGCAATAAAAATTGCCCTCATTTCATCCTGTTTTTGAAAATAGCTCATGAGATCGACCATTTCGCGACTTCCATGCCCCCCAAAACAGACAAGAGCGGTAATCTTTTCTTTATCCGTTTGTTTTTCTGGGTGAAAATGGCTTCTGATGCACACACCACTCATTGGGTGCAGATACTTTTCTTCCACCGGATTCAGCAACTTCGCACCGCGCCGTACAATATAATGAGTCCCCGGGCTAGCGCTTGTCCACATCACTTTGTGCGCCTCGTCGAAATCGCTGATTGTGACGATAAAAGGGGACTGCACGTTCGCGTAATCGATTGCCTGTTTCAGGTGGCGGTTGATGAAGGAGGCGGTGGAGATCACGAGGTCAGGCTTTTCGTTCTGCAATAAGTGAATCAGGTTGTGTTGTTCTTGGTTGACGCGCATCTGTCGATTCGAAAATTGTTCTAAACAACGGGTGATAGGTGTGATGAGATAATCGCCGAAAAAACGGTTCATCCAGCGACCCCTAGAGGAGCCGAGGTTGTTTGTGTAGATATCTTCGAGAAATCCAAAGCAAAAATTTTCGAACCGGCCCCCCATGTGTGCTCGCGCATTCAATGTCTGCACCACAAGCTCTGGGTCGCGTGCTAAAAGCTCCGTTTTCAGCGCCTCGCTTGTCGCTTTATGGCCGCCGCCTGCCTCGGAGTAGAAAATCAAGATCTTGGCCGGTTTCGCCGTGAGAGCGCTGAAAATTAATAACGTAGAAAGAAAAAAAATTCGCATGGGTCAATTTTAAGGCGCCTGGGTTTTGTAAATCAAGCCCTTTAACTTTAAACGTTTCATTTTAAAAGTAAAACAAAAAACGTTTACAATAAAATAGAAAATGCTGCATAAACAATCTTTAATATCTTAGGGGGAACTAATGAGGATTGAGAATAGTAGGCTGCTCGATAATGTGGCTAATATACAGACTGAGACTAGATCGAAGATCAACAATAAAGTGATTGCTGTCGTTAAATCTATCATTTTTACGATCAGAGATTGGTTGAAGGGCCTTTTTTGCAAGTCGCCCACGGTAAGTGTTCAGGATAACAGGTGCCATATTTAGCCGTTAGGTAGCCCATTAGATGTCGTGGAACCTTGTCCTTATATAGCTATTGAGCAGAGGGTCATACAAAACATATTTCATGATGAAGAGGGGTGCGTTTATGTTGAATCGAAATCTCCGATTGAAGAGACACCTTTAGTTGGTGCCACTTTAGAAAAAGCTTCTGTTGAAGAATTGAGTCAAAAGTTTGAGAGCGCAAAAAGGGCGTATCAAGAATCTTCATCATTGAGTGATGAGGGAGACAGGCTTCTTGCAAAAGCTGTAGTGGATGCAAGGGATGCTTTATTTAGCCTTCAGGATAAAATTTCTAAAGAGCAAGAAGAGAGGGTTTATTTTGCCAAATTGCATGAGGAGCTTTATTTGCAACGAACAGGGAAGGAGCCGCTCGAATCGATAGAGGAAGAGGAAAGCTACGAACTTGAAGAAAAAGAGGAAGTAGATTTAGTGGATGATGGACTTTCTTATCAGCAGATCGATAAATCTTATCTAGATGCTTGGGTCGCAAACATAAAATTGAAATCAGCGCGTCAGCTGGAGCAAATTTTGATAGCGGCGGTGATTGCGAACAGGAACGATGTGATTTGTGCGGTGTTCAGCAGCCCTTATCTGCTACCTTCTTCTGTGATTCAAAAATTTAGAGAATTAAAAAAAGGATCTTTTTTTTCTTGGAAGTTAAAGAGGTGTTCAGATAACATGCTGCTTTTTTAAAGATTTGCGTCAATTGTGATAACCCAACTTGCCAGTTAGCTGTTACTAATTCACTCAACTTGCCAGTTGTTGTATGCTATCTGCCGACCTCACCCGTGCGGGCTGAAATCGTTTGCTCGTTGGTGGGGGGCGCCAATTGTGCACCCCCACTTTCACCCTACGGGCTTTGAGCGCTACGATTTCTAGCCACGCTTGGAGAGGTCTCAAAAATTCAGGTTACACTGAATTTTGATTGAGCGCCCTTAAACGGGCGAGAAAATATTTATGCGTAAATTTATCACTCGAGTTGTACAGTTCTTGCGAATTCATAAAACTTAACTGGAAAGTTGAGTTATGTACTTTCGATCTTGCAGTTTTGGATGCATTCGACTACACTTTCCAATTAGCAATGAGTCATGGGAAAAACAGAGTAAAACGGATTCCTTTCGGGTATGATGGGCCTCTTCCAACAGGGCGCCCCATACAGCGCTTACTGCCCAAAATATTGGCGCAGATAAGCGAGACTCAAGTGCTACAACCGAACGTTGTGTTAGAGGCGTTTCAAGAGATTCTAGGGGCTGAGCTGTCGAAAATTGCGACGGCTAAAAGCTACAAAGAAGGCATCTTGTATGTTACAGTGAAAAACTCTACTTTTTTAAGCGTCTTACAGATGCAAGAAAGAGGGAGAATCTTGAATCAACTGCGACAAAAATGTCCCAAACACCGTTTTGACAATATCGTATTTAGGGTGGGTTAGAAACAAGATGGCAGATAAGAAGGCATACGACGAAAGTTCAATCACCGTTTTGGAGGGGTTACAAGCGGTACGAGAAAGACCTGGAATGTACATCGGGGACACCAATACCGGGGGTCTTCATCAGCTGATCTATGAGGTTGTCGATAACAGTATCGACGAAGCAATGGCCGGCTATTGTAACAAAATCATTGTTTGTTTGAACGAAGATGGCAGCGCCTCTATCGAAGATAACGGACGAGGAATTCCAGTCGGTAGACATGAAAAAGAATCGCACAAACAAGGACGGGATGTCAGCGCTGTAGAAGTTGTTATGACGATCCTTCATGCAGGGGGTAAATTCGACAAAGATACTTATAAAGTATCGGGCGGATTGCATGGTGTGGGTGTCTCTTGTGTGAACGCAGTCTCTGAACGTCTTGAAGTCGAAGTTTATCAAAATGGAAAGGCCCATAAAATTATTTTCTCTCGCGGAGGAGTTGTCGAACCACTAAAAGTGGTTGCAAACTCAACGAAACGGGGAACGAAAGTCACTTTTTGGCCAGATGATACGATCTTTTCTACCATCACATTCGATTATGACGTTGTTTTTAGACGGTTAAGAGAGCTTGCTTTCTTGAATAAAGGGATCGAGATTCAATTTGTTGACAAGCGTGATCCAGATAAAGGGGAAGTGAATTTTGCTTATACCGGAGGAATCGTTTCGTTTGTTCAATACTTGAACGAGGGGAAAACAGCACTCTTTCCAGAGCCAATTTTTATCAAAGGCGGTAAGGAGCTTGAGAGTGGATGGATGGAGTTTGAAGTTGCCATGCAATGGAACGAAACTTACACCGAATCGGTCTTTTCTTACGTCAACAACATCTCGACGCGTCAAGGGGGATCTCATTTAAC
>JACCDM010353754.1_pt1 | contig 10088 bp, 9 predicted proteins | sample 7445851 | NCBI WGS metagenome assembly JACCDM01 (sample SAMN15323438, study PRJNA562643) | freshwater metagenome | isolation source: river surface water | place: USA:Blue River Watershed | collected 2017-08-16
ATTTGGTGCTTTGTTTACTGCTTATCACTTGGGTGTTAAAGCAATTGCAGCTCTAACTGATTCTGGATCGACTGCTTTGTGGATGAGTCGTCACAAAATTCAAGTACCAATTTTTGCATTAACAACTAAAGTAACTAGTCAAAGAAGTATGGCTTTGTATAGAAACGTACATCCATTGCATTTAGATACTAGTAATGACAGAGATACCGCGCTAGAGCAGGCTGAGGCATGCGTCAAGAAGTTGGGTGCAGTGAATGTGGGTGACAAGATTGTATTAACGGTTGGTGAGCCAATGGGTCAAGTTGGTGGAACCAACACGTTAAAGATTGTTGATGTGAAATAAATTTTAATTTAAGGAAAGAGTTATGGCACTTGTATCTATGCGCCAATTATTGGACCATGCAGCAGAAAATGGTTATGGATTGCCTGCATTTAACGTTAATAACTTAGAGCAGGTTCAAGCAATCATGGCTGCTGCTGATGAAGTTAATGCACCTGTAATCATGCAAGCGTCAGCTGGTGCTCGTAAGTACGCAGGTGAAGCATTTTTACGTCATTTAATTGATGCAGCAGTTGAGGCGTATCCACATATTCCTGTTGTGATGCATCAAGACCATGGTCAAAGTCCTGCTGTTTGTATGGCGGCGATTCGTTCTGGCTTTACATCAGTGATGATGGATGGTTCATTGATGGACGATGGTAAGACAGTGGCTTCTTATGAATACAACGTAGCAGTATCTCAAGAGGTTGTTAAATTTGCCCACTCAATTGGTGTGACAGTTGAAGCCGAGTTAGGTGTGTTGGGTTCATTGGAAACAATGATGGGTGACAAAGAGGATGGTCATGGCGCAGAAGGCGCGATGACGCGTGAGCAATTGTTGACTGATGTTGAGCAAGCTGCTGACTTTGTTAAGAGGACTCAATGTGATGCATTGGCAATCGCAATTGGCACAAGTCATGGTGCTTATAAATTCACTAAAAAACCTACTGGCGACATTCTTGCTATTGATCGCATCAAAGAAATCAACCAACGCATTCCAAATACACATTTGGTTATGCATGGTTCATCAAGTGTTCCTCAAGAGTTATTAGCAATCATTCGTGAGTTTGGTGGCGACATGAAGGAAACTTATGGTGTGCCTGTAGAAGAAATTCAAGAAGGTATTAAGAACGGCGTTAGAAAAATTAATATCGATACAGATATTCGCTTAGCTATGACTGCGGCTATTCGTCGTTATTTGTTTGAGAATCCAAGCAAATTTGATCCTCGTGATTATTTAAAACCAGCGCGTGAAGCTGCTAAAGAAATTTGTAAAGCACGTTACTTGGCATTTGGTTGTGAAGGTCAAGCAGGAAAAATTAAATCAGTTCCTTTGGAAAAAATGGCTGAGCGCTACAAAGCAGGTCAGTTGGCTCAATTAGTTAAATAAGGTGTACATGCAAGCTTTATACGAATCTTCAATCAAGTCTTTACCTTTAATTTCAAAGGGCAAGGTTCGCGATATCTACGCTATTGGCAATGATCAGTTATTGATGATTACAACGGATCGTTTATCGGCATTCGATGTGGTGATGGGTGAGCCTATTCCGGGTAAAGGCATAGTGCTAAATCAAATGGCGAACTTTTGGTTTGATAAGTTAAGTCATGTGATTCCAAATCATTTAACAGGAATCGACCCTGCAACAGTAGTTGCGGCCAATGAAGTTAGCCAAGTAGCTGGTCGCGCAATTGTTACTAAGCGTTTGAAGCCAATTATGGTTGAGGCGGTTGTACGTGGCTATTTATCTGGTAGTGGCTGGAAAGATTATCAGACAACAGGTTCTGTTTGCGGTATTCAATTGCCTGCTGGTTTGCAAAATGCTCAAAAATTACCTGAGCCAATTTTTACTCCTGCTGCTAAAGCAGAAGTTGGTGAGCATGATGAAAATATTTCATATTCAGAAGTTGAAGCGCGCATTGGCAAGGAATTGGCTGCCAAGATTAGAGCTGTGAGTATTCGTTTGTATGAAGAGGCATCAATTTATGCTGCGAGCAAGGGCATCATCATTGCTGATACTAAGTTTGAATTTGGTCTTGATGAGGCTGGCAACTTGGTGCTGATGGATGAGGTATTAACTGCTGATTCTTCACGTTTTTGGCCTGCTAGCTCTTATCAGGTAGGTTCAAATCCACCATCTTTTGATAAGCAGTTTGTACGTGATTGGTTGGAATTGGCGCAAGTCGATGGCAAGCCATGGAATAAGTCTGCTCCAGCGCCACAGCTACCTCAAGATGTGATTGAAAAAACTGCAGCAAAATATCGTGAAGCGCTTGCAACATTAACCGCTTAATACCTACTGCATTAGCAAAAAGGAAAAATTATGAGCCAGAAACCAATTGTTGGAATTGTGATGGGATCTAACTCTGATTGGGAGACCATGCAAAACGCTGCACAGATTTTGCAAGAGTTTGGTGTTACTTATGAGGCTAAAGTGGTTTCTGCTCATCGCATGCCAGATGATATGTTTGCTTATGCTGAATCAGCTCAAGCAAAAGGACTAAAAGCAATTATTGCTGGCGCAGGTGGTGCGGCTCATCTGCCAGGTATGTTGGCATCTAAAACAATCGTACCGATTTTTGGGGTGCCTGTAGCCTCTAAATATTTGCGCGGTGAAGATTCTTTGTATTCGATTGTGCAAATGCCAAAAGGTGTTCCTGTCGCAACTTTTGCTATTGGTGAGGCAGGGGCCGCTAATGCCGCATTACACGTTATCGCCAACTTGGCAGTGAATGACGCCGCTTTAGCAAAAAAATTAGAAACATTCCGAGCTGCTCAAACAGAAAAAGCTCGTGCAATGAATTTACCAGGACATTCTTAAAATATGGCTGATCGTTTAGACCCCATTTTGCCTGGTTCGTATTTAGGTATTTTAGGTGGTGGCCAATTGGGCCGTATGTTTACGCATGCTGCACAAGCAATGGGTTACAAAGTTTGTGTTTTAGATCCTGATTTAAATAGTCCTGCGGGTGCCGTAGCAGAGAAGCACATACAAGCTGATTATGTTGATCATGCAGCTTTGAAGGAAATGGCGTCTATTTGCCAGGCAGTTAGTACCGAGTTTGAAAACGTTCCGGCACAAGCATTGGATGAGCTAGAGGCTTTAGGTGTATATGTTGCGCCAACAAGTTCTGGAGTATCGGTTGCCCAAAATAGAGTGGCCGAGAAAAAGTTTTTAGCTACCTGGAAAGATGAAGCGGGAATCGGCCCTGCGCCACATTTAGTAATTGAGCATGACTCTGATATTACTCATGTTCCGGATGATTTATTTCCTGGCATTTTGAAAACAGCTCGAATGGGCTACGATGGTAAAGGTCAAGTGACTGTTCATACTCGAGACGAGTTAAGCCAGGCGTGGGAGAAATTCAATCGAGTTATTTGCGTTCTAGAAAAACGCATGGATTTGGACTTTGAGGTTTCCGCATTGGTGGTCAGAGGTCATGATGATCAGGTAGTAGCCTACCCCGTTGCTGAAAACATCCATAAGTCTGGTATCTTGCATACAACGACGGTGCCTGCACCATCAATCAATCCAGAGCAAGAAAAGAAGATTGTTGAGGCTGCTAAGGCGATCATTAGGCGCTTAGATTATGTCGGTGTTTTATGTGTGGAATTCTTTGTGCTTAAGAGTGGCGACATAGTTGCTAATGAAATTGCACCGCGCCCTCATAATTCTGGGCATTACACTCAAAATGCATGTGTTACCAGTCAGTTCGAGCAGCAAGTTCGAGCAATGGCCAGAATTCCACTAGGCAGCACTGAATTAGTTCAATCAACCATCATGTTGAATATTTTGGGCGATGAGTGGTTGATCAATGGGCAACAGTCAGAGCCACTTTGGAATGAGATTCTTAAAGAACCAAAAACAAAGTTACATCTTTACGGCAAAGCTGAGCCTCGTCATGGCAGAAAGATGGGGCATATCAATTTTGTTGGGGCAACTGCTAAAGAAGTAAAGCTTGCTTGTGAAAATGCCGTAAAGGTATTGCGTATTGCGCGTTAATCATGCCTGGTTTACTCGATTCGGCAGTTAAGCAACTTCGTGATGGTCGTCTTGTTGCCATACCCACAGAAACTGTTTACGGTCTTGCGGCTGACGCAAAAAATGTAGTTGCCGTTAATCAGGTTTTTGCGACTAAAGGAAGGCCTAGTGGGCATCCTTTAATTGTTCATATCGTCAATCCGGTTCTGCCAACCATGAGCAGTCTTGAGAAGCAGAATGCATGGCAGCACATCCTGCTGGACTGGTCTAGAGATGTATCTCCTCAAGCTTTAGCGCTAGCCGAGGCCTTCTGGCCTGGACCTTTAACAATCATTTTGCCTAAGGCAAAAAATGTTTTGCTGGAGGTGACTGGTGGGCAAGAAACCGTAGGTATTCGTTGTCCGAATCATCCTCTGGCTCAAGAGTTATTAAAATTATTTGATGGCGCTGTGGTTGCACCATCAGCTAATCGTTTTGGCAGAATATCTCCGACCACGGCAGATCATGTTAGAGATGAGTTTCCTGATGGAGACATTTTGATTCTTGATGGTGGCGCATGTGACGTTGGTATTGAATCTACGATTGTTGACTTATCTCGATGGGATAGTCATGGTGCAGTGATATTAAGACCGGGTGCTATATCAAAGGGCATGATTGATGAAGTATTGGGTAATTTAATCACCAGTGAGAGCCATCAGTCATCTAATCAAGGCGATATTTCCAAGCCTCGAGTTTCTGGTAGTTTAAGTGCTCATTACGCCCCTAAAACTAAATTAGTTTTATATGATCCCAATAATATTCAGTCGATAAATTTAGCTGATTACAAAGGTAAGAAGGTGGCTTGGGCTCATTTCAAAGACTCTTCCAGGATTGATTTTTCACTATCCTGCCACTTGGAGGAACTTCTTTTACCGAGCACATCGAACGACTTGGCAAAATGTTTGTATGCCACGTTGCGCACATTAGATCAATCAAGTGTGGATGTTATTTACTTCGAAAAGTTACCCGACTCTGAGCAATGGGATGCTGTTAGAGATAGATTGGGTAGAGCTTCAGTGGGGTCTGGTGCCTGATGATTGAAGTGGTCCATCATCAAGAAGCCACGTTAATAGCGCATCATGAATTCCTCTACCTGAACTAGCATTTTTGTGATTAATGAATGATGTGACCGTGTAGGCATGACCAGTTCTGCTGACTACATAACCAGAGATTGATCTCACATCTGCTAGAGACCCTGTTTTAATATAAGCGCCATATTTCCTGATTGAGCTTGGTAGCGAAGACGTATTCTTTTCTAAAGCCTCTGTTTCACTACGTTTGGGTACATATTTTCTAAATTTATCTAAAAGTCGGTGCTTCATCGTGCCATCGACGCCAGCGATTGGTAGCGATTCAACATAATAGTCTCTAGACGAAGAGTTAAGGCCAAGCAAAAGAACTTGATTTAAATGCTTTGGACTAATTCGTTCAACCCTCGAGAGACCTGAGCCATTCTCAATAATTAGTTCTGGCATATCTAGTTGATATTTTTTTAGCCACTCTTTGACTAATTTTGTTCCGTTGCTGGTGTTGCTGGGTCTACCTGATTTTTCTAGTGCAATTGTTAAAAGAACTTGCCTGGCCATCACATTATTGGATAGTTTGTTGATGTCTTTAATCGACTCATGCAGCGGGACACCAAGGTGGGTAACAATTGGTTTAAATGAGTTATCCATGACGGCGGCTTTAACTTTAGGTTTTCTAACCCAGCGTCCACCGATATCTTCCCAAGCGGCGATGATGCTTTGTGATAAAAAATCATCGCTGTTTGATGCAACTACATTCCAATTGGCTGTGGGGCAGCCATTAGGAAATTCACCATCAAAACTTGCCAACCAAGAGCCGTTCTTTTCCATATTGATCGACATAGATATGTTTCTTCGCCAATCGTTACATGGGGCATCCACCACTCTTAAATTGTTATCAATCTTTAGGTTGGCAATTCGTGGGGTTTGTTTGATGATGACGTACTGACTATCAACACTTGGAAAGAATTGAAAACTAAAACTGTTAAACGCAAATAGCAGCGCATCTGGCAGTACGTTGTATGACCTAGTAGTCTCTCCGTCTGAGAATGAAGACTCTTTCACTGATGAATCATAGGCGCTTCGGTCAAAGATTAGATCGCCATCAATTTTTTTGATCCCAAAATCTTTGAGGTTATTTAGTATTTTATTAATTTCTTCTGGAATTAATTTGGGGTCGCCACTACCTCTAACGAGCAAATCACCCTTGAGCGTCTCCGCTTGAATTTTTCCATTGGTAAAAATGTCTGTTTTCCAGCGATACTGTGGGCCTAGTATCTCCATGGCGGCTAAGCTGGTTAGTAGCTTCATGGTTGATGCAGGGTTCATTGCAATGTCTTCCTGCCACTCAACAACCTCGGCTGATTTAAATGGCTTGCCAGAAATATCTTGTGAGACAACCTTTTTTACAGAGATAGAAATAGCATCTTTGGGGATATTGCTTTTGCTAATAGCACGTTCAACGTCTATTGGTAGTTTGATTTCTGTAGATGCGTATGAGCACGAGACAATCAACAGAAAGCTTGCTATGGCAATAGATATTTTGTTTTTTGGCATGGCTAATAATATAGCCAAAATAATTCAATTAATGAATGTTTTTTTGTGTAATAAATTTTTTAAGAATCCTGTTGGATTTGCAAAGTGCAATACACATCTCATTGAAAAGCGGTTTATTAGGTTGCGGGCAATTTTTTTCAAATTGGCGTGCCACCCTAATTAAGTTCTGGTCTTTGGTTAAGTTGGCTCCGCCAAGTACTTTATGACTCATCGCCTTTAGTTCTTTTTCTGATAGTTTTGCGTGATGATCAAGTAAGCCAGTATTCATTAGGTCCAAAGCTTGTTCTTGGAAACTAAGTAATTCTTTTGCAATCGTCAAGTAAATGCCTGGCTTACAGGTTCCTAATTGGATGATTGCCTCTGCATAGGTGTCATACAAATTTAACTCTCTTTTCCAGTCGGATATTGATGCTGGTTTAATCAAGACTGAATCAAATGGGGTTTTTTCGTCTAGTAGTTTTTTTGCCCCATCAGTATGAGCGGTGATTCCATATATTTGAATATTTTGAAAGTATGAGTTTCTGGCGAGTTGTGCCAATCCCTCACCATCCATATCTGGCATTGAAAAATCAGTGACTAATATGTCAAACGGTGTGTTTAGTAATAAATCCTTTGCTAATAAGGCGTTCTGATAACTGTGGACGCAGTAGCCCATGTCTTTAAATTGGGATTCAGTAATAAGTCTGCTCGGAGCATGGTCATCAATAATGAGTACTGTTTTGTTATTGTTGGCCTGAATCAAAGGGGAGTGCTCTTTAGCTTTCTTTGTTGAGTATTTGGGCTCATCAGTCGATCTGGCTAGCGTTAACTGAAAGCTGACAGTTGTGCCGATGTTGATTTCAGATTCAATGGATAGCTGACTATTCATCAGTTTTAATAGGTGGTCTGTTATTCCTAGACCCAAGCCGGTGCCAGTATTCTCAATATTAAGGTGCTTAGAATTAATTTGTTCGAAGGGGCGTATAAGTCTTTTAATTTGTTCAGGTGGTATGCCTATACCGTTATCAGATATTTCAAAATAAATCATCTGCGCAAAGTGATCATTGGCAATCACGCGTGTCGTCACGACCACTTGCCCTTTATTAGAAAATTTAATGGCGTTAATAATTAAGTTATGCAGAATCTGATTAAGCTTTACTCCGTCAAACATGAGGCTTGGTGCAATTTCTGAGCAAATATGCGTTGTTAGTTTTACCTCTGATTTTGTTGCGGTAATGGATAGGGTTCTATCAATGTTTTTTAATAAATTTTTTAGGTCACTCGCCGTAGCTTCAAGTTGCACCTTTCCTGCTGCTATCTTTGATGCATCTAGTACTTGATTGAGCATCTCTAGCATTGATTGTGCAGATTCTTTTGCGCTTTCAAGAATCTTGTGCTCGTAGTTGGGTAAGGTCTTATTGGCTAATATTTTTTCATGTATACCAATAATTGCGCTAATTGGGTTCTTAATTTCATGGCTGATGTTCGATAGCGTCACATCTTTTGACGAAACTGTTTTTTTGAGTTGTGCATTTTCATTGGATTTAATTAGCACGAGTTTTTCTAATCGTTTACTTTTTGCAATGAAGTAAACAATAAGTGCTAGATTAAGTGTGACTAATATTGAGATAAACAAGTGGGTGTTAAACATCAATGATTCTGTTTGATCTACAAAATGAAATCATGTCAGCTAGATTGCTAACTCCTATTTTTTTATACACACGGTATTTATATGTGGATACGGTTTTACCGCTGATGTGTAAAAACTCAGATATGTCGGAGTTGCAGTAGCCATCCGCGAGGTACTTCATGACTTGAAATTCACGTGGGGAAAAAGATGCAATGATTTCTTCGTCACTATTTGGAGGGTCTCCCTCATCGTTCACATGAAAGAACGTATATCCTTGAGACACAGCTAGGCAGGCTGCCAAAATAATGTCTGAGTTGGCGGTTTTGCTGATAAAACCATGCCCACCCACTGTTCTAATTCTGGTCCCATAAATTTTGGGATCAAGACTAGATACAACCAGAATGCGGATTTGCGATGACGCTATGCGTAGTCGACGAATAACATCAAGACCATCTGTCCGTGGCATGTCTAGATCTAGGATGATGAGATCGGGAGGGTTTAATCTGGCGAACTCAATGCATTCCTCGCCATTTGTAGCTTCGCCTGCTATCTCAAAGTGAGCATTTTCACTGAGCATATTTTTTAATGCCCAAATCATCGCAGGGTGATCATCAACGAGCAGGACTTTTTTTCTGGCAGCAGTTTTCATGATGATTTTTTATTCAAGTGACTGCGTAGGGCTGTTTGTTGTTGGACGCTCTTGCCTAGCTTCACGACTTGATGAATAGTCATTGCAGGCATGATGTGTTGCCCAAAATAACAATCAACCCCCCATTTTTCTGCGGCTAATTTTTCAAAGATCAGTTTGATAGGGCCTGCCACTACTCTGCAGTCATAACTTTTTGCAATCTTCATCAGAGTCAATAGTTTTTCTTCGCATTGACTACCAGGTATGGCTTGCCTCAATAGAGATCCGGAAAGATACACATATTTGAAATCGTGATCATTCAATAATTCACAGTCAATCGGTGTGCCATCGAAATTCATCAGATGAAGCAATACGCCTAATCGTTGTAGTTTGATGATCGAATCCTGAAGCTTGATCTTATCGTTGGCGGTTGGTCTATTCATTAGGCCAACATGGATGAGCCCGATCGGTAAGTGACAATTCAATAAGGCATTTTGAAGGCCTTTTAAGATGTCCTGGTTGATCAGCCACTCATACTTGATGGGAATCATGATGGCAGTGGGTTTGCTATAGCTGTGCCAGTAGCAGGTTGCCCGAATGCCATCATTAAATAGCCTCAAAACATCCTCATCCTTGCAATCGATCAGGGAATTAAGTATGACAAATTGTGTTAATTGAGTGTGAGTCTCAAGGGCTAGCTCGAAGAATAGCTCTTGGGCTTTAGCCCAATTTGTTGCTGGTTCATTGATGTTTTGTGTAGCGGAACTATAAAGCTTGGTATTTCCCGCCTCTTTAACAACTGAAGGAGGTCTTTTGCTCCAATTTTTAACTAAGGTGTATAAGCGGGACTTGGGCTTCATAATTAAATCCAATAAAATCAGTGAGTTATGTGTTTTTTCAGGTTTCTAGCGTTTGATTTAAGTAAAAATCCTCGAAAAATCTTTCCCATATCCATCTTTGAGAAAGATTTTTTTAAGGGGTTGATGTTGTAGCTACCCTTGAAAAGGTGGGGTAGCGTCCTTATAATTAGCACTCAACCAGTGAGAGTGCTAACAGTCTGTTTGAACTACTTCTGGAAATTATAATTAATTATTTTTACTAACTGATAAGTTAACACTTACTAACATACTAAAGGAGTCTATATGAATCTACGCCCTTTACATGATCGTGTGATCATCAAGCGTTTAGACAATGAAACTAAAACAGCTTC
>JACCDM010533761.1_pt1 | contig 10088 bp, 7 predicted proteins | sample 7445851 | NCBI WGS metagenome assembly JACCDM01 (sample SAMN15323438, study PRJNA562643) | freshwater metagenome | isolation source: river surface water | place: USA:Blue River Watershed | collected 2017-08-16
GAAGAAGGACCAGAACTTGAATCTGGATGGTTGAACTTTGATGCTTTAAATATTCCTGCAGATCATCCTGCTCGAACAATGCAAGATACTTTCTACATTGAACCTGTTGAATCGGGAATGGTTCTTCGCACTCAAACCTCACCAGTGCAGATCCGCTCGATGCTCCAGCACGAACCTCCTATCTACATGATCTGTCCTGGTCGCACCTTTCGAGCCGACGAACTAGATGCCACACACAGTCCGGTATTCCACCAAGTCGAAGGTTTGGTAGTCGATAAGGGCATCACCATGGCGCACCTTAAGGGAACTCTCGATAACTTTGCCCAAGCGATGTTTGGACCGGATGTCACAACGCGTTTACGTCCATCCTTCTTTCCATTTACTGAGCCAAGTGCAGAAGTAGATATCTTCTTCAACGGTCGCTGGATCGAATGGGGCGGTTGCGGAATGGTAAATCCAAAAGTTCTCGCAACTTGTGGCATCGATACAGATGTATACAGCGGCTTTGCATTCGGCATGGGGCTTGAACGCACACTTATGGTTCGTCACAACGTCACCGATATGCATGACATAGTCGAGGGCGATCTTCGTTTCACGCGCCAGTTCGGAGTTGGTCTCTAATATGCGCGCACCTTTATCTTGGATCCGTGAATTTGTAGATATTCCGGCAAACGTTTCCGCCGAAGAAATCTCTAATGGCCTGATCCGCGTTGGCTTTGAAGTTGAAGAAATCATCGACGCAGGCGCTGATTTAACTGGACCTCTTACCTTTGCCAAAGTCTTAACAATCGAAGAAATTACTGAATTCAAGAAGCCAATTCGTTATGTGGGCCTTGATTGTGGTGAGAAAGAAACCCGATACGTTATTTGTGGCGCCACTAACTTCGCGGTTGGCGACATAGTCGTTGCGGCTCTCCCTGGCGCAGTCTTGCCGGGAGATTTCAAAATCGGAGCGCGCGAGACATACGGAAAAACTTCCAATGGCATGATCTGTTCCTCACGCGAACTCGGCTTAGGTGATGATCACTCAGGAATCATGGTCTTTGCCGAAGGTGAAGTTGAAATCGGCGCAGATGCAATCGCAGTTCTCGAAATTAACGACACAATTTTTGATGTAGCCGTCAATCCGGATCGTGGATACGCGCTAAGTATTCGCGGTATTGCTCGCGAGGTAGCTGGCTCACTCGGACTTAACTTTAAGGATCCAGTTGAGCCACTTCGTACTTTGAAGTTTGAAGAGACTGGCAAAGGCGTTGCTGCAAAGATTGAAGATCCTGCAACAGCATCGGTCTTCTACCTGCGCACGCTCTCAAATTTCGATCGATCTGCAACCACTCCGATTTGGATGCGACGTCGCATCGAGAAAATGGGAATGCGTTCGATCTCACTAGTTGTAGATGTAACTAACTATGTAATGCTTGAACTAGGTCAACCACTTCACGCATTTGATAAGGCGAAGATCTCTGGTGGCCTAACCATCAAGCGCGCCGGAAAGGCACAAGCATTTACAACGCTGGATGGCCAGATTCGCCAACTCGATCCTGAAGATCTAATGGTCTGTGACGACGAGCAACCTCTGGCACTTGCCGGCACCATGGGCGGACAGTCTTCTGAGATATCGGAGACCACAACTGAAATCGCTCTTGAAGCAGTTCGCTTTGATCCAGTGTTAATAGCAAAGAACTCTCGTCGCCACAAACTTTCTTCTGAAGCGTCGCGCCGTCTCGAACGCAGCGTTGATCCATCGCTCGCCGAATTTGCATCAGCGCGCTTTGTTCAACTCTTAACTGCTCATAGTTCTGCCAAGCATGTTGCAACGGTTGTTGCTGGCGAACCAAAGTATGCGCCTGTTGTGAAACTCGATCCGGCCTATATTTCAAAGATTTTGGGGCTTGAAATTGCACCTGCTGAAATCGCTCGAGTTCTACGAGTAATTGGTTGCGATGTAGATGAAAAGGCATTCACCGTTGATCCTCCATCTTGGCGCGCGGACTTATTAACACCTGCAGATTTGGCTGAAGAAGTAGCCCGCATGATTGGTTACGACAAGATTCCATCGATCTTGCCTCCACGTCCAAATCACGCCAGCCTTACGCCAACGCAGAAGCGTCGCCGTGCTATCTCTGCAATGCTCGCTGCACGAGGTTTGGCAGAAGTTCAAACTTTCCCATTTACCAATCAGGAAACCATCGATCAGATGGGATTCGTTGGAGAACGCGCTTCCACATATCGCATTGCTAATCCAATGTCTGAAGAGTTCCCGCTCATGCGTGTTCACTTAGTCCCAGGACTCATCGAAGTTGCGGCGCGAAATATCAGCCGAGGTGCAAAAGATTTCGCGATCTTTGAAATGGGTTCTATATTCCGTAGCGCGCAGAAACTCGTTCCAGCCGTTTCGCCGGTGATCGGATGCCGTCCTGATGCCAAGACCATTGAAGCGATCTACGCCAGCGTTCCGCCACAAGCTTTTCACGTTGCTGGACTGCTTGTAGGAAAAGTCGAGAACGAAAATTGGCAAGGCAAAGCCCGCCCGTATAACTGGCAAGATGCAATTGCCTATGCCCAAGATATCTTGCAACTCTGCAACCTCGAATGGACGATTAAACGTTCGGACTTTGCGCCATGGCATCCTGGGCGCTGCGCCGAGTTAATCGTTGACGGTAAAGCGGTTGCGCATGCCGGTGAAATCCATCCACGCATTATTGCTAAGTACGGATTACCAGAACGCAGCGTTGCTTTCGCAGTCGGATTAAGCGCTCTTCCAGAATCTGAAATTGTTCGTCCAACGCGCGTCGGCACAATGCCGGCCGCAGTTCAAGATGTTGCACTGATTGTTGATCAATCTGTCACGGCTCTTGATGTGGAAAAGGCGCTGCGAAACGGTGCAGGAGAACTTCTCGAGTCAATCGCACTCTTTGATCGCTACGACAAGATAGGTGATGGCAAGATTTCGCTTGCTTTCACGCTAACTTTCCGCGCACCTGATCGCACCCTTACAGGGGCTGAAGTTTCTGCGCTGCGTCAAGCAGCGGTGGTTGCCGCTGAAAAGGCCACTGGCGCCGTTCTTCGTACTGCATAATCGAGGTTTCGATCCTGCATAAATATGCGCTAAATTGCATATTTATGCTATTCTCATCCCATGAAAATCGGAGTTATTGGAGCTAGCGGCTACGCCGGGGGAGAACTCCTGCGCTTGCTGGCTGGGCACCCTGAGTTTGAGGTTTGCTGCGTTACTGCTCATAGCAATGCCGGCGAGCTAATCACTTCGGTACACCCTCAACTTATTTCTTATTCTGGTCAAAAATTCTCATCGTTTAACGCGAGCGACTTTGATTGTTGCGAACTTATTTTCCTTGCGCTGCCACATGGCGAGAGCGCCTCAGTTATCGCATCCCTTAGCCCAAAAGCAAAGATTGTCGACCTTGGTGCGGATTACCGTTTGGAAGACGGTTCTAAGTGGGAAAAGTATTACGGTGGTGCTCACGCTGGTACTTGGACATACGGTGCACCTGAACTCCCTGGAGCTCGGTCTGCAATCGCTAAGGCGACAAGAGTCGCTAATCCTGGTTGTTATGCAACAGCGATTGCTTTAGGTACCGCACCTGCAGCCAAGATTGCAGATCTGAGCGATGTCGTAGTTGTTGCAGCATCCGGAACAACAGGTGCAGGTCGTAGCGCGAAAATTAATCTGATTGCAAGCGAAGTTATGGGAAGTCTTACTTCCTATAAATTTGGGGGAGTACATCAGCACACTCCTGAAATCGAAGAATCGATAACCCGCGCTACGGGCACTGCGGCAAAGATCTCCTTCACGCCAATTCTGGCGCCCATGCCACGTGGAATTCTGGCAACCATCACCATGAAAATTAACTCTGCAATGACTACTGAGGCAGCGCATAAGATTTATGGCGATGCTTATAAAAGCGAAGAATTCGTCAAGGTTTTGCCGCTTGGACAAATGCCCCAAACATCTTCAGTGTTAGGAAGTAACTATGTTGCGATTCAAGTTGCAGTTGATGATCACACCAATCGTTTAGTTGTTAGCGTGGCAATCGATAATTTGGTTAAGGGTGCGGCTGGACAAGCGATACAGAACGCCAACATCATCTGCGGACTTCCTGAAAACTTAGGGCTAACTGGCATGGGTCTTGGGGTATGAAACTGCCTGAAGGTTTTACCGCTGCTTCTTGTGCCGCAGGGCTAAAGAGTTCGGGCGCACTTGATCTAACGCTGATTGTAAATAACGGTCCTAAATTTGATGCGGCAGCGGTCTACACCTCAAACCAAGTTGTGGCCGCTCCAGTTATTTGGAGCAAGCAAGTAACCAAGGAAAAGATTGTTCGCGCAGCAATTCTTAACTCAGGTGGTGCAAACGCCTGCACAGGGCCACAAGGTTTTGCTGACACCCATAGAACAGCCGAGCATGTAGGTGAAGTACTCGGCATTTCATCTGGCGAAGTAGTTGTCTGCTCGACTGGCTTGATTGGTGAGCTACTGCCGATCGAGAAGATTATTTCTGGCATTGATCAGATTTCTAAAGATCTCTCAACCGATTCGTTGCAAGATGTAGCTAGAGCAATTATGACGACCGATAGCGTTTCCAAGATTGCCAACTTTAAGAACAATCACTTCGAAATATCTGGAGTCGCCAAGGGAGCCGGAATGCTGGCGCCTGCGCTGGCTACGATGCTTTCGGTTGTAATGACAGATGCTCTTTTGCCAGATAACGCGCAAGAGATATTCCAAAGAGTCTGTGATCGCACCTACAACCGAATCGATTCTGACGGTTGCACATCAACTAATGACACGGTGTTGCTTATGGGTTCTGGCGCCAGTGGATTTGCTCCAAGCGAATCTGAGTTAGAGCGCGCGCTCATGGAGATCTGTGGCTCTCTGTCACAACAACTAATTGCAGATGCCGAAGGGTCTACCAAAACTGTTGCGATCGAGATAAAGAACGCTGCTTCTGAAAGTGATGCTGTAGAAGTTGCTCGAGCATGTGCCCGAAATAACTTGTTGAAATGCGCGATCTTCGGTGGAGATCCAAACTGGGGTCGGGTGCTGGCAGCAGTCGGTACTGCACGAGCTCACTTAAATCCAATAGATATCGATGTCACTCTCAATGGGGTGCAAGTTGCTAAATCGAGCGCACCTTTCGAGGATCGTAATAAAGTTTCATTTGCGGATCGCCTGGTAACAATTGAAGTTGATCTCAAGATTGGTAACTTCAGCGCAACTGTCTTCACCAATGATCTCTCCCATGACTATGTTCACGAGAATTCGGCCTACGCAACATGATCGTCGTTAAATTCGGTGGCCACGCCATGAAGGATGAGAATGGCGGATTCGCTAAGGCAATCGCAGCTGCGCAAGAGGGCGGTGTGAAGATAGTTGTTGTCCACGGTGGTGGCCCACAAATCGATGCAGCCCTTAAGGAAGAAGAGATCGCTTCGGAGTTTATTGGCGGATTCCGCGTCACCACTCCTGAAATCTTTGAAGTTGTAGAAAGAGTCTTGGTAAACGAAGTTGGCCCAGAAGTTGTTAATTCACTTCGCAGAGCCGGGGTTAACGCAGTCGCGTTATCGGGTCGAACCAGTGAATCCTTGATTGCTGAACCGCTTCGCAAATTAGTTGATGGCTCGCCAGTAGATCTAGGTTTAGTTGGAGTAATCACTGCAGTCAATCCACAGGCGATCAACAGCGCTCTAAAGGGCGGGCAGGTTCCAGTTATCTCACCAATCGCCACCGATGAAAACTTTAAAGGGGGCCTCAACGTCAACGCCGATCTCGCAGCCGCTGCGATTGCAGGCGCGCTAAGCGCTGAAAGTTTGATCATCATGACCGATGTTGCTGGCATTTATCGCTCATGGCCTGATACTTCATCTCTCATTTCATCAATCTCTTATGCTGAACTAGATGCGCTGAAATCAACATTTGCAGAAGGTATGGCGCCGAAAGTTAAGGCCTGTCTAGATGCGATAGACGGAGGCGCAAGTGCAGTAAGAATTATCGATGGAACCGATCCATCGGCCTTCGCCATGGCGTTAGGTAACTCCGGCGGAACGTTGGTGACTAAATGAGCCCGGCTAAGAAAGCGACAGTGACTACCTGGAACGATGTAATGCAGTTGAACTACGGAGTTCCAGATATCAACTTGGTTTCAGGAAAGGGTCTATTGGTAACTGATTCAGAGAAGAAGAAGTATCTGGATTTCCTCGGCGGCATCGCCACAAATATTCTCGGTCACGCCCATCCTGCAATAGTTAAAGCGGTTTCAACACAAGTTGCAAAACTTGGCCATGTAAGCAATTTCTATGGCCATCCATCAGGCCTAGCCCTTGCCAAGAAGTTGCAGGAGATGACCGGAGATAACACAGCAAGAGTCTTTTTCTGCAATTCAGGTGCGGAGGCGAATGAAGCCGCACTCAAACTTTCGCGGAAAACTGGAAAGACGCGAATTGTTGCAACAACTGGGGCATTCCATGGCCGCACCATGGGTGCACTTTCATTAACAGGCCAAGAGAGCAAGCGCGCACCGTTTAGACCGTTGCTCAAAGATGTTAAGCACGTTCTTTTCGGTGATATCTCAGCGATGTACAAGGCGGTCTCAAAGAAAACGGCGATGGTCATCGTTGAACCAATTCTTGGCGAAGCCGGAGTTGTAACTCCACCGCTAGGCTATTTGAAAGATTTACGTGCTCTATGCAATAAACATGGAGTACTTCTTGTATTTGATTGCGTTCAAACCGGCATGGGACGAACTGGAACTTGGTTTGGATATGAGCACGAAAACATTCGTCCCGATGTGATCACCTTGGCAAAGGGAATTGGTGGCGGTCTTCCACTCGGCGCGATGATCACTCTCGGAAGCAAAACTCCAAAATTTGCGCCAGGTGAACATGGAACAACCTTTGGCGGAAACCCAATTGCAGCAGCAGCCGGGCTGGCTGCTATCTCTGTTATCGAGAAGAACCGTTTAATGCTGCAAGCCAAGAGTTTTGAAAAACGCTTGAAGATAAAGATCTCAGCGATACGTGGCGTGCGCGAAGTTCGGGGTAGAGGTCTACTAATTGGAATTGGACTTGATGGTGAGTATGCAAAAGAGCTAGCTGCCCAATTGGCTAAAAATGGGTTCCTAGTAAATGCGCCAAATCTGGAAACTATTCGAATTGCGCCGGCGCTAATCGTGACAAAAATTCAAATTGATAAATTTATTGCGGCTTTCGCTAAGGCGATGAAAGAGGTAACTAATGGCTAAGGTTTTGAACTCAAGCTCGGTTTCTGCACGTCGCGCAAAGGCGATTGCATTAATCAAGGCAGGTGTTGTTCATTCGCAATCTGATCTTGTTAAGTTGCTTAAGAAGGCTGGTTTCGATGTCACACAGGCAACGGCAAGTCGTGACCTCGAAGAGCTCGGGGCGGTTCGTTCGCGAAGCGAGTCTGGTGAACTGATCTATCAACTTGGAACGACCGCAGATGGTTCTATTGCTCGGTCAATGCCGCTGCCTTCTGATCTGATTCTCTCGGTCGAATCATCTGGCAACCTTGCCGTAGTTCGCACCCCACCTGGTGGAGCGCAATTTTTAGCAAGTTCACTTGATAACTCAGGCCTTGAAAACATCATCGGCACGATCGCCGGTGACGACACGGTCTTAGTTGTATCGAAGAAGGCCACCGGTGGAGCCGATCTTGCGAAAGAATTGCTCAGCTTTGGCGCAGGCGCAAAACGCGGATCTGCAAAACGAAAGGCGAAGAAATAATGGCTCTCTGGGGTGGACGTTTCTCTGATGCACCAGCTGATGCGGTCTTTGCGCTTTCCCGTAGCGTTGACTTCGATTGGCGCCTTGCGCCCTACGATCTGCGCTCATCATTGGCGCATCTGCGCGTGCTTAAATCTTCTGGACTTCTGAAAGAGGATGTTGCGAGCCAGATTGAAAAGGCGATTCGTGAATTAATTGATGAGGTTGCTATTGGAAAGTTTCTTCCCGTCGAGAATGATGAAGATGTTCATAGCGCGCTGGAACGTGGCTTAACCGAGAAGATCGGTGATGTTGGGGGAGCGCTGCGCGCAGGTAGATCACGCAATGATCAAGTGGCGACAGACCTAAAGCTTTTTGCGATCGATCACATGATGGAAATCTCCCAGATGATCTTGGATCTGCAGAAGGCACTTTCAGCAAAAGCAGCAGAGTATGGCGATGCGCCAGCGCCTGGGTTTACTCATATGCAGCACGCGCAACCAATTCTCTTTGGCCATGAATTAGCAAAACATATCCATGCTTTTGCCCGCGACCTCGATCGAATTCAAGATTGGTTAAAGCGAACTTCAGTGAGCCCACTCGGTTCGGGAGCGCTAGCTGGATCAGGGCTTGGCTTAAAGCCAGAGGTAACTGCGAAGGATCTAGGTTTTGCTTCATCTTCTGCGAATAGCATCGATGGCGTATCCGATCGCGACTTTGTCGCCGAAGCGCTCTTTATTATTTCAATGGTCGGAGTTCATCTCTCTCGTATCGGAGAAGAGTGGTGCATCTGGGCAACATCTGAATTCGGATGGGCGAAAGTCGCCGATGCTTACTCAACTGGATCATCGATCATGCCGCAGAAGAAGAATCCCGATATGGCAGAACTAGCTCGCGGCAAAGCTGGTCGCTTAATTGGAAACTTGACCGGAGTCCTGGCGATGCTTAAAGGACTTCCGTTTGCTTACAACCGTGATCTTCAAGAAGATAAAGAACCACTATTTGATTCGATCGATACTTTGATTCTTGTTCTTCCTGCGGTCACGGGAATGGTTGCCACAACAACTTTTGACCGAGCCAAGATGTTGGCTGCTGCACCGCAAGGTTTCTCACTAGCAACCGAGATCGCCGATTTCCTGGTTCGCACCAACGTGCCATTCGCATCAGCCCATGAGGCAGCGGGCAAGTGCGTCGCTCTTTGTGAGGCGAAGAAAGTTGAACTCCACGAGTTAAGCGATCAAGATTTTGCGGGAGTTCATCCTCAACTAACTGCCGAAATCCGAAAGGTACTTAGCGTCGAAGGCGCAATCGCATCGCGCACTACTGTCGGTGCAACAGGCGGCACAGCACTTTCCGCGCAGTTGGCGACAGCGAATTCCGACATAAAGGCTGCAGAGAAGAAATTATCCGACCAAATGAGTTCATTCTCAGCGATGATGGGGGAGTGAACCCGAAAATGGCAACGCAATCAAAGGCGTTAATCGAAGATCTCAAGTGGCGCGGACTTTTCTCGCAATCAACCGATGAGGCAGGCCTTATCCAGGCGCTTTCAAAGCCGACGACTCTCTACATCGGTTTCGATCCCACCGCACCAAGTTTGCACGTAGGAAACCTCGTTGTTCTGCTTGCTCTGCGCCGCTTTCAATTAGCGGGCCATATTCCAATCGCACTTGTCGGCGGAGCCACCGGTTTAATTGGTGATCCCAGCGGAAAGAACGAAGAACGCAGCCTCAACACAACTGATGTTGTTGCAGCTTGGGTAGAACGTATCCGCGTACAGGTTTCAAAGTATCTTGATTTCAACGCCAAAGAGAATGCGGCGATTGTTGCCAATAACCTTGATTGGACATCACCACTTTCCGCAATTGAATTTCTTCGCGATATCGGAAAGCACTTTAGCGTCAACCAAATGCTGGCAAAGGATTCAGTTTCATCACGCCTTGAGGCAGGTGGAATTTCATACACTGAATTTTCATACCAAGTACTTCAATCATTTGATTTCCTTGAACTTTTCCGCCGCCATAACTGCACTTTGCAACTCGGTGGCTCTGATCAGTGGGGAAATATCACCGCAGGTCTAGATTTAATCCGTCGAGTTGAATCAGGCAGTGCGCATGCGTTAACGATTCCATTGTTAGCTAAAGCGGATGGTTCTAAGTTCGGTAAAACTGCAGGAGGAGCCATCTGGCTCGACCCAGAGATGACTTCTCCTTATGCATTCTTCCAATACTGGTTGAACACGGACGATAAAGATGTCATCAACTTCCTAAAGGTTTTTTCCTTTAAATCTCGCGAAGAAATCGAAGCGCTTGAAAAATCACACTCTGAAAACCCTGGCGCACGTGAAGC
>JACCDM010653953.1_pt1 | contig 10087 bp, 10 predicted proteins | sample 7445851 | NCBI WGS metagenome assembly JACCDM01 (sample SAMN15323438, study PRJNA562643) | freshwater metagenome | isolation source: river surface water | place: USA:Blue River Watershed | collected 2017-08-16
CCGGGTGACATCCACAACGACATCCTCAACGCTCTGCGCAGCCTCGAGAGCGCAACCGACGACGCCCTCGTTTGGCTTGCCATCGCCGGCCCCGAAAACGAGCGAGGTATGCATCCGTTCGATTACTTCGCAGTCATGCGCGAAATCGAGTTGCGCCAGCAGAAGAACATGGAATTCAGATCCACGTTCTTCCCGCTCAACGACGTTCCGCTAGTCGAAATCCTCGAGCGTCAGGAACGCGCCAAGACCCTCATGCGCACGTTCAACCAGAAGTTCGCATTCGAATTCGGTGGCTTCGACCACGTCAAAGCCGAAGCGTGGATCAAGCGCCTCGACAACGACAAGCTCGCCGAACTCGCCGTCCACTCCTTCTATTCAGAGGCCGGACGCATGGGCGAGTGGAAGTTCTTCGTCGGCGAATTCCAGAGCCGCATGCCGAGTGCATCCAAGTACTAAAACGTCGGTGGTTACCGATAACTTGAATCTTGTTGGGAGGCAAGAATGACTGATTTGACCTGGCCTCAGGTACACCGAATCGCCCAAGAAATCGCGATTGAAGCCCACAAAAACCAGTTGGACAAACTCGGCTACGCCTACATCGGGCACCCTCGCCGAGTAGCCAGAAATGCGCAGACTGTTCCGATCGCCTACGGCATAACTCGGGAGGCCGTGATTGCAGCCGCTTGGCTTCACGACGTTATCGAGGATTCACCAAACACCAAAGAAGACCTGATTGCCAAAGGCATTCCCGCAGATGTTGCCGAAGCCGTCGAGCTTGTAAGCGATCCAAAGACTGGCGACAAAGACCAGTACTACGCAAACATCGCCAAGCACCCGCTAGCCCGTGCGGTGAAGCTTGCCGATATCGCCGACAACAGCAACAGGGTTCGCACCCAGTGGCTCGTAGAGAGTGGCGTCAAGTTCAACCACGACAAGTACCCAAATGCTCTAGCAGCACTCGACTTGACAGAAGCAGAGAAGGACTGGTTCGACGTGCAGGTGCTCCTGCAACCAGATCGCATCATCTACATCGACATGGACAATGTCATCGTTGACTTCGAGACCGGTATCAACAAATTGAGCCCAGCAACCCAAGCCAAATACCCTAAGGGCAAGAACATCGACGACGAACCGGGAATCTTTGCGCTGATGGAGCCCTATGCGGATTCGGTTGCAGCGGTCAAGGAGCTTGCCGAGCGCAACGAGGTTTACATTCTCTCGACTGCCCCCTGGGACAACCCTTCTGCCTGGAGCGACAAACTCGATTGGGTCCACCGCTACTTCGGCAAGGAACTCTTCGATGAAGAAGGTAACGTCAACTGGCTCTACAAACGCCTCATCATCAGCCACAACAAACACCTAAATAAGGGTGAATACCTAATCGATGATCGTCTCGCCAACGGCGCCGGCAACTTCAAAGGCATCCATGTCCACTTCGGCCCTGCCGACGTCAAAGAAAAACGAGACGGTGGCCACCCCGACTGGTCAGCTGTGCTCAACTACTTTGCGAAAGAGGGTCTAGTTGATTAGCGACAACCCTCTACTCGGCCCCCAGTGGGAGCCTCTGGCTCACGTAATCGTCAAGCTGCTAGAAAACATGAAGCGCCATGACACATTTAGCGCTCAGACTTATGGCCGCAAGTTCGGGCTAAGCCCCGACACCTCGCCCTATCTTCAGGCAATCTTCGATGAAGAAGGCAACCTCCAAATGGAAGTCTCCGGCAACCTGCAGGTGCGACCCGAGCTCACCAAACAGCAGATGCAAGACCTCGAATTCTATGGCTGGGAACCACCAGAGACAGTCGGCGGTGAGTTTGGCGCAGACGGCAACCCAAACTTTGCCCGCTACTTCGAACCCAACAAAGATCGTCTAGAGATCGCCGAATTCATCCTCACCACACTCGTAGGCGTCTATGGCATCACCGAAGATGACTTCTGGGGCTTCGAAAGAAAAGCCGAACTAGTCGCCTCACTAAAGAAACTCGGCCGCCTAAAAGCAACCGAAGGCAACCCGAACGCTGTGATCTTTGCGATGCCGGGGAAGCACTTCGACATGGTTGAACCGCATGGCGATAAAACCTAGTTGAACCCTCTATTTTGTATTAAATTCTTAAGTGCTGGGGGTGTGAGTTGAGCGAACACGCGAGACTCTCTGGGTTGCAGATCAAAGAACCCGGCAACGACCCACTAACCGACCAACTCGCCGGACTGCCCAAGTTCACCCATCCGCCCGTTATGCCAACCGGCTCCCAGAGCGACCTAGACGACCTCAACAACCGTGCCGTGCAGGTTGCGACTCGCGACCTCGCCGCCGATGTCACCTCCCTCAAAGGTCCGGTAAGCCCTGCTCGCCTTGCCAGCTTCGTCGGTGCTGCCTTCGGCTACTCGCGAGGCGCAGCCAAGCGCGCCCAAGGCATCCTCTCGATTGGCTTCATCGGCCATGCAACCGACCAAGAAGGCTTCATCTACCCACGAGGTATCGACCCCAACAACTTCAGCGAATTCAAAGTTGGCGAAGGACGCCACCCCGACGAAATCGCCCTCACCGAACTTGCTAACATCATGAACAAGATCTGCGAACTAGGACAGGGTTGCCGAGAAGAGCAACTGCTGAAAGTGACCGCCCAAACCCTAGGCATAACCAGAATCACTACTCAGCTTCAAACCCGGCTAAACCTAGCAATCGCCCTCGGCATCAGCACCGGACGCCTTGCCAGGCAGGGTGACTACATTCTCGGAATCTGATGAGATAACGATTCAGATTGAAAATTCGAGTGTTCGGCTTACCGCCGGGGCATTCGTCTAGTATAAAAATGAAAACCATGGGGGTAGGGATGAAAATTCAGGTCGCTCTGCAAAAGTACGAGCACATTGCAGATTTTTGGGTGGATGAGCTAGATGTGAAGCTAACCGATAGACTCGCCCTGTTCAAGGAGTGCTTTGAAGAATACTCGGGCTTGGCGGGACTAGAACTTGCAGAATCCGACCGAGACTTGGCGAGGTTCCTATACTTCTATTTTTGGTTTCTTGACCAGAGACTTGATTTTGAATCCGACATCGAACTGGCAACGCAGAGTTTCAGTCCTTCATTTGGCCACAACTTTGGAAAAATAGCGCTTCTAGCCACTCTTGGGGGATTGAGTTCAAAGGAAGCCGTCGACGTTGCGAGTGGCATGAAAGCAAACCTTCTTTTTCGTCCAATTGCGATGGCGCTTATCACCGAATATACGCGGACTTCTCGTCTCCAACTTGGCATCAAAAAAGGAGTGCCTGCAAACCTTGGAGATAACTATTTGGTTTTCGCTGCGCTTGGCGCAACGCCCGAAGAAGTTTCCTTGTACAAGCACCTGGTTAGCCGTGTAGCAGCTGGAGAAGGAACCGGCGTTCTAGCCAAATGCCAAATGAAGTATTGCGCGGCGCCCGCGAGCTGGATGGTTGGTTGCCCATTAGACGATTCAAAAGAGTACCTCTGTTATAAACACAAGACAGAAAACGACCTAAGTTACGATACCTACCGAATTATATTTTCAAACTCTTGTGGGCATTACGCAGAAAGGCGCGATTGCCTTTACGTTCTCGTCGCTCGTGATTCGGCCGACGTAGCGCTTCCGATCTTGGAACCCACGGATGACGACCAATGAGGTATCGATTTGTGAGATTACATAAAAAAAGTTCCAAGTAAATTCAACAAATTAGGGGGCAAATCCATGCCCTTGTCCACGCTTGAGGATATCGAGGGTTACGCCAATCCGACTAGCTTTTGCGATCGCGGGGTATCACCGATCCTCGCTGATACTCCAAATCCAGCGCGATGCTAATCCCAGTTCTGCATCAATCAATTGGCATCCAAAGTGTCGGTATCTGCTGATAAGTTTCTGTTCGTAGAGAGAATAAGAGCCACATGCAAATAGAAAAATACAGTACCGAATTCGGTACCGCCTACAATTCATCAATTGAGCGATTCATCAAGTCCCCGCTCAGTCTCGAATTGTCGAGCAAAGTTGACTTGATCTTGACCTCTCCCCCTTACCCTCTTCTCTCACCTAAGGCTTACGGAAATCTCAGTGGTGGAGAGTACCTGGATTGGCTCGTTGATGTTATGGGCGGGCTTTTACCTTTACTAAAAGAATCAGGGTCTTTAGTTGTCGAGATAGGTAATACCTGGGAACGGGGCAAGCCCACAATGTCAACCTTGCCGATTGAGACACTACTAGCTATAAAGTCCAGGCTAGGGCTTGAGGTCTGTCAGATGTTTATTTGGGAAAATCCGAATAAGCTACCTGGCCCAGCGGTCTGGGTAAACAAGGACCGTGTGCGAGTCAAAGATTCCTTTACTCACATCTGGTGGTTTTCCAAAACACCAAACCCTAACGCGGACAACCGCAAAGTTCTTAAGCCCTACTCGAAGTCAATGGAACGGCTGATAGAGCGGCAGTCTTACAACACGGGGCTCAGGCCTTCAGGGCACAAGATTGGTGAGGGGTTCCTTAAGAGCCAATCATCCGGTTCTATTCCAGGTTCAGTGCTTGTCATACCGAATTCTAAAGAATCGCCACAATATCGGGCCTGGTGTCGAGAGAATGGGCTACCCCAGCACCCAGCAAGAATGCCATCGGACTTGGCGAAGTTCTTCATTGAATTCTTGACTGAGCCAGGTGATCTGGTTTTCGATCCCTTCGGAGGTAGTAACACGACAGGCGCAAGCGCAGAAAGTCTCGAACGTCGTTGGTTCGTAACTGAAATGTCGGAAGAATATTTCAAAGGTTCAAAAGGCCGATTCAATCAAGGGGATAACTAATGCTTAGCAACCTGAAGTTCCGTGCAACTTACGACACGTATAAGTCGAATCCATTAACAGAATTCTTGATTCCTTGCCTCGAATCTTCTACAAGCTATTCTCGCGCTGTCGCTTATTTTTCGGGAGCCTTATTGGCATGCGCTCAAGAGGCATTCACTGATTTTGCCGAACGTGGTGGCAAATATCGACTCATTTGTAGCCCCAACTTAACTCAGTCTGATGCAAAGTTTTTGATTGGCTACGAGGCTGAAAAAATTATTGGAGATTTAAACACACAGGTGGGTATCCATGATCATGAAGGCGAGCTAGGCCCGGCACTTGATTTGATGTCGGCCATGATTCGAAGTGGCCAAATGGAAATTCGCTTGGCTATCCCTAAAGCAAATAGTGATGCATTGTTTCATCAGAAAATCGGATTTTTCTCCGATGGAACGAATAGCGTATCGTTCCAGGGAAGTAATAACGAGAGCTTGTCGGCTTGGTGGCCCGGTCACAATTCCGAGCGATTCCAAGTTTTCCCCGACTTCCTGGAAGGCAGAGAAGATTTTTGCGAAGAAATAGTCACAGACTTTGAGGCGATGTGGAGAAACGAATATCCTGGTTTCGAAATAAAGGATTTTTCTGAGAGCCTCGAATTTATAACTGGTCGTGAGACCGATCGGCGATCTCTTTTGGAAATAAAAAAGAAAGTTCGATCTTGGTACCAAAAATCAACTAAGGAGAAGCAGCCCTCCTTTGCTCTTCGCGAATATCAAGAACTGGCTCTGGAAAACTGGATAAAAGCTGGGCATCAAGGTGTAATCAGCTTTGCGACTGGCGCTGGTAAAACCATTACTGCACTCGACGGAATCCGAAGATGGTTTGAAGGCGTCGATGGCTCTGCGGCCATTATTCTCGTCCCAAGTGTCAGATTACAAAAGCAGTGGATGGAAGAGATCCTAAAGTTTGGCGCGTTCAGTGAGGTAGAAGTCCTTCCGGCCGGCGGCCTGTCAGGGAAATCGGAGTGGTCACCTGCAATTGCTGGTTTCACGCAGAAACAAGCAACAGGGAAAAACCGCATTACGGTTGCCGTAATGCAGACCGCTTCTAACCCTGCGTTTTATAACAACGTCAAATGGGGTTCACATTTGATGGTTGTGGCGGACGAGATGCACAACATGGGTGCCACAACAAGGCTCAGTTTTCTCGAAGTGCTCAGCGCAGGGGCGGTCCTTGGCTTGAGCGCCACACCTACTCGGTTCAACGAGGATGAAAATAGACAAATAAGGTCAGTCTTTGGTGCTGACTTGGAACCTGAAATTGGCATCAAACAAGCCCAGGAAATTGGCGCATTGGTCCATTACACATACAGCCCAATTCCCGTCCGACTAACGCCAGGTGAAGAAACCAAATACGCCGAGTTGTCTACCGAAATTGCCCAGTTGTCTGCAAGGAAAAAATCGTCGAGGCTGTCCGCCTCTGAGGAAGAGCGCCTAAACAACTTGAGAATTTGGCGTGCCGACGTTCTAAAGGGTGCAGCTAATAAAGATGCCGCTACCGCAGAGGTTATTCTCGACAACTATAAAAAAGCTTTTTCTTGGCTAGTATTCTGCAACGATCAAAAACAACTCAATTCCATTCGAAGGCTCAGCCTCCCTGCGTCTCCAATGACTTTCCACCAGGAAATGGACGGAGACCCAGACGCAACACTCCGGCACTTTTCTGAAAGTGGTGGTGTTTTGCTTGCGATTGAAATGCTAGACGAAGGAATTGACATTCCCTCAATCGAAGGTGCCATTTTGGTCGCGTCAACCCAAAACCCAAGGCAGTTCATTCAACGGCTAGGGCGCGTATTGCGAAAGAATCCTAAAGGATTCAAGCAACCGGTCGTCTTCGACTTCATTGTCCTGGGCGAAGACGGATTTGCAATCAACGCATCCGAGATCCGGCGAGCACGAATGTTAGCCAAAACTGCCATCAATAGTAGAGTGGAGCTTCAAATAGACGACTGGGATAAGTTCGCTGTGGATGGGGAAAATGAAATCTAGTGAAGTGGCCGAAGCTGGTCAAATATTTGTGAATTCTGTAGTTGGCAAGTTCCGCGAACTTTCCGCCTCTGAAGGGCTAAATCTCTCCGAAGATGACTTCCGGGCATTTCACGCTGCATTATTGGTTTTTTGGGATTCAAAGGACTGGACGGCCTTGGAAAAGTTCATCGCAAGCACCCTGGGGGGCAAATAATGCGGGTTACAAGGATTCAGACCAAGGAGTTTTTGGCCTACAGAAACTTGGACATCGAAGTTGTGGAGTCGGACAAAGGCATCGCACTTTTTCAGGGAATAAATGGCCGCGGCAAATCCAGCCTCTTTACTGGTATTAAGTGGTGCCTGTATGGAGTAGCTGTAAAAGATAGCGCAACCCTGAAGGGCAAACAGCTATTGAACCGAAAATACGTTGCCGAGCATGGGTCGACCCGCGACGCTGAAGTCAGCGTAACTCTACATCTCGATTTTAAGGGTGACAAATATGAACTAACTCGAAGTCTGCAGTTCGGCGAGTCAGATACGCCTAAGGAAACAGTTTCCATAAAGAAAAATGGTGACGTTCGAGCCTCAAAGGAATTTGAGGATCTCGTTCAAGAATTCTTGCCGGAACGAATCAAAGACTTTTTTGTCTACGATGGAGAGTCGCAAAAGCTTTTCGAACGTATGGCCGATGGAGAGCGTGAAGATGTTCAGAATGCGATCCAAAATCTCTTAGGAGTGCCGGTTATCCGATTAGCTGTCGAGACCATTAAGTCTCGTGTGCTTACTGAGATTAAAGCCCAGAGGGGGGTTGAGGCAAATGCCAACAAACGAACCTCTTTACAAAATAAAATCGCCGAATATCAGCTTGCGATTGAAGAGCACGACAAAAATATTGAGAAATTCCGAATCGCACGAAACGAAGCGGAACAAGAAGCCGAATACCTTGAAGAGCAGAACAAGTCCTATGACGCTTTTAGAAAGTTACTAGAGGAAGAACGAGCCGCTAAGACAGAAGTCGACCGACTGTCTTTGGAAATTAATTCCCTGCAACAAAAGCTTGTAGAGCTGCAAGCGGATAGTTTTTGGCTCCCGTGTTTCAAGGCATTGACAAACCTAAAATCAACTGCCTTGGCCTCTCAAGAGGCGCACTCTATTTTTCAGCGCCAGGTAAGTGCAATTCTTGGCAAGATTTCAGATGTCAAGCGCATGAAAACTTCGGACGAGTGTCCTCTGTGTAAAAAGAACCATGGTATTTCGGATGAGGATCTAGAAAGCAAAATTTCGAAGTTGCAGGAGTCGCTTAGCGACTTGGAGGATTCGGCGCCCGTCGACATGGCTTCAACTCTTTTGCACTTGGATACGCTCGCTTTCCAGGCGGACCGAGAGTCAAGAGTTGAAGGGCTACTTGCCGACCTTAATGACAGGCGAGCCAGCCACAGAGCCGCTATAACTCGTTATCGACTCGCAAAAGGCAGTCGAACAGGTTTCAGCGGGTCAGAAGCATCTGCCCAAGAAATCATGGACAAATATAACCGCGCCCGACGAGATGCGTCTGTCAACCGTGATCGTCATCGTGACGAAACACAACTTAAGAAAACCGTTCAGGCGCAACTCGATGACGCCGTAAAGCAATTCCATGAATTGAATCCAAATGTGCAGACAAGCAACTCTTTGGCTCTGCTGCAAATAATGAAGCAGTCCTTCGAATTCGGAGAGTCCATATATGTTGGATTGGTCCGGGAGCGAGTCGAAGAATATGCCAGCCCCGCTTTCGTGCAGCTTTCAGCAGAACCCGAGAAATTTGCCGGCATTCAAGTGCGGGATGACTTCACACTCGTGCCAATTCTGAAAAATAACGCACGCGATGAGGGCTTGAACCACGGTCATCGTAAGGGTTTGGCCATTGCTTTAGTGCAGGCAATGTTAAAGGTCGCCATGGTTGAGCCATTCATTTTTATGGACAGTCCCGAAAGTAGCCTTGATGAACTCCGTCAAGATGCGCTGTTTGCTTGGGCGGGTGAATCAGGCATGCCGCTCGCACTATTTGTTATCCCCCGCAAGAACGGGAGCGCCTGGGTCGTCCCTCGAGAGCATATATCGTCCATTGGTGAAAATCTCGAAAGACATTACGACATTCGACGCGTGGACGCAGACGAATCAGAAATAGTTGTATTTAGCGACGGAGTAGATAATGAGTAGAGAAGTCCAAGGACTAGATCAAATTGCGATTTCTGCCGATATTGACAGTTTCCTTTCGGAAATTTCTCGAGCAAAAGGTGATGATTTGACATCTGATGCTGACGTAGACGTTGAGCCTGAGACGCTCGATTACTACTTTGCGACTCAAAAAGATGCGTTTCGAACAGCTGTTGCGGTCGCTGTCGCTCAGGGCCTTGAGACTGTAACGCGAACTGGGCCGAAGAGAAACAAATGGCAGACTCCTGCGGTTTGCGATGAACGAATGAAGAGCTTCCTGGAGCTGATGGGTTACGGCACGGATGATGAGAAGCACATGCACCACAAAATGGTGGAATTAGCAGAGGCTGGGTTGCGATTTCTTAAGGAGAAATACGATGCAAAATACGACCTTTGGCCATTTATTCTTGACGCAAAACCATAATTTCATCTCGCGTTAGAAGCGCCGGTTGCTCTAATGCATTCCCAATAACGATCATATAGCCGGTCCAGCCAGGCGTTTTTGCCTTGTCGCTCAACGGTTTCCTCGGCAAAAACATTTCTGCCGACTGGTATTCGGGGCGGCAGATGTAAACGGCTGGTTGGTCTGACATGTCGGTAACCACGAAATATAGGCACACGAAGCAACCTTTTTCGATCAACAGTTTTTGGGGGTTCCAAGCAGAACCAATGACCTTAGGTGGCAAGCCGCGAGCTGCACTGCGTCTAATTGTCTTCACCTGCGCTAGAGCTCGACACGCTACACACTTCAAGTCCGCGCTTGTTGAATTCACGGGAAGCAACTCATACGAATTCTTAGCATTGCAGACATAGCACGAGAAGTGATCTGCGACGTATCTTTCTCCGTAGTCCCCAAGAGTTTGACGTATCGTACGCATTTGAATTGAATCCCTGGTTATAGGTTCGACCGATTACTAAGCGAAAAGCTCAGGCAAAGTCGCCTGGTGAGCCTTTGCCAGGTCGGCTAGCTCCCAGTTGGCGATGCCTTGGATCTCTAGGTTGGTGCCGTCGGTGACTCCGATGCGGTGGACGGGGATTCCTCTTGCTTCGCAGAGGCCTACGAACTTGACGTCGTCTTCGCGGCCTA
>JACCDM010575077.1_pt1 | contig 10078 bp, 8 predicted proteins | sample 7445851 | NCBI WGS metagenome assembly JACCDM01 (sample SAMN15323438, study PRJNA562643) | freshwater metagenome | isolation source: river surface water | place: USA:Blue River Watershed | collected 2017-08-16
CGCGCACTCCTTGATTCAGGTGCAGATGTTCTAGTTATTGATACTGCGCACGGCCATCAAAAGAAGATGTTTGATGCACTTAAGGCAATCAAAGCCCTTAACCCAAAGGTTCCTTTGGTTGCAGGAAACGTTGTTACCGCAGCAGGCACAGAAGATTTAATCGATGCTGGCGCTGACATCATCAAAGTTGGCGTTGGACCAGGTGCAATGTGTACAACACGCATGCAAACAGGCGTTGGTCGCCCACAATTTTCTGCAGTACTCGAGTGCGCAGCAGCTGCTAAGAAAAAAGGAAAGCATGTCTGGGCAGATGGTGGCGTTCGCCATCCTCGAGATGTCGCACTGGCGCTGGCTGCTGGTGCATCAAATGTGATGATTGGTTCGTGGTTTGCAGGAACACACGAATCACCTGGAGATGTTCAAACAGATTCAACTGGGCGTTTGTTTAAAGAATCCTTTGGAATGGCATCTGCTCGCGCAGTTGCAGCCCGCACAACCCAAGAGGACGCGTTTGATCGCGCACGCAAAGCGCTCTTTGAAGAAGGAATCTCAACATCTCGTATGTATTTAAATCCACAACGTCCAGGAGTTGAAGATTTATTGGATGAAATTATTGCCGGACTTCGTTCTTCTTGCACATATGCCGGAGCAAAGAGCCTCGAAGAATTCGCAGAAAAAGCAGTGATTGGAATTCAATCATCAGCCGGATACGCCGAAGGTCGACCACTTCACTCCTCGTGGACGGTTTAATTAGTCGTACTGAATCCAACCAAGTAACGGTATGTGTGTATGCGCAAACCATGTGCGCCAAACCGAAATAAGCATGATGTATAGCGGGAAACCAATTAAAACTATTGCCTGAAACAAATTAGCGTGGCTCTGCGCAGTAGGACTGTAATCCCACGATAGCCATGCAAGGTTTCCAAGGTATAAAACCGCAAATGGCAACGTAATCCAACGCATTGGTTCGACTTTGACGATGTGCGGGAACTTCAAATTTGTTAGCTGGCTAATGCACAGCGCGATTGTGACGATTAAAACTTCTGTGCGAGTGGAGCCCATAATCAAAAACGTAGGAACAACGAGGTTCCAAGCTGCTGGAAAACCATTAAACCAATGATCTTCGGTCTCTAAATCTGTGCGAGCAAACCAGAGCGCAGAGAATAAGAAAACCGCGCCAACAACAAGGGTTTCAAAGTGTGTAGGCAAAAGCTCTAGGCGCACCAACAGCGCAAGTGGAACAAGAACGCACGTAATGTAATCAACGACTAAATCAAGAATGCGCCCATCGATTCTGTCTGCATAAAACTCAACATCAATTTTGCGCGCGATCGGACCATCAAGGCCATCGAGAATCTGAGCTGCTAGTAACCACAAAAGAGCATCACGATATCTGCCATCGATAACGGCTTGGAGTGCAACCATTCCGGCAACGGCGCCGAAAGCGGTCATTACATGAAGAACGTAACCTGCACGTCTAGATACTGCTTCTGAATCAAAAACGCTCACCGCAAAATCTTAAACTAGTTTCGGATTGCAGCCGCAAGGCTACGGAAATCCTCCACAAGAATGTCGATTTCTTTTTGTCCATGAGCCAAGGAGATCAGCCACTGCTCATCAAGTCCCGGAGGAGTCATGATGCCGCGATTGATTGACCAGAGCCATGAGAGCTCAGCAATTTTGAAGCTAGTTGCTTTGTAATCACGATAATTACGAACTGGAGTCGTAGACCAAGTGATACAACCCTTAACACCAAAACCAACTGTGTGTGCAGGCAATTCGTATTCTGCAATGATTTCAGAGATGCGATTAAGTGCTTGCATATTGAATCCTTCTGCAACACCAAGTGTTTCTGCGTTACAGATCTTGTCAATTGCGCGAACACCAGCCATAGCAAGAGGGTTTCCGTTAAATGTACCGAAGTGCGCCATGCGCCCATCAGTTACGGGGCTCATAAACTTTTTCTTTCCGCCGAATGCAGCAACAGGAACTCCGCCGCCAATTGATTTAGCAAGAGTAATTAAATCTGGCTGAACACCTAGACGTTGCGCAGCACCTTGTGGCCCCGCAGTAAGTCCAGTTTTTACTTCGTCAAAAATCAAAACAATTTCGTATTGATCGCAGAGTTCACGAACGCGCTCGAGGTATCCAGCATCTGGCAGAACAATTGCGATGTTTTCAAGTACAGGTTCGACTACAAAGCAAGCAATCTTGTCTTTGTGTTTAGCAAATGTGCGCTCGAGGGCTTCTGCATCGTTATAAGGAACAACAAATACATCACCAACAACGGTTGCAGGATCAACAATCGAATTTGGATTCTCGGCATCACCAACAACATCAAGCTTTGGTTTGACCGACACAGTCAGCGGGTCATAGCTTCCGTGATATCCGCCTTCGACTTTAACAACACCATTTTTGCCAGTGAAAGCACGAGCAGTACGAATTGCATACATCGTTGATTCAGTACCAGAGTTTGTGAAGCGAACCTGATCGAGGCTAAAGCGCTTACAGATTAGCTCTGCTGCATCTCTAGAAATTGGTGAAGGAGTTACAAAGAGCGTTCCTACTTCGAGGGACTCTTTGATTTCTTGGACAACAACTGGATTGAGGTGACCTGCAAGCATTGCTCCAAAGCCCATTGATAAGTCGAGAACTGGGCGATCATCCATATCAACCATCCATGCGCCCTTAGCGGACTTAATGGAAATTGGATACGGATCCCAATATTGGAAACTCGATGGAACTCCCAAAGGAAGTGATTGAGTAGCTAACCGATTTTCTTTTTCTGAAGCAGATGTTCCCTCTTTGTAACGGGCCCATTCTTGGTCTAGTAGTGCACCAACTTTTGATTCAGATAGTGGCTTGGATGTTGCAGGGACATTTCTAAACGTTTGCGCATGATTCGCATGTGTTTTCATTTATCAATCTAGTTTCGCTTTGGATCTAGTATTTCTAGAAATGAGCGAGACGGGCTCCTTTTCAGCAGCTTTATAAAAAGCGAGTTTACCTGCTTTAATTTTTAAAGCAACAGTTGTTTTTTATGCGGGAAAATTTGGACTTTTCCCGCGTGTTACAGTTTTTCTATGTTTTTTATAGCCGTTTTATTAATGGGCGCGGCAGGACTTTTTGGACTTGCGGCGGACGCGGTTATGCCTAACGAAAAAGAAGTTACTCAAGAAATAAAGTTTAATCCTGTTTACTGTTTTAATAAACCGAGTGAAAAATTAATTATCCGTCCAGACTTTATTGGTTGCATAGTTGGTGAAGACGAACCACTTGGACAAACAGAGATTACAGAAGGAACCAAACGTCCAACAGAGTTACATCCACAAGTGCTTGCACGTTTTCTAAGTGCACAAGCTGCTGCGAAAGCAGAAGGCATCGCGATGACAATTGATTCTGGATACAGAACTCTTGAAACACAGAACTATTTATTTCAACGTGCAATCAAAGAACACAAAACTCCTGAAGAAGCGATCAAGTGGGTGCTTCCAGGAGAATTATCTAGACATCCGTGGGGGCTGGCTCTCGATGTAAATCTGAATCACGATAAATCCGGAGCATCATGGTTAGAAGCCAATGGAGCCACTTATGGGCTCTGTCGTGTCTACGAAAACGAGTGGTGGCATTTTGAACCACTGATTGCTCCAGGTGGAATCTGTCCGCCACTTCTGCCCGATGCATCTCATTTGAAGTAAAGTGCGGGCGTGAACAAACCAACGATCATTCTTGCAACCAGCAATGGTGTTGGAATGGGTCACCTGGCACGAGCAAGCGCCATTGCTCTGGCGCTTAAACCAATTGCTAATCCAATAATTGTTTCAATGGCTGGCGGTGTAGCCGAGATCTCTGACTACATGGAGATTCGAACCGAATACATTCCTGGTCGCGATCGCGGGTGGATGGATCGTGATTTATGGGATCAGTACTTACGAGATCGCCTTGTTGCACTCGTCGAAGAAACAGATGCCAAACTCATTTCATTTGATGGCGTTGTTCCTTACCCAGGCGTTATTGCTGCGAAAGTTAAAGCGCCACATATTTCTTTGGTCTGGGTGCGCCGTGGTTTGTGGCAACAAAAACCACAACGCTTTGTCTTGGGATTGCAATCGGCAATGATGGATTTCATCGTAGAACCTGGCGACATTGCGCGTTCATATGATCACGGTCCAACTGCTCATCGAAAAGACTCACAACTGACTGCGCCAGTTTCTTTATTCCAAAAAGATACAGCCCTTTCTCGCGAAGAATCCCGCAAAATTTTAGGTTTAGATCCCAATCGCCCAGCAGTCTTAGTACAACTCGGCACAGGCGATAACGACGTAAATGAAAAAATGACTGCTGCACTCTCTGGGTTAATAGGCTGGAAAGATTTACAGGTTGTCTTAACCAAAAAACCAATAGATAAAAACGGCAATTCATTAGTGCCAGATGGTTTAGATCTAAAGGTTGTTCGCTATTTCCCACTCGCCCAAGTTCTACACGCATTCGACGCAAGCGTTTGTGCAACCGGTTACAACGGAGTTCACGAGTTATTGCCGGCACAAATTCCAACCGTTTTTGTATCCAACATTCGCGGCACAGATGATCAAGAAGCACGCGCACAGTGGTGCCACGACTTTGGTTTTGCGCTGCGAGCAGATCAAGCAGATCTCAATGACATCACCGCAACTGTTAAGAAACTACAAGATCCACAAGTACGCGCATCACTTTCTGCAAAGTGCAAAGAACTTCCAGAGGTTTCTGGTGGCGCCGAAATTGCACAAATCTTTTTAAAGCTCGTAACAGAACAATCTGCAGTTAAGCCTGGCTCACTTACATTTAATCGACTCAAAATTCAGGATCACATCAATCGTGGCATGAGACATGTGGCATATATCAGCCTCAAGCGCCTTGCACTGATTTATCGCAAATTCAGACCGCATCCAAAAGCCGCACTTGTTGAAAAAATCGCACCAGTATTTAGTGAAACAACAAATCCAGCTGAACTACAAGGATTTATAAAAGGTTCAGTCAGATTCGAGCACCTAATTGCTGGCGCATCGGATGCATATAAGAAGCGTCGCGAAGAGATTGCAACCAGTGCGTACAACCCACCGCTAATTAGATTAAAGAAACACAAAGCTTAAAAACGAGAACGAATCTCCCACAAATCCCCGAATACAGGATTAAAGAGTGTGGACTTCAAATATTCAGCACCATTTGATCCACCCGTTCCCATCTTGTGACCAATAGTGCGCTCCACCATCTTTACGTGGCGATAGCGCCACTCTTGAATTCCTTCGTCAATATCAACTAATCGTTCGCAAATCATTGCGCGCTCTGGATCGTTTTGGTGCACAGCAAGTAAGACATCTTGCACATCTTTATTAGGCGCATACTGTTCAGATTTATTGCGACCAATAACTGCTGCAGGCATTGTGTGACCAGCATTGTGTAGATAAAGAAGTGCTGAATCCCAGATGGAGTTACCTGAAGTTATCTCTGCAATATCTTTTTGAATATCTGGCGGCAAATGCCCAGCCATTTTGCTATCGCGACGGCCAAGAATTGCTTCTACTTTTCTAAATTGTGCTGATTGAAAACCACTAGAAGATGAAAGGTAACCACGGAAGGCGTTGAATTGAAGCGGTGTCATTGTTTCCAAAATATCGATTTGTGCGACACACACTTTCATAATTGTTCGAATGCGTCCCAAGATCGCAAGCGCGTAATGCGTATCGCCAGATTCGAGTGCACGTTGTGCTTGTTGGAACTCGTGAATTAATTGTTTAAACCACAACTCATATGTCTGATGAATGATGATGAAGAGCATTTCATCGTGTTCAGGTCCATCAGATAATGGGCGCTGTAGTTTTAAGAGTTCATCGACGGCAAGGTATGACGTATAAGTAAGTGCCGAATCGAAATCTTTGGATTCGCTCATGTGACTCGTGATCCGCCCTCTTTAACCTTCTCGTATTGACGTGTGGAGACCAAATCGCGAATGCGTTCAAAACCATCCCAGACTTCAACATATGAAGTTGGAAGCGGCGAGATTGCTAAGCGAATTGAATTCGGTGTGCGGTAATCCGGAATCACATTGGCAAACTCACGAAGTGCAACGCAAATACGCGCAGCATCTGAATGCACCAAAGAGATATGTCCGCCGCGCTCTTTTGGATCACGCGATGTGTTTAGCTCCATACCAAGAGGTGCTAACCATGCATCGTATAAATCAATCATCATCTGAGTACCAACTGCTGCTTTATGAGCAATCGCATCAATTCCTGCTTCTTTAATGATTTCAAATGAAGTTTTGATACAACGCAGTCCAATAAGTGATGGGCTAGCAATTTGGAAACCACGAATGCCATCAGCTTTTTCAAAGACCGGACCCATTCCAAATTGATCGGCTTGCGAGAACCAACCCTGAATAGGAACCTGCAACTCTTTTTGAATTCTGTGGCTTACGTATAACCATGCAGGTGCACCTGGGCCTGAGTTTCCATACTTATATGTACAACCAACAGCTAGATCAACACCGTTGGCATCAAAGTTCATTTCAATCGCACCAACTGCGTGGCTAGCATCCCAAACAACTAATCCGCCATGTGATCGGACTAAATCAGTTATTGATTTGATATCCGTGCGCGCACCTGAGCGGTACTGAATAACTTCAAGAGTTACTAGTGCAACATCATCATTGAGATATGGCGCAAGAATTTCCGCAGTAATTCGCTCGTGCTTTATTGGTCCTGCAGTTTCGTTATCAATTAAAACTAAATTTAAACCGAACTCTTTTGCGATTCCATCCAGGATGTATCGATCAGTTGGAAAATTTGCAGTGTCAGTAATAATTGTTTTGCGACCTGGACGCGCTTTAATTGCTGCCAAGCAGAGCTGATAGAAGTTAACTGAAGTTGTGTCGCATGCAAGCACCTGTCCCTTTGCAGCCCCGAGCGCTGCCTCACCAATTAAATCTCCAACAGGTTGTGCTTCATCAACCCAGTGGCTCCAGCCAGTTACAACTTCTGGACCCCACTCTTTTGTTAAGAAATCATTGACTGCCACCACAGTTGCATGTGGAAGTCGGCCAAGTGAGTTGCCATCCAAATAACACATTGCAGGGTCTGTAATCACAAACTTTGATTTGAAGTGAGCAAGGGGATCGTTCTTATCCAGATCCAAGGCGTATTGGCGGTCAGTAACGTTCATAGTTGAAAGGTACGCTCTGTCTCCATGGCGCGCAATCTTCTAAATTTAGAGGAAGTCTCAAAGGCTTTCGATATTCGCGCGCTCCTAGAACGCGTATCACTCGGCATATCTGAAGGCGATCGCATCGGAATTGTTGGAAGAAATGGCAGCGGAAAAAGCACGCTGATGAAAATTATGTCTGGCATCGAAACGCCAGATGCTGGACGAGTCACTAAATCAAATGACACTCGCATTGGTCTGCTCTCACAAGTTGATAATGCGCCTACGGGTGCCACAGTTCGAGATGTTGTTCTCGGAGATAAAGCAACGCACGAATGGGCAAGTGATGCTGGAATTCGCGAAGTCTTTACAGGACTCTTTGGTGGTTTTGATGATCACTTATTTGAGCGAACATTTGGCACGCTCTCTGGTGGAGAACGCAGACGAGTCGGATTAGCAAAGTTGTTAATCGATGATCTTGATTTAATTTTGTTGGATGAACCAACGAATCACCTTGATGTAGAAGGCGTTGCATGGCTTGCAAATCATTTGCTTGCACGCAAATCTTTAGCACTTGCCGTAATCACCCACGATCGGTGGTTTCTAGATGCTGTCACAGAGCGCACATGGGAAGTTGTTGCGGGCAAAATTGAAGAGTACGACGGTGGATACTCCGCTTTTGTTCTAGCAAAAGCTGAACGCGCTCGCCAAGCAAGTGCAATGGATGCACGTCGAAATAACTTAATTCGTAAAGAATTAGCGTGGTTGCGCCGGGGTGCACCTGCTCGAACAACTAAACCAAAGTTTCGAGTCGATGCTGCAAATGAATTAATCTCTGCAGAACCCGCGCCGCGCGATCAAGGTGAGTTACTTAAGTTTGCACGCAACCGCTTAGGCAACACCGTGTATGAATCACACCATGTACAACTGCGCGCTGGTGACAAGTTATTACTAGATGACTTGTATTGGAACATTGGACCCGGAGATCGCATCGGAATTGTTGGCATCAATGGTGCTGGCAAAACAACTCTGATGCGAATGCTGACTGGTGAGATACAACCAAATGCCGGCAAGTTTGTCACCGGCGTTACCGTAAAAGCTGCATTTCTCACACAGCACTTGCACGAATTAGATCCAACATGGCGTGTACTTGAAGCGGTAGAAAAAATTGCCAATCACGTCGAACTCGGTAACGGCAAATCACTTTCAGCATCTCAACTCTGTGAACGATTGGGATTTGATCGCGATTCACAGTGGACGCCAGTTGGTGATTTATCTGGTGGAGAAAAACGTCGCCTGCAACTCACTCGTTTGTTAATGGATAGCCCCAACGTTTTATTGCTGGATGAACCAACGAATGATTTCGATATTGAAACTCTGACCGAGCTCGAAGATTTGTTAGATAGCTATGGCGGCACTCTTATCGTTGTCTCACACGATAGATACTTCCTTGAACGAGTCTGCGATCGCTTCGTTGGCTTGTTAGGTGATGGGGCACTGCGCGATTTACCTCGAGGCGTCGATCAATATCTTGAACAACGTATCGATGCGTTAAGCAATAACAAAACTCAATCCACAAATAAAGGCACATCAAATGCTGCAGAACAGAGACAACTCAAGAAAGATGTTGCTCGATTAGAAAAACAATTGGCGAAACTAGATGAGGCCATTGAGGCACTTGTTGAGGAACAGAGCACGGCAGCCTTTGATGCCGAGCGACTCATTGAAATCACCGCAAAACTCGAAGAATTACGGGCAGATAAGAACACTAAAGAAGAAGAGTGGCTTCATGCCACGACCGCTTTAGAATCCTGAGATAGAGTCACTCAAATGCGCCTTGATTTACTCGCAGCACTTTCGGGAATCCTCATTTCGCTTCAAGCAAGAGCAAATGGCGAGCTATCTCTTCGTTTAGATAATGGATTACAGGCTGCATTTATTTCCTTTAGTTCCGGACTATTACTTATTGCACTGATCTCTGTCTTTAATCCAACAATTAAAAATGGTGCTCGTAGACTCAGGGCTGCAGTTGCTGCAAAAGAGATTGCGCCGTGGACTCTATTTGCAGGCGCACTCGGTGGTGCATTTGTTGCCGTACAAACTCAAATCGTTCCACTGATTGGCGTTGCTATTTACTCTGTTGCATCAATTGCAGGCCAGAGTGCAACCTCATTGCTAGTTGATCGAATCGGCTTTACAGGTGGCGGAAAGAAACCAATTAGCCTTCGCCGAATTGCTGCTGCAGTCGTAACAGTTTTGGCTGTTTTGGTTTCTGTATTGGATCGAATTGACGCACGGAACTTATCTTTAATCGCCGTTGCGCTAGCTGGTTTAGCGGGTGCAATCGTGGGTGTTCAACGAGCTCTCAATGGATTAATCAACGAACATTCGGGACAGAGTTTTACAACTTCTCTTCTTAATTTCATTATGGGCTCAAGCGCCTTGGGAATCGCACTTCTTATTGCAGTTGCTATTGGCAAAGTTGAATTTGTTGCGTTGCCTGCAGGTCCTTGGTGGATTTATATGGGCGGCACCATCGGAGTTATTTACATCGCATTTACATCCACGATTGTTCAGCATTTAGGTGTTTTAACATTCACATTATTTAGTACAGGCGGACAGCTTATTGGCGCACTCTTTATTGATATTTATTCACCAACAGAGGGCGTCAGTGTTAGTGCTTACTTAGTAAGCGGAATAGTTATGACTTTTCTTGGGGTTCTTGTGGGCGGCGTAAATAGTTCAAAACCATTGAAACGATAGAAGCCGTAATAAAGAACACTGCAATTGCGTAGCTTGAAGTCTTAACCCAAGGAATTGTTGCGGCATAAAATCCAGCCAGAGTTATTCCAACTCCCCACAAAAGCGCACCGAGTATGTTTGCAGATAAAAACTTGTAGTA
>JACCDM011506640.1_pt1 | contig 10075 bp, 10 predicted proteins | sample 7445851 | NCBI WGS metagenome assembly JACCDM01 (sample SAMN15323438, study PRJNA562643) | freshwater metagenome | isolation source: river surface water | place: USA:Blue River Watershed | collected 2017-08-16
CGACCCCGAGAAAAAGCCCGCCGTGCACACCACCCCGCTCAACCACGTGGGCCTCTGGATCGACAAGCTACCCGAGGCGGTGCAGTGGCTCAGCGCCCAAGGCGTGCGCTTTGCCCCAGGCGGCATCCGCAAGGGCGCTGCCGGTTTTGACATCTGCTTTCTGCACCCCAAGGGGAACGAAGAGTTCCCCATCGGCGGCGAGGGCGTGCTGATCGAACTGGTGCAGGCGCCGCCGGAGGTGGTGGGTGCTTTTGAGAAGCTGGCCGCTGGCTGAGCCTATAATAATGAATGCTAAAATTTTGCCTCAATAAATCGTCCTAGCGTAGCATCGCGGGCGTGGTTACCCGCGGCTTATGTCTTGCTATGTGATGAAGCACTTGGAGTCAGGTCATGTGCATGAAACAGTTGAAATATCATCGAAGAGTCTTGGGGTAATCGGTCATAATACCATTATGATAATCAGAATAATAGGTGTCTGGATGTTTTCTACTAAGCTTTTTCTGGGTTATTTTCACTGTACCTTGCATTTGAAATGCTTGCTTTTTGTTTGTAAATCATAAAGTGGTAGCTTTGCGGAAGTTGTTTACTCGATGTAAAAAAATCGCAACAGGAAATTGTACATCAATCCAGGTCGTTTGCTTTTTTAACTTGATGAAATTTGCTTGCCAAGCTTCTGACTTTGATTAAGCACTTGAATTTTTCAAATATTTTCAATCGAAGAGAGATTCCTATGACATCACCTTTTACCGTTGCTAATTATTTTGCAGCGCACGCTCTTCTGCGTACACACATCGATATAGACGCATTTCAGGAGGGTATCAATATTGTCAGGGATGCTTTTGAAAGTGGAAAGAAGATCTTGACGTGTGGAAACGGCGGTAGTGCCTCAACTGCCTCTCACTACATTACTGACTGGAACAAGATGGTGAACTTGGCCACAGGAAGAAAATTTCGCGGAATTTCGCTCTGTGATAATATTGGATTGATTACAGCATATGGTAATGATTTATCATATTCGGATGTATTTTCAGGTCAAATAGAGGCAATTATGGATGAGGGTGACCTACTGATTGCAATCAGTGGTAGCGGAAACTCGCCGAATATTTTAAAAGCAATTGAGGCTGCTCGTCGTGCTGGTGGCCGAATATTGGGTGTTGTTGGTTATGATGGCGGGAAAATGAAGTCTATGTGTGACCATAATGTTTGGGTTCCCTCCTTTGATATGCAATTGTGCGAGGATGTGCACCTCATGTTTGGGCATATGGTGATGAAAACACTTTGTGTTGCTGATATCCGGAATTAGTATTGACTATTTTGGTGTAATTGTGAATGCTGTATGTGCTTATGGAGATTTGTTAGAGAGTCTAAGAGCTTGGCGGCTTTGGACGTTACTCGGTTGGCTCGAAATTCGACAGCGCTACGCACGGTCGAAAATGGGGCCGTTCTGGTTAACCATTAGCATGGGAGTTATGGTCTGCACATTGGGGGTAGTCTATGGTGCCTTATTTGGTCAAAAACTCGATGATTACCTCCCTACGGTTGCTTTTGGATTGGTTGTATGGGGTTTGCTTTCTTCTATTGTAAATGAAGGTAGTCAAGCCTATATAGTTAATGGTAAATACATCCGATATGTGCGTATTCCTAAGCTACTTTGTGTGTTACAGGTCGGATGGCGCAATGCAATAATTTTTGCGCACAACTTTGTAATAGTGCTAATTGTTTTGGCAATTTTTGGTGTGAAATCCTGGCTGGCATTGATTTTATTTATTCCAGGGTTTGTGCTTCTTTTACTTAATGCCTTGTGGATGGCGGGCCTAAGTAGTTTGATCTCCGCAAGATTTCGAGATTTTCCTCAAATAGTCAGTGCATTGATGCAGTTGCTTTTTTATATCACGCCGATTTTGTTTAATGGCAGGATGCTTAGCGATAGTCAACATTGGATTGTGGTGTTCAATCCATTTTCATATCTTGTTGACGTTGTTCGGCAGCCATTGCTAGGCGAGATTCCGTCGCCAACAACTTGGTTGATTAATATTGGCATGGTTATTGTCGGGTGGATCTTTTTGTTGACAGTGACTGGTCGCTATCATAAGCGTATTCCCTATTGGGTATAATATTTTCATATAATCCATGCCCTCATCTATCACACTTATTAACGTTTGTTTGGATCTGCCTGTATTTGAAGTTTCTTCACAGTCTCTGAAGAAGCGTCTAATGACCTTCAAATGGGGCAATCGTATATCTGAGGATCAGACGGGAGTTGTGCTGGTTAAAGCTATTGATGACCTTAACTTGAAGTTGGTTAAAGGTGATCGCCTCGGTTTAATTGGAAACAACGGTGCTGGGAAAAGTACTTTACTTCGTATAATGGCAGGCATCTATCCGCCGACTTCTGGAACGGTTAATATTGTCGGAAGAACTGTGCCATTGCTGGATATTTCTCTAGGCATGGATGATCTCTCAACCGGGCGCGAGAACATTCGATTGCGAGGATTATTGCTCGGTATGACTGATGCTGAGATTAGATCAAAAACGGAAGAAATCGCTAATTTTACGGAACTTGGTAGCTACCTTGACTTGCCTCTGCGTACCTATTCAAATGGTATGCGTGTTCGTCTAGCATTTGGAATATCTACAGCTGTAGAAGCTAACGTCTTACTGCTCGATGAAGTTCTTGGAGTAGGGGATGCTAGCTTTCAAGAGAAAGCAAATCGTCGTTTGCAAGACCTTCACGATCGCGTAGATATTGTTGTCCTCGCAATTCATTCGAATGAGACAATTCGAAGAATCTGCAATAAAGCTCTATGGATGGAGTCGGGGCGAATGGTAATGTTTGGTGATGTTGATGCTGTTGTTAATGCTTATGAATGTCACAACCGTGGCATTTAGTCGGCCCATCGAATCATTAAGGCTACTTATCGAGATCGCGAAGGATAAACATGAGTATTTTGATAACTGGTGCAGCAGGATTTATTGGCAGTAACTTGGCGCAAGAATTGATTTCGCGCGGAGGTGTGGTTTTTGGTGTAGATAATTTTTGCCGGGGAAGCTTTACCAACTTAGTGAAGGTTGTAAATGATCCTTGCTTTGGGTTCGCAGAAGTAGATATGTCTGACATGCAGGCGTATCGTGAGGTTTTCGCCGCATTTCATAAGCAAGACCCCATCGTCGAAATTTGGCATATGGCAGCTAACTCTGATATTCCTGCGGGTATAGAAGATGCAGCAATTGACCTGCGCGACACATTCATGACTACGTTTAATACACTGGAGTTGATGAAAGAATTTAAAGTGCCGGTGATTGCCTTCGCCTCGAGTTCTGCAGTTTATGGGGATCTTGGTGATCGACGTTTGACCGAGGATATCGGCCCGTTGCTTCCGATATCCAACTACGGTGCAATGAAGTTGGCTTCAGAGGCCGCAATCAGTGCTGCGTCTGAGAGCTACTTGACTAACGCGTATATTTTCCGTTTTCCAAATGTCATTGGTGTCCCCGCAACACATGGCGTCATGTTAGACTTTGTGCGCAAGTTGGCTGTCACACCTGACAATCTGGCTGTATTGGGTGATGGAACACAGCAAAAAAGCTACCTCCATGTTGAGGAGCTAATAGCGGCGATGTTGTTTATTCGCGATAATGCCACCGAGAAAACTGCTGTCTATAACGTTGGTTCTGGGGATGATGGCGTAACAGTACGTTTTATCGCTGAAGAAACGGTGCGAGAAGTCTCTCCTGGCGCTCAAATTTCTTTTGGACAAGGTAACAAAGGGTGGGTTGGAGATGTGCCACGGTTTGTGTATTCGGTGGATAAACTTAAGCGTTTGGGGTTCCGCAGTAGATTGAGCTCTGCGCAAGCGGTGCGTTTAGCTTTGCGTCAGATTCTTGCCCAAGAACGGAGCGTCAGATGAAACAGGCCATCGTTCTGGCAGGTGGGAAGGGAACGCGTTTGGCTGACCGTCTTGGTGAGTTGCCCAAGCCTTTGATAGACATTTGTGGCATGCCTTTACTAGAGCGGCAAGTTCTATTGCTTAAGCAGCATGGATTTGAACAGATACTTGTGTTGGTAAATCATCGCGCAGAAGTTATAGAAAAATTTTGTATGGATCGGGCCAATTGGGGGCTTGATGTCCAGTGCATAGACGATGGAGAGCCGCGAGGGACAGCAGGTGCGGTGCTAGCTATCTTAGACCGACTCGAGGCTGAATTTCTCATAATGTATGGTGACACAATGTTGCAAGTCGACCTTGGTCGCTTTGAGGCGTGGCACAAGGCCACGCCAAATGCCGCCGCTACCTTATTCTTACATCCCAATGATCATCCACAAGATTCGGATTTGGTTGAACTAGATGCGGACGGATATATCCGTGAATTTCATCCGTATCCTCATCCCGAAGGTGCTTGGTTGCCCAACCTAGTTAATGCAGCTTTATATTGCGTGCGACGAGATGCGCTACGGCCTTGGCGCAATGTTGATGTCATGCTTGACTTCGGAAAGGATCTTTTTCCCGCTATGCTTCAAAGCGGACTACGTTTGCGCGGTTATAGTAGCCCTGAATATATTAAGGATGTCGGAACCCCCGAACGCATTGACAAGGTTAGTTCTGACTTTATCAGTGGGCGCATTACACGAGCTAGTCTTGGTCATCCACAGATGGCTGTATTTCTCGATCGCGACGGCACCATTAACCGTGAGGTTGATCACCTTTGTCATCAAGAACAGTTTGAACTTCTGCCTGGTACTGCACAAGCTATAAGACGTTTGAATGAGTCGGAATTTCGAGTTTGTGTAATAACTAATCAACCAGTAATTGCCCGTGGTAATTGCTCCGAAAGCGAATTGAATTGTATCCATAACAAAATGGTAACTTTGCTGGGTCAAGCGGGTGCGTATATTGACAGAATTGATTATTGTCCTCACCATCCTGACTACGGTTTTCCAGGTGAAATTTCTGCTTTAAAAATTATATGTGACTGTCGTAAGCCGGGAACTGGCATGATTGACTCTGCTGTTTCTGCGCTTAACATTGATCGTAAACAATCATGGCTAATCGGTGACGCCAGCGGCGATATCTTGACCGCAAATCGAGCTGGATTAAGGTCGATATTAGTGGAAACTGGCTACGCTGGATTGGATCATCGGCATTTTGCATCTCCCGACTATGTATCAGCTACCCTCAGCGATGCCGTGGATTTCATATTGGATGGTCATCCACGACTGTTAAAGGCGGTGGCGCCGTTGGCAGAAGTTATCCTGGCTGAGAGTCTGATATTTGTCGGGGGGCATTCTCGTAGCGGAAAGAGCACATTTGCATCAGCTTTGCGTGAGGTGCTGCAGATGGCGGGGCGCAATTGTCATATACTAAGTACCGACCGCTGGTTGCTTAGTGATGAAAGTCGAGGGCCTGGGGTCTCAGGGCGACACGATATGGATGCGTTGCATGCACTGATCGCAAGGTTAGCGAAACGCGATACTGTTATTGAAGAATTGTTACCAGTCTATGTTAAACAACGTCGGCAGCAGATACCGGCAGTACAGTCATTACGGATCGAGCTTGGTGACTACGTGATCATCGAAGGAGTGGTAGCTCTTGCTTTAGCTGATGGTGCACCAAACGCTACTCGTATCGCTGTTAAGTGCGATGAACAACAACGCCGCGCTAGGATCTTGCATGAATACAAACTGCGTGGTGAAGGCAAGCTAGCCGAGCAACTGTATGCACAAAGGATGCAAGACGAATGGCCGTTGATTGAAGCTACAAGTGCTGGCGCTATGCACTTTAATATGGTGCAGTTAAATCTAGTCGAGAGAAATTAATGATTATCAGTAGGACTCCCCTGCGTATGAGCCTAGTCGGTGGAGGTAGCGATATGCCAGCTTTTTATCGACGTCAGCGCGGTGCTGTTCTAAGCACTGCAATCGATAAATATGTATATGTCAACATTAATAAAAAATTTGATGATGGAGTTCGAGTTGCATATTCGAAAAATGAAGAAGTCTCTTCAGTAAGCGAGGTTGAACATCGTCTTGTTCGTGCCTGTCTGGAATATCTTGAAATTGGTGGTGGAATCGAAATAACTACTATAGCTGATATTCCTTCGAAAGGTACTGGTTTAGGCTCGTCAAGTACATTTACCGTTGGCTTACTACATGCTCTCAATGCTTTTGCCGGGCGCTATGTTTCGGCTGAGCGACTGGGTGCTGATGCTTGTACAATTGAAATTGATTTGTGCAATGAGCCGATTGGTAAGCAGGATCAATATGCAGCAGCGTACGGTGGTTTCAATCTAATCGAGTTTTTGCCTGATGAAAGCGTAATTGTTGAGCCAGTAATCTGTAAACGTCAAACTTTGGAAGAGCTACAAAGAAATACGTTGATTTTCTACACGGGAATTACCCGTAGTGCTTCAGCGTTATTGAAAGAGCAATCTGCCGCAGTTTCATGCAGTCAAGAGAAGTACCAAACCTTGGCGAGCATGGTCAGGCTTGCTTATGACCTACGCGATGAATTGCACAGAAATAATCCTGAGGCTGTAGGCAGCGTATTGCACGAAAACTGGGTTTTGAAAAAAAGTGTCACTAGTGGTATTAGTACGCCAACTATTGATGCTTGGTACGATGCAGGACGAAAAGCAGGTGCAATAGGCGGAAAGATATTAGGAGCGGGGGCTGGTGGTTTTTTAATGTTCTATGCTCCTGCCGATAGCCATGAGGCGATTAAAGCCGCATTGCCTGAGTTGCGTCACATACCGATAGCATTTGAGCCGCTCGGTAGTCGAATAATTTTTTATCACTAATAAGTCGAGAAAATTTCTCATTATTAGTTTGCCGAATATATGTATATAATTCGAGAAAATTTTAATTTAATTTGAAGTGAAAGCGTAATGAAACACACAATAATTCTTGGTGGTGGCATCGCAGGACTTTCCCTGGCATCGTTTTTGAAATGTCGTACTACTGTTCTCGAAAAACAGGATGCGCCCGGTGGATTGTCACGGAGCTACAAATTAGACGGAGTAGATTACGACATCGGTCCACACATTATTTTTTCGAAGAATAAAGAGGTTTTGAATCTGCACACAACGTTGATTGAGACCAATCAAATTCGACGTTCGAACCAAATTCTATATAAAGGCCGTTACGTAAAATATCCTTTTGAAAACGACCTGGGTAAGCTTCCCGTTGAGGATCGTGATTTATGTCTGCGGGAATTTCTGAAAAATCCGTACGAAAAATACGATGCGGGTAATATGCTGCAGTTCTTTCTCAAGACATTCGGCGAAGGGATAACGCACAGCTATTTGCAGCCATATAACCAGAAAATTTGGAAATTCGATCCTTCTTGCTTGGATGTTCAGATGGTTGAGCGGATTCCCAAGCCTCCTAAAGAAGACGTTATTGCATCGGCCAATGGAATTGAGACTGAGGGATATACTCATCAACTTCATTTTCATTATCCCAAAAGGGGTGGGTTTCAAACCCTGGTGGATGCCTACGCAGAAAGGGCAAGGAAAAGCGGAGAGGTGCGAACAGGAGTCAATATTCAATCGATCAAAAGAGATGCTGATGATTGGGTTGTGAATACTGAGCAAGGTGAAGTGCGGGGCGTACGTTTGGTTAACTGTCTTCCATTGCATGAATTATTTAAGATTTTGCCTGCGCCGGATTATATAAGATCTACACTTGATCGTTTGTTATATAACTCTATTCATATTGTCACTCTGCATGTTAAGCGAGATAACATAGGCAATCATTTTGCTCTTTATATTCCAGATCAGGAAATTTTATTCCATAGGTTATCTAAACTAAACTTTCTTGGCGAATCGTACTGTCGTGAGGGAGATGCTTCAACTCTGATGGCTGAGGTGACGTTCAGGCCTGATAGTTATTTAAGCACTCTAGATCAGGCTGCAATTCAGAAGCGTGTTGTTGATGATCTTGTAAAGCTTGGCTTCATCCGGGCCGAGGACGTGGTGTCTGTCGAGACTCGCACTGAACGATATGCTTATGTGATCTATGACCTTGACCACCGAAGGAACGTCGATTGTGTCCTTGGCTACCTGCGAGATCAGGGTATCGAGTGCGCCGGCCGTTTTGCACAATTTGAGTACCTCAATTCGGATGGCGTAGTCGAGAGCACACTGAAACTAGCGGAGAAACTCAATGCAGAGGTTTGAGTCTGGCCCCGAGGTGCCGTCGCCCGACCTGAGTGGCAGCACCGTGTTATTTCGCTGCGGCGCCCGCAGGGCGCGTTATTTGTTGATCATCAACAAAGGTCCGGGAGCAGTGCAAATCCCGCGTGAGGGTGATGCCTGGGACCTGATGGAGATCTACTTCGCAAAAAAGGACATAGAGGCTATTACTGCCTATCCGGCGATAACCAACGCAGATTGGGTGGTTTTCGAGCATGACCGGAATATGCGCAAGTTCGCGATTATCAAGCGTGTGATCGGAACTATGCCCGACTTGTTAGGCTACGAGGCAATAATGATGCTTGATGACGACCTTGTCCCGGTTGGCTGCAATGTCTCAGACATTTTCGCCTTGTTCGCCGAGACTGGTCTGCGCATCGGCCAACCTGCGTTGTCGGAGGACTCTTTTTGGTCTCACGAAGTTGTGCTGCGCAACGCGTCTTTTCGCTGGCGTAGGACCAATTTTGTCGAGGTAATGTGCCCAATAATGACAACTGCAGCATTGCAGGATTATCTGCCATTGTTCGACGAGACCGTCTCGGCCTTCGGCTTAGACGTTTACTGGAGCCGCGAGGAATGGAAATATCACACTGGCGTTGCCATACTCGATGCAACGCCGATGCGGCACATCCGTCCTGTGCGTGGCGGGGTTGCTTACCAGGGCCTATCCCCAGGGACTGAGCGCTACTTGTTTTTCCGTCGTCACAAACTGAAGAATTTCAAACACTACACCCTGGGCGGTGCTTCCATCGATGGCGGCCCACTTTTAAGTAGCAAGATGATCCGCTATCGTAGCCAGCTCTCTGACCTGGTGAAGTTTAGGCTGCTTTCGATGTGCCAGAGCATGCGATTTTTGGCATATTGTCTCGTCGCAGTGTTTTGGAATCAAGTTGCCAAGTCGCCCGTGCGCGGGCATGGCCACGCTGCGGCGGCCTCCAAGTCCGGCGACTCCGCCAAGTTGTGATCGCAATGAGTGCGGATGCTGGTGATGCATGGGCTGAAACGGCCGCCGTAGCGACCCAATTCACACCCGCCGTGTCTATTGTGATGCCGCTTGCGCGCGTCGACGGCTTCCTCGACGCAAGTCTGGCGTCGATCGCGGCGCAGACCCTACGCGACTTCGAGCTCGTCGTTGTTTGCGACGAAGCGGCACTTCAGCAGGTGCAGGCGGCGCTGGAGGTGCATGCTCTAGACTTCGCATGGCGTGTCGTAGCGACGTCGATGCGTGGCTTTGCGTTTGCCCTCAACCTTGGAATTGCGGCTGCGGCTGGGGAGTTCATCGCCCGTTGGGATGGGGATGACCTGTGTGACGCGCAGAGACTCGCCCGCCAGGTCGAGGAGATGCGTCGGCGGCCGCAGCTTGCGGTGCTTGGAACGAGAACGGTTCTGATCGACGATGCCGGTAGCCCGATTTCCTTTCACCGTTTCCGCTTCTACGGCACCGACGCCGCTATCCGGCGAGCGCTAAAGTACCGCCAGGTCTTGGTGCATTCATCCCTAATGATGCGGCGCCAGCAATTGCTCGAGTGGGGCGGGTACCGCTACGGGTATGCTTCAGAGGATCATGCAATGTTTCTGCGTATCGCCCGTGATCCGACTCTGGAATTCGGTAATCTCGACGACGTGCGATGCTATTACCGTCGACACGCTGGTCAGCTAAGTGGCCGTCACAGTCAGTTTATGCAGTTCTGCGATATCGCCGGCTTCATGACTACCGAATTTTTGCGTACCGGACACCCGCTATACCTCGTCGGTGTCCTCGCCAACCTTCCCCTGGCACGTGACCTGCGACGCGTTGCCCGTGCTTGTCTGCGCTTTGCGGCGCGAGTTCCCGGTTACCTGCAACGTCCATCTCCATGAACGATTTCGAAATCATCGAGCAGCC